>JAEEGI010014204.1_pt1 | contig 16782 bp, 9 predicted proteins | sample 8958751 | NCBI WGS metagenome assembly JAEEGI01 (sample SAMN16246545, study PRJNA631951) | gut metagenome | biome: gut microbiome; feature: rumen; material: KS-attached | host: Bos | place: Iran: Karaj | collected 2018-10
AAAAAAAAAAAATTAGATTTTTCTTATGAATATAATTTTCCAAAAGATGGAAAATATAAAATTCAAATTATCATTAAAAATCCCTTATCGAACACAAATTATATGTTTTTTGATTGTAATAAATTAACTTCTTTAAATTTATCTAATTTTAATACTAATAATGTTGAAGATATGAGGAGGATGTTCTCTCATTGTTCCTCTTTAACTTCTTTAAATTTATCTAATTTGAATACTACTAATGTTAAAGATATGAGGAGGATGTTCTCTAATTGTTCTTCTTTAACTTCTTTAAATTTATCTAACTTAAATACTAATAATGTTAAAGATATGAGAAGTATGTTCTCTTATTGTTCTTCTTTAACTTCTTTAAATTTAACTAATTTTAATACTAATAATGTTCAAGATATGAGTTATATGTTCTTAGGTTTGAAAAAAGATTGTAAAATAGTTTGTAATGATAAAAATTAAAAAATTAAGATAATAAATATTTTAAAAATTAAATTTAAATGAAAAATAATATTTTTGGGGATGGTTAATAACCCCAAAAAAAATATAAAAACCTTTTAAAATAAAAACAGATAAAAAAAAAACAAAAAAATTAATAATAAAATAAAAAAAATGTCAAACTTCCAAAAAATAATATTAATAACAATACTTTCATTATCAATATCAAAATTATTAAAAACAAAAACAACATGTGTAGCACGTAACGGAGATTGTGATTTAACATCATATTGTTGTGGATCATTAGTATGTAAAGATTATAGATGTGTATTAAAAGGAACAAAAGAAAATCAAGTACCATGGGCACCAAAAGGAGAAAAATGTGATTATAGCCATCATTGTAAAAAAGGTTTATATTGTCAAAGTCATAGATGTGATAAAAAAGTAGGGGATGATTCTTCTATTTCTGATGTTCAAGCTGCTACTCAAAGTAAAAAAGGATCTTTAAGTTTAATTGAGAAATTAACTGCTGCTAGACTATATGAAGATATTCTTAAAAAAACTAAAACTGTTCGAAATCTTGTTGCTTCTGATTAATTATTTTTTTAAACATTTTAAAATAAATTTGAAATTTGACATTAACAATAAATTATTACGTTTTTTATATTTTTTATTTTATTTTTTATTTTGAGTTTTAGATTTTTTTGTTTTTTTATTTATTTTAGAAAGGTTATTATTATATTATTTTGAAATGTTATTTTATATTAATATAAAATTTAAATGGATGATTATAATCAAAATCAGGATTTAAATTATGAAAATGAACAAGAAACATTTAATGACAATCAAGATGAAGAAGATGATAATTATCTTCAAGAATTACATTTAAAATTAGCAGAAATGAAAAAAGAAAGGAAAGAAGCTCAAAAAAATGCTCAAATATTAGATAATAGGATAAATATGTTAAAAAATGAAGAAGAAAAAAGATGGAAAAATATTGAAAATAAAAAGAAGAAAATGAATGAAAAATATATTTACTTGAAAAATGTTGCAGATAATATGAAACAATTAGAAAATGCCAAAGCAAAAAAAGAAAAAGAAATAGAAGAAAAAAAGCAAAATAATCAAAAGTTAAAAAATGAAATTAAAAATGGAATAGAACAAAAAAAAATTGAAAAACAAAAGCAAATAACTGAAGATGCTAAATTACTTAAACTTCAAAGACAATATAATGAACAATTAATTGAGTTTTTAAATAATGAAAAAATATCAAATAATAAATCAAAATGTGCTATTATTAAATCTCAACATTCAATTGAAAAAGAAAAGAAAAGACTTTTAGAAAGAGAAAGAAAAGCAAAATTAAAAGAAAAATTAGAAAAACAATTATTAGAAGAATATAGATTAAAAGAAGAAGCAGATCAAAAAAAAAATAAAGCTGAAAAAGAAGAAACTGAAGTTTTAAAAAGATTACAAAATACTACTCAAATACATAAAGATATTTCTGATGAATTAGAAAGAATGAATTTAGATAGTGTTATGAAAGGAGAATATAATAATATTAATAATTCATAATTTAATTCTTTTTAGAAATTTATTTTCGTATAATTTTTTTTTTAAAAGATTTTTAATTTAAAAATTTTCTATTAAATGAAAATAAATTATTTATATAATTTTAATATTTAAATGATATTGAAATATATTCAAACTCTCAATTGTTAAAATAAGAAAATTATTTCTTAGAAAAAGAAGATTTTTATTTTTACATATATTATTCATGAAGATTTAATATTTTTAAATATAGAATTTTATTAATTTTTTTTTTCTATAAAATTTATATTTTTATATTAATAACAAGTCGCATCTTCTCTTAATTCAATTTCATTGTTTTTTGAAGACTCGAATAGTTAAGTGAAATTCTTTTCTTTCTTTTATTTTTTTAGTTGAAAATCATATTTTTTATTATATTATTTAATAATAATTCATACTTTTATAATTTATCTTTTTTATATAATATTAAAGATAAAAATATAGAATAAAATAAAACTTAATGAAGAAATTTATAATTTTTTTATTTTTGTTCAAAATTCTTTTAATTTAATTTATTATTCTATTTTTTGTTTATTTATCATCAAAACAAAAATTACGATATAACCAAGTAAAATGTTTTTTTATTTTAGAAGAATATTCTTTTTTCAAAGTATCTGTTAAATGAATAACAACATTAGAATTGTTTTTCAATACACTAATTAAATTTTTAACTTCTTGTTCAAGAGGTTTAAAAGTTAATTTTACATTTTTAGATTTTTTAGAATCATAAAAAGCTTTTAATACTTTTTTTAAATAATCATTCATATGATTTTCAATTGAAGAAGATTTTAAATTTAAATATCTAAGAGATTGAGTTTCTAATAAAAATTCTTTTAATTCATTGAATTGTTCAATTTTATCAAAATTAATTTTATTTGAAGATAAATCAATGAATTTTAATTTAGGAAATAAATTATATATTTTCTTATTTGTAAATTCTGTAAAAAATTTATTTGTAATTTCATTAGCAGCTAATTTTAATTCTTTTAAATTAAATAAACATAAATTACTTTCTAATAATTCGAATATTTTATCATCAGTTAAATTACAACATGATAAATTAATTGAATTAATTGAATATTGAAAAAGAGACAAATTTAATTCTTTTAATTTATCATAATTATTTTTATCAAAAAAACATTCGAAACTAAGTCTTTTAATAGGATAATCTAATAATTGTAAATTAGTATGAAAATAAGAATAATATTGATCTCTATAATCAAGTCTCATAACAAACATATTTTGAAAGAATAAACATAATTTTCCTTTGGATAAAAATTTTTTAAGTTGACCCCATTCAGTTGTTAATGAAGCATAATTATTACATGTTAAATCTAAAAGTTTTATTTTAGGAAATTGAAGAATACATTGAATATCAAATCTTGATATTTTATTAAATGAAATATCTAATTCTTCTAAAACAGGAAATCTCTTTTTTACTGCAAATAATGTTAATCTATTATGTCTTAATGATAATACTTTTAATGTTTCTTTTATAGGATTAATTGCATCTATTAATTTATTAAAAGAATTATCTATTAAATTACAATTTTCTAAATTTAATATTTTAATTGAATTTAAATTCTCAAAAGAATTAGGAGTAAAAATTACTTTTTTACAATATAGTTTATTTACTTTTAGAAATAATGAACTTAATTTAAAGTCATTAATTTTACAATTTTTCAAAGTTAAATTTTTTAAAGTATTATCATTAAGAGTAATATTTAAATTTTGTAAATCTTTTTCTTCTATATTTTTTAAATTTAAATTCTTTAAATTATTCCAATTTCTATTTAAGAAATCTTTTAATTCATTACATTGCGATTGTGATTTAATATTAATAGTTTTAACAATGATACCAGAAAGAATATATTGTTTAATTTCCTTATTATCTATTTTATCAAAGAATTTTCCAATATCAATTTTATCTTTAAATTGCTCATAATAATTTTTATCTTTTATTAAATGTGGATTTCTTTGAAAATAATTTTGAATTGGATGTTTTATTTGAAATAAACCTTTTTGATTTAACATTTCTTCATAACATGTAAATTCTGTTTTTAAAGAATTTTGTATTATTGAATGTAATAAATACATTTCTTCAAATTTAATTAAATTTAAATTAAATTTCATTGATAATACTTTCTCATCTGTTATTTTTTCTATTAATATATTTTCATTATCTAATTTTTTAATAAAATTGCCATAAAATTTTGAAAAATTTTCTGGTAAAGTTGAACTAAATTCTTTAAGATTTAAAGAATTATCATTTAATAATTTCATATTATTTTTAATTTCATTTATTTTATTAATATATTCTTCTTTTGTTATTTTCTCAATTTCAAATTCTTTTATTTCTTCTACTTTTTGATTTTCAAAATTTTCATTCTTTGAATTTTCATTTTGTTTAATATTACTTACCTCATTTTTTGAAGATTCTTTTTGAGTTTCAGTATTTTCAATTTTAGGAATATTATCTTTGTCATCCATTATAAAATCTTCTTTAAAAAATTATAATTTTTTTAAATACTAAATTCATTCTTTTAATTAATTAACTAATAATTAATTTAAAAAAATATTAATTTTTTTTTTAATAATATATGAAAAAAAAAATTTAAAAAATTAATAGAAAGATTTTTTCACCAAAAATAACATCATCTCAAGTAATATTAATTAATAATATTATAAAATAATAAATCCAAAGATTTAAATTATAAATAACCAAAGAATTAAAATTAAATTATAAAAAAAAGAAATGTCTGAAGAATTATCAAATATAATTTACTTTTTATCAATAGAAGATAATGGTCGACCAAAAATAAAACCAGATGAAATATTATCATGCGAACATCACACAACAGTTCATATCGAATTATATAATGGAACTCCAATAACAAATGAAATGATTTTAGTATCAAATGCCAAAGAAAATTTTCCTTATGGATTAATAGAAAATGAAAGAAAAAGTGGAAATGTAGATAGAACAAAATTTACAAATTTTACTTTTGATCCAATTGAAAATGATACAATAATAATATATGAAATTAAATTAGATAAAAGTGGTCCTGTTGAATTTGCCTTTATATACTTTGATAAAAATGAAAATAAAGATAAAATAACTGAGCCGTTTTATATTATTGTTCAACCAGATATATTTATTAATAAAAAAAGAATAGATTTCCAATCAATTCATTTACAAACAATATTATCAAAGTCTTTAGGAAAAATAAATGAGTTTGATAAATTCTATGAAGAAGCTTCGAAATTAAAATTTAATTTTATTCATTTTACTCCAATTCAAAAATTAGGAATATCAGAATCATTATATTGTATAAGAGATAATACTGAAATAAATGATATTTTTTTTGAAGGAGAAGTTTCCAAAGAAGAAAAATTAGAAAAATTTAAAGAATCTTTAGATAAATGTAGAGATAAATATGGTATGGGAAGTATAGTAGATATTGTTTTAAATCATGCTGCAGATAATAGTGATTGGTTAGCAGAACATCCTGAATGTGGATATAATTTAGTTAATACTCCTTGGTTAAATTGCGCTTATAGTTTAGATAAAGCTTTAGGTGAATTTTCTGATAGATTTTGCGAATGTAAATCACAATTTAAATTCCAACCTTATGTTCATAATGATGAACAATTAAATCAAATTATGAGTGAAGTTCGTAATATTGTTTTTAAAAAAAATCTACATGAATATTTCAATTTAAATATTGGTAATTGTAGGAAATTAATGGAAGAATTTTATGATGATTTTTCAAAGGATAGAAATAAATATCAAGATGATTTAAATAAAGTAAATATACATAATGATGGAATGGCATTTGATTACTTATTTAATCAATGTTTAGATAAATTAGGAGAAGAAAGAAATGGAGTAATAGTATTAAAAGAAAAATTTGGATGTGCATTAGTTAAATTATATCGTAATAACCTTCCAAATAAAAATGATTTTTTAAACAAATGTGAAAGTTTAATGAAAGGATGTAACGAGCGTTGGAATGGAAATGTCAAAAATATGTTAGAACTAGGAATAAAAAATACTAGAGATGGAATTCATTATGAATTTATTCAATGTCATAATAAAGCTGAGAAAAGAAAAAAACCATTAATAAGTAGATATTTTGCAGTATTTGATGAAAAAGATAAAAGTAAAATATTCGCTTGTAATGGTTGGATTATGGAAAGTGATGATCCAAATGAGCCAACACCTAATTTTACAAAAAAAGGAAGTTATTATTATTTTAAAAGAAAAGTAATGATATGGTCAGATTGTCCTAAATTAAATTACGGTACAAAACCAGAAGATTGTCCTTATTTAATGGAACATATGACTAAATATGTTCAAGATATGGCAAAAATGTTTAATGGATTTAGATTAGATAATGCTCATTCTACTCCTATTCATGTTGGAGAATATTTAGCAATGAAAGCTAGAGAAGTTAATCCAGATTTATTAATTATTGCTGAATTATTTACTACTAAAGAAAATGAAATTAATTTTGTTACTAAAATAGGAATTAATTTACTTATTAGAGAATTAATTTGGTCTGATAATCCAGAAAAAATTGCAAGTCAAATTCATCGTTTTGGAGGAGGATATGATGCAATGTTAGGTAAATTATCAGAAGATACTTATGAATATAAAAAAAATGGTGAAGATGTTACTTTAAAAAAAATGAAATATTTATTACCTTGTTTACCTAAAAGTATTATTTTTGATTTAACACATGATAATGAAACTTATTTACAAAGAATGAATAATTTAGGATTAAATTTAACTCAAATGGCTTGTGATGCTTTAGCTGCAACTGCTATTGGAAGTACAAGAGGATATGATCAATTATTTCCTATTCAACCTTCTGTTGTTAATGAAAGCAGAAAATATGTTTATGATGATAATTTTATTAATATATGTAAAGAAGAAGATCTTGAAAGTGGTGAAAGTGAAGAAATTATTAAAGAAAATGAAGAAAAAGAAGAAGAAAAAAAAGAAGAAGATAATGCTCCATTTAAAAAAATTAAATTTGAATATAAAGGAAGTAATTTAAATAATGTTTCTCTTGCTTTAAGTTCTCGAGGATGGAAACCTGATATTAAATTAAATAAAACTGGTCATGATACTTACTCTATAGAATTAGATTTACAGAATCATCAAAGACATTTTTATAAATATGTATTAAATAATAATAATTGGGTTTATGATAATAATAAACCTCATTTAAATGATGGAAAAGGAAATATAAATAATTTTATAGATGTAGGAATGGAAGGACAACAAAAAGAAGTTCATATAAAACAGGGAAGTGGAAAAAGTTATCATGTTAAAGACTTAAAATTATTTAGAAGAGCAATAAATAAAACAAGAAATGATATATCCAAATATTCAAATGAGTTTTTCCTTCATAGAGATGGAAATTATATATGTGTATTTAGAACTTTTTGTGTAGATGATTCATATATAAAAAATCAACCATCATATGATGGATATGCATTAATATGTAGAACTGGATTTAATGGAAATTCACATCCAGCTCATATTGAATTACCTGGTTTATTTACTGAATTTGTTTGTGCTTGTTCTTTAAAAATTGGTCATTGTGATATTGAAGGTTTTAAAAAAAGAAATGATTTATATGGAACTGATAGTGATGTTTATTTCACTAAAAATCCAACTTATTTAAATTCGATATGTAAAATTTATGAAAGTGGAGGAAAAACTGTTATGGACTTTAATAATACTGTTCAACCTCATACTTCTATTATTATTAGATTTAAAAGCAGTGATAATACTAGAAATGCTCTTGTTAATATTGATAGAGGATTAAAAGATATTTATGCAAATTGGAAAGACTATACTAAAAATTTAGATATTTGTGATGTTAATTTAATGTTATATAAATGTGAAAAAGAAGAATTAGATAATACTAAAGGAAAAAGAGGTTGTTATGGTTTTGATAATTGGGGTTCATTAGTATATGCAGGAATAGCTCATTTACATAAAATGTTAAATCAATTTAAAATAACAAAAGAAAATCATGTTATATTAGATAATATAAGAGCAGGAGATTGGTTATTAAAATATTCAATAGATCGTTATTCTGATCAACCAAATATAAAAGACTTATATAATAAATTATTAGAAATTTTTTCCTCATACACTAAATTATACGTTCATCAAAAGCCAATTTATATAACTAAAATAATAGATGCAATATATAATATAGTAATGGAGAGAATAATTCAAAAAACAAATGAAAAATTTTTAAATTTAAGTCCTTTTTGTCAGCAAGCAGCAGCAACAGTACATCAATTTTTAGGATATGTAGAAAGTTCTCGTTTTAAATTTAATACAGACAAGCCATGGAATAAATTAAGTATGTCAGCAGGATTACCCCATTTTACAACCGAATATCTTCGTTCATGGGGAAGAGATACTTTCATATCATTTAAAGGATTAATGTTAATACCAGGTTACTTTGAAGAAGCAAAAGCTATTTTATTACAATATGCTGCTGTTATGAGACATGGTCTTCTTCCTAATTTATTTGATTCTGGTGTTAACTCTAGATTCAATGCTAGAGATGCAACTTGGTTTTTCACTAAAGGTGCTATTGATTATATTGAAATGAGTGGAGATTATGATGTTTTAAATGAAGAAGTTAATATGGTTTTCCTTTCTGATAATTTCGATGAACATAATGATAAGAAAAAAAAAGGAGAAAGTAAAAAAATGACTTTAAGTGATATATTACATCATATTATTCAACAACATGCTTCTGGAATTAATTTCCGTGAATGGAGAGCAGGGAAAGATATTGATGATCAAATGACAAATGAAGGATTTAATATTAAAATATATTTAAATAAAGATAATGGATTTATATTCGGAGGAAATAAATGGAATTGTGGAACATGGATGGATAAAATGGGTTCAAGTGAAAAAGCAGGAAATAAAGGACATCCAGGTTCACCTCGTAATGGAGCAGATGTAGAAATAATAGCATTATTATATTTCACATTAAGTCATTTAGATAAAATGAATCAGGAAGGAAAATATAAATATAATACAGTGAAATTAAATGATGGAACTGAATGGACATATGCTCAATGGGCAGAAAAAATAAAGGAAAACTTTGATAAATGCTTTTATATAGAACATAAAAATGAACATTGTAAATATGATGGAACATATAAAGATTATATATCAGATGATAATGATTTTCGTCATGAAGCACAATTACGTTGTAATGTATATGTAGCAATGGCAACATCACCAGAATTATTTAATGTAGAACACGGAAGAAATTTCATGAGAATAGCAGATGAACATTTATATGTTAAAGGAGCAGTTGGAGTAAGAACATTAGATAATACTGATAAAAATTATAATGGTAATTATATTAACAGTGATGATAGTAATGATTATCATAAAGCACATGGATTAAATTATCATAATGGTCCTGAATGGGTTTGGCCTGCTGGATATGCTTTAATTGCTAAAATGATTTTTAATGATTGTGAAAATAAAAAAGATATTTTTAAAGTTATTTGTGAAAGATTAGTTCCTATGGAAAAATATGTTAAAAGTTCTAAGTGGGAAGGATTACCTGAATTAACTAATAAAGATGGAGCCTTTTGTAATGATTCTTGTACTACACAAGCTTGGTCTATTGGAACTGTGATTGAAGCTTTGTTTAAGTTGACTGAATATCAGGAAGCTTAATTTAATTTTTTTTATTAAATAATTTATGAGGTTGTTATTTAAAATTATTTAAAATTTTTGTGAAAGAATTTTTTTTTTTAATATAAATAAAATAAAAGAAGGAATTTTTAATTGAAAATATAAATTATTATATTCAATTATAGGAAATATATATTCATAAAATATTCAAAAAATATATTGAATAAATTCATATTAATTTTAATTTCAATTTCAGATTACCTTTTCAATGAATTTGATAAAAATAATATTAATAAATAATCAATAAACATAAAAATTAAATTAAAATAAAAAATATATTTTATAAAAATTAATTCTTTTTATAATCATTGTGATAAAATTATTGAAAAATTTGATATTTTTTTTTATTAAATATTTCAAAAAAAATGTATAATTCACCGATTTTAAAAAAAGAAAAAAAAATTAATTCATTTCCTGATGAAAATTTTCCAGAGATGAATAATTATTTTCAAAATCTAGAATTAACATTAAATGAAATAAAAAAAGAAAATGAAAATTTAAAAAATAAAATATATAATTTAGAAAAAGAAAAAATAAACTTATCAAATGATTTAAAAGAAAAAGATACTTCTTTAAGTGAATTGACAAAATTTTTAGAAAATTTAAAAATAAAAGAAAATGAATACGAAGAAAAAATTTTAGGATTAGAAAATTCAAACAAAGAATTAAATTATAAGATTTTAGAATTAAACCAAAAAAATAAATCACTTTCAGAGAATTTTAATTCTAAAAATAAAAATAATTCTTCTTTAATTCAATTAAATGAAAAATTAGATGAAATTGAAATAACAAAACAAAAAATTGAATTTGATAAGAAAATGTTAGAAAATAAAATTAAAGACATTCAAAATCAACATGAAAGTGAGATTAAGTTATTAACTAAATTAAAAAATAAAGAAATATCACAATTAGAAAAATCAATTTTATTATTAAATAAAGAATTAAATAAATTAAAAAAGTTAGATGAGAATAAAAATAATAATGGAATTACCAATGAAAATAATAATAAAACAAATGAAAAATATTCTCAAATTGTTATTGAAAAGTTTACTTTATATGAAAATAAAATAAATGTATTAAATGAAGAAATCTATAATTTACAAAAAGAAAATAAAAAATTACAAAACAAAAATATAGATTTAAATATAACAAATAAACATAAAGATAATTATATAGAAGAACTTGAAAATGCAATTTCTGAATTAAAAAATCAATATAGTTTAAATGAAATCCAATTAAATTCAGAAAATAATTTATTTCAAAATGAATTACAAAATCAAATAAATCAATTATTAATTGAAAGAAAAGAATTAATCAAACAAAATACTAATTTAAGAAAAGGATATGCTTTATTTAATATAAATATTAAAGAAGCTAATGAACTTTATAATCAAAAAACTCAAACTTTTTCAAATATTATTCATAATTATAGTTTGAAATTAAATGAATATAAAAATAAAATAATTCAACTTAAAAAAAAAGTTAATGAATTATATAATAAAAATAATAAATTAAAACTCGAAATTGATTCATTAAAATATAATAAACAAAAATTAAAAGAAGAAAATTCATTTGAGAATAAATCTCCAAAAAGAAGTCCTTCATCTCCTTCTTTTTATCAAAGAAATTCTTTTAATAATTTATCAAGAAATAAAAGTTTAAGTAATTCATATAAAAAGCATTATTATAGAAATATTTATTCAAATTTAGACAATTATTCTATGAATCATTATAATAATTTTCAAATTGATAATAGTAATAATTCAAACTCAATTTATAAAGATCCATTTTTTGATTCTCAACAAAAATCTCTTTCTGATTTTAAAAGAACTTTGTTAAGAATTGATATGGAATTATCAAAAAATAAAGAAATTCGAAAAGAAAATAATATAAAAGAACATATTTAATATATTTATTTAATTTATTGAAAAATAGAAATATAATATAATATAATAAAATAACCTAAAGTATAAAATAAAAAAAATGAAAAAATTAGTTTAAATAAATTATATAATTTAATCAAATATTAATTGGATAAATTTTTTATCACAATTCTTTTCCATTTTGTATGAATATTATATATTAAATTTAATAAAAACAAAATAAAAATCCTTAAATATAATGTTCTATCAAATAAATGCTCTTAATAACAATAATAATGGAAAAAGATAAACTAACAATATTAACTAATAAATAATTATCAAGGTTAATAAAAATTAAAATATATTTTCTTTAAAATACAAATCTAATTTTTAAAAAATATAATCAAAAGAATATGTATATTTATTTCAATAATTTATAAAATTAAATTAATAATTTTATACACTTCATTTTTTAATAATTTATAAAAAAAACAAAAATGGATCAAGTACCATTAATTGAAACAAAAGAAACAAATGAAAAAAAAATTGATTTACTTAATGAAAAGATAGAAGAAAATGTTCCTTTTTATAATTTAAAAGATTCAAAATTAAAAGATTATTTAATTCAATATTTAAGTAATAATACAATTTCTCAAATTATTGAGAATGGATTAAGTGGATATGATTTATTTCATATTATTGATGATGAAGAATATCTTAATAAGTTATCAAAAGATAATTTACATGAAAAAAATATTTTGAAAAAAATAATTAGAAATGAAATAGAAACATTTTTAACAATTAAAATTATTTTAGATGATGGAAAAGAATTAATAATTAATTTAGAAAATGATTCTAATTATACAATTGAAAAATTATCTTCAATGATTAGTGAACTTTTAAACAATCCCAATCAAAAAATATTTTTAACTTCTTTAAATAATGAAAATGAAATATTATTACCACAAGTTAAAATAATTCAAAGAATATTTTCTAATCCAGAAAAATATTCCATTTTAAAAGTATTTAATCCATCAAAAATAAAAACTCAAAATCAAAATCTTCCATTAGATATTATAACAGCACAAGGATATACTCAATTATCAAATAAAGTGAAAACAGAAGATATAATAAAACCAAATGAAGGTTATAATTCAGTATTAATAAATAATAATATTTCAAATATAAAAAATGATTCTGATTTTAATACAAATATTCCTAATAATAATAATAATAAAATTAATGATAATAATAATAATTTTAATAATAATAATATAAATAATAATAATAATATTCAAGAAAATTTTACTCAAAATTATTCTAATTTATTTCAATATAAACCAATAAAACAAAATAATAATCAAGAAGAAGAAGATAATAAGGAAATTCCAAATATTAACACTGAGTTTTCTACAAATAAAATTCCAGGAGGTTTTTCAAATGTAAATATAATAAGAAATGGAGAAGGAGAAGCAAAAGATTTAGGTTTGAGTAGTGAAAAATTATTATCAAATGAACAGCCTTATGCAAAATATTCATCAAATCATACTAAAAAAATAAATGAAATAAAATCTAATCAAGATAAAGAAGAATTAGAAAGTTATATGAAAAAAGGTTATGGGAATTTTAATAATAATTTAAATTTTAATTTAGATTATGGTAATAATAATAAAGGATATTCTAATTCACAAGATTATTTTAAATATTTTTCTGAAAAAAAAGATTATAGAAATAATGAACCAAATTTAACTGAAAATAATAATAAAGATTATTCATCTTATTATTCTCCTCCTTTTGATAAACAAAATAATAATATTTATAATACTAATTATGAATTAACTAGAAATAAAGTAGATGATAATAACATTCAAGATAATGATAATAATCAAACAATTAAATATGGTTATAAACCTTTAAATGATAATAATTATCATTAAATTTAAATTATATATGATTAATTTGGTAATTTTAACTAATATTTTTTATAATTTTTTTTTAATAAAATATATATTAAAAATAAAAAAGAAAATAATATAAAAGAACAATATAATTTTATTCACTAAATATTCTCCTTAAGCTAAAAAACTAATTAAAATAGGAAAAACAAGACTTCCAAGATATATTACAAACAAACAATTTTTAAAAATTTTATTTTTTGCTTAATAATTTCATATATTCTTTGTTTTATAAAATTTTAAAGATTTTTCTTTTTTAGAAAACATCATCTAAAATAATATAATGTATTATATTTAATAATTTAATATTTTTTATAACATTATTTATCATATTTAAGCGGTCAATAAAAAGGAAAATTGCAAATAAAAATATTACTTAATTAAAATAATAAAAAAATGCAGAATAATGAAGTAAATAAAAGCAATTTAACAAATTCTATAAATTTCATGGATTTACCTTTAGAAAAAATAGAAGAATATTTAAAAATACTTGAAGAATTTATGAATAAATCCGAAAAAGAAGGAAAATTTATAGAAGCAGAATTAGCAAAACAAAGAATAATTCAATTGAATAAAATAAAAGATAAAAAAAATTTAAAAGAAGCAAAAATTCGTCATTTACAAGAAAAAGAAGATTTAGAATTTTCTCAAAAAGAAGAATTAAGTCAATTTAATATGGAAATGGATAAAAATTTTTATGAGTTAAGTAATAAATTTCAAGAAATGCAAAAACAACTTCAACAAAATCATGAAGATGAATTAAAAAAATTTCAAGAAAATTATGAAAATAAAAATATTAATTTAAATCCTAAACCAACAAGTGATTTAATTGCAGCAAATAAAAAATTAGAATTATTTGTTAAGAAAAAAGAGTATAAATATATTTTATTTTTTATTTATCTTTTTTAGTTATCAAAATGCACATTTAACACAAATTGAAATAGCAAATTTATCGAAAAAAGAACAAGAAAATTTTGAAATAGATAGAATAAAAAGATTTGAAAAAGAAGTAGAAAATATAAGAAATAAACAAAATAATGAAACTAGAGCTTTAGAATTAAGAATTCAATCTAATTATAATCAATTTAAAAGAGATAGAGCTATTCAAGTAGAATCTCTTTTATTAAAATATAAAAATAAATTTAGAGAATTGGAAAATAAACAAAAAAATGAAATTAAATTACTTGAAAAAATTATTAAAGAAGGAAATAATGCTGTAAAAGGAAAAAATTTTACTAATTATAATAATCAAATTTTAACGAGAAAAAGTACTAATATATCTAAATTAGCAAATAATAAATAATTTTTTTATTTAAAGGAAAATTGTTTATTTATATTATAAAATTAAAAAAATAAAAAAAATGAATTCTAATAATTAAACAAAAGGAATAAAAAATAAAAAGTGTTTCTTTGTAGAATAATTAAAATATTTAATCATCAAAATAGTTTTTTTTCTATATAGATAAATAAGACAATAAGAAAAAGAAATAGAATAATTTAATTTAAATTTAACTTATGATTCAATATTTATAAATGAAAATAAAAACAATAAAGGTTATCGATGTATTGAATTGAAATTTTCTTTTTCCAATGATATTATAATGAAAAAAGAAGAATATGTTCAAAAGACATTAAGAAAATGTTCTGAAAATTCAATTTAATTTAATGATATGTAATGATGAAGTTCGACAGATAAAAATTGAAAATCTTTATTTTGAAAAAGTATCATTTTTTCTTTCCCAAGAAAAATAATCTTATATTATTTATTTGGGAATTCGATCTTCTGCTTTTGAATAAGACTTTTTCTTTAATATCATCTTCATGTAAATAATACATTAAATAATATTTGAATGAAATTTCATGTAATTCATATTATATTAATGAAATTTTTATAAGGAAAAATGTAATTATTTTAAAAAAATCAGCATTAATATTTTATCATTATCATTATTTTCACAAATTTCTTTTAAAATATTTTAATTCTTTTCACAAAATTTTTTTTATTAAATCAAATTTACTTTTAAAAATTTGATATAAAATCTTTTAATTCTTTTTTTAACCTATTTCTATTCATATATCTTCTTTTACTTTTGGAAAATTGAAAATTGATTTAAAAAGAATGTTTTTATCTTTGTTTTTATTTAATTTGAATTTTGTATTTGTTTACTATATCATTAATTTGAAATTTATTCCAAAAACACAAAGGGATTTATATTTAATTTTTTTAAAATAGATTTTTATTGTTTATTTAATAATATCATAAGATGATAATTAAATATTTAAACTTTTACTTAAAAATACCAAATTACTTACACTTATAAAAATACCAAATTTTTAATTAACATAAATTTATACATCCTAAACAGCTAAATATATTAAATCATTTGAATATTTTTCAATTATACAAAGAAAATAAGCTAAAAATAAATATTACCTAAATAACTTCAATTATTAATTAAATTATTTATTTTTAATACCTAATTTTTTCAATATTTTGGATTTAGAAGAACTAAGACATTTTTTTATTCTACTTTTCCAATTGTTTCTTAAAACAGAAAAAATATTTAAATTTTGTAAAGAATCTTCATTGGTTTCGGATAAATTAGTACTAATTTTTCTTGATTTTATATTATATTTATTATCTTCATTGAGGGTATAATCATATAAATCATGAGGAATAATAAAAATTGTGAAGTTGGATGAAAAACAAGAATATTTCATATGCTCATTTACAAGACTCATTTTAAAAAAATTATTATATTATTATAATTAATAATAGGTAAAAAATATTATTATTAAAATTATGTTTTTAATTAAATATATTTATCCTAATTTATGAATTTAAATAATAAAATATTAAATATAATTAATTCATTTTATTATTATATTTTCTCTTATTTCAAGAATATTTTTAAATCAAAAAAAAGATATTATTAGAATTCCTATATGATATTAATATTTTAATAACATAATTTTTAAATTTTGATAAAATTAAATTTAATTAAAATCATATAGTTTATAATTATATATATTTTTATTACTTTTTATAGAATACCTAAAATTATTTTGTTATTTCCTTTTTCATTTAATTTTTTCTTATCACCTAAAAAAAACTTTTTTTAATTGTTTTTTTTTTTTTTTTTATAATTTATGAAAATGTATTAAGTAAGTTGGA
>JAEEGI010014206.1_pt1 | contig 16781 bp, 17 predicted proteins | sample 8958751 | NCBI WGS metagenome assembly JAEEGI01 (sample SAMN16246545, study PRJNA631951) | gut metagenome | biome: gut microbiome; feature: rumen; material: KS-attached | host: Bos | place: Iran: Karaj | collected 2018-10
ATCGGTAAGAGGCTGACCCTTAAATTGAGGCAGCCCAAGTTTAAATATTTTTCTTATATTAATACCTTCCATAACGCTCCCTATCGAGATCACGCTGAAAGGTATCAACAAGCAACAGCATCAAATAATCCCAGCTTCTCGCAGGCATTGTAAATTCCATCTTTATCAACGTCGGAAGTCACATAGTCTGCAAGCTTCTTCAATTCAGGAATAGCATTTCCCATGGCAACCTTTGTCCAATCATCTGTAAACATTGAAATATCATTGCCAGAATCACCAAAAACAACAACTTCATTATAATCAGCATGAAAATAATCCATAACCTTTTTTATGCCTACAGACTTGTAGCTTGGCTCAATAAACAAATAACGTTCATGAAATCTGCAACAAGGAAGATTATCCAGTGCTTTGAGATTTTTCTCATCTTCTGCTCTGCAGGCTACATATGCTTTATATATATGTTCATAATCTTCAGGATTCAATCCCCTAACTATCTTTTGTTTCATATATGTATCCTTTGCGATTTCATTAAATCGCTCATCTGGCACATATCTTACAGCTGAATTTTCAGGCTGAATCCCCCATGGATATCCTTTTTCCTGACATTCTCTTATTAAAGCAACCACGTTTTCTTTTGGAAGTGGCTTGATTCCTAATAGAGCTTTATTAATGGTAATACCATAACCACCATCACTCACCATATTTTCAAAACCTAACTCATTCATTATATCAACTGCAAGAGCCTGAGCTCTGCCTGTTGCAATACATAGAAAATGACCAGCCTTTTTAAGCTTTTGTAGCGCTAAAACAGTTGAGTCAGGAATATAGAAATTTTCATATCCTCCTGCGGCTAGTGTGCCATCAATATCAAAAAACAAATACTTTTTCTTACACATTGCTATCTCCTAACAATATTTTATATTTCCGATTGCAAAAAGATAATAGCACACATATTAACACCAATTAATGTTCGTTATTGTTTGATTTGTAAATTTTCGTGGTATAATTATGTTTAATAAAACACTTTATCATCTGAAGGAGCTTTCTATGAAACAGATAAATGAAAATAATGGAATAAGCCGCCGTGAATCTATCTACGAATCGTTAAAAGAACAGAATACTGTAAATGTAAAGGATTTATCACAAAAATTTGGCGTGTCTGATATGACTATCAGAAGAGACTTACACATAATGGAGGAACAGGGAATACTTGTCACTCATTATGGCGGAGCTACTATCAGGAATCCAAATTCAGGCATACATGCTTTTGACATGCGAAAAGAAAGCTTCTACGAGGCTAAAGCTGCAATTGCTCGCCGAGCTGCAGAATTTGTTAAAGAAAATGATGTTATTTATTTAGATCCAAGCACCACAGTATTGCTTATGACCAGATATCTTCCATCTTTGCATCACACCGTTGTGACAAGCTCATTGGCTGTAATGCAGGAGTGTTCTCATAATCCATATATAACATTATACATAGCTCCTGGTAAATATCAGGACTCAAACGGCGGTCCTATGGATATGGATACTTTGACTTATCTTTCAAATTTTCATTTTAACGCTGCCTTTCTAGGAACAGGCTATATTGATACAGTCTATGGCGTAACCAGCACTGAAATGGATTGTTCAATAAAACAGGTTGTTATGAGAAACTCGGAGCGAAATATTCTTCTCGTTGACCACTCAAAATTTGGGCAACATATCATGAAAAAGTTCGGAGATATCAAAGACTTTAATACTATTATCACAGACTCTGATATCTCCGATGAAGATCAATATAATATTTTAAAAGAAAAGGTAAATCTAAACATAACACATTTTTGAGGCACCCCATTGTGATGGTGTTAGATTATTCTACTGCTTTTAGAATCATGTTTAATGGCTTTAATTCATCCTTTGGAAAGTCAATTATCATATGTTCTTGGTAGAGTTTTTCTTTTTTGGCATTTTTTATTCATGAAGCTCTAAAGGTAATCCATCTGGATCAAAAAAGAAAGTCATTTTCTTATTTGTAAATTCATCTGTCCGTATTGGCTCGCATTCGATACCAAGTTTATTCAGTTCGGCTACTACTCTCTCGATTTCATTTACTTTAAAAGCCAGATGCCTAAGGCCACAAGCTTCTGGAAATGAAGGTCTCTTTGGCGGATTCTTTGGAGCGAAAATCTCAAGCTCTGTTGTATTATCTATTTTGAGATCAAGTTTCCAGTCACTTTTTTGAGGTCTGTAATTTTCACGAATCACTGTAAAACCGAGCTTATTAACATAAAAATCTTTTGATTTCTCGTAGTCAGACACGATGATGGCGATGTGATGAATAGTAGATAGATTCATGTATTAATTCCATTCTTTCTTTAAAATTATATATTGTAAGGTGCTTTCATATTTAGGTGTACCATCAGGGTTATTTATAACAGACCCTCATCTTCACAGAATTGGGTCTGTTTTGCACTTATTCTTTTTCTTGCTTATTAACTATACCTGGGGGCTGGCTATCCAAATAGCATCTCTGCCACCGCTTCCAATTCTCTTCTCTCCTGGGAATCGTCATATCCGCTTTCCTTATCATCGATGCCCTTAACTGGGTTGATAGAAAACAGGCCATCACGGTTGCAGTATACGAAGATTCGCCTGACTCCTCGAATTTTAAATCGGGCTTCAGCATTTCCTTCTGGATATAACTTTACCATCTGAATATCATCTGAGCTTACTGCCGCAACAAGGGAAATGTAATGTTCCTTTGTCATGGAGTGGTCAATCCTTACATAATATTCATCCTCAACGCGCTCGATGAAAATCATGTGCCCCTCATCTGATGGCTCTGCTTCTAAGGGAGCAAGTTGAATACCATGACAATGGATGGATGCTTCGCCCATACTATGTATCACATTTCCACATACTGGGCAGACATAAAACCTTGACTTCAGCATATTTGCAGAAATATTTGAATTTTGTATAGGAGTGCCTGATATAAGTTCTGTAACGGAAATCCTAAAAGCCTCTGCTATTGGTTCAAGCAATGTAATATCTGGGTAGCCCTTGGCTGTCTCCCATTTTGAAATAGTTTTATCTGTAACCCCAAGTTTTTCAGCCAGCTGAAGCTGTGTCATCTTGTTCCTTTCTCGCAGTTCTTTAATAACTGCGCCTGTAACATATTGGTTCATTTTTATTTACCTCCATGTTCAGATTGTAAAACCGCTGGCTACTATTTGGTACCTACGGAAAGTAGGGTTAAACTATTTATGTCCCATACTCCAACTATTTATCAACTCTGCCAGCTGGTCTCCTGCATCAGGGATATCCTCGCAATAGATGCTTGCTCCTGGTACAACTTCTGCAGTTGGGCAAAGCTCCTCTATCTCTGATATCGTATTTCCGTATCCACTACTTCCATGGGTTATGATTAGATAGATTGTCTTTCCGTCGAAGTCATTGTTCTCCAAAAAGGTTGCCACAGGCATTGGGATAGAGCCCCACCATAATGGATAAATAAGAATTATTGAATCGTAGTTGGAAACGTCTATTGGTTCAATACTAGGTCTTGCCTGAGCTCTAAGTTCGTCGCTGGCCACAGCTATGGTATCGCTGTAAGAAGATGGGTACTTTTCCCCTGTAAGAGTGATTGCCTCTGATTCAAATCCAGTAATATCACAAACCATCCTTGCCAATAGCTGGTTGTTACCCATCATTTCACCATCTGACATAAGGAGAGATGCTCCAGAAACAGCATCAACATCTGGCTCAAAATTGCTATTTCCAATTCTTGTAAAATAAACTACCAGCGGCTTTTCGCCTTGCCATTCCACTGTTTCCTGGGGCTGTTTATCTGCATAGGAAATCTCGACGCTTCTCCTCTGACGATTTAAGAATGGAACCCCAAAGATTCCAAGAGCAAATGAAATTACACTTGCAATAACGATACATGAAACAGCAAGCTTCTTTCGCTTAGCATGCCAATATCCATGCATTCCACCATGGATTACGCTAAGAGTAAGCACAGCAGTAGCAAGATAACGGTGCAAATCAGCACTTCCCATAACATGGAACCAGGTAAACAAAAATCTTGATACGCCCATGCTACTGAACATAAGAATTATTATTGTCGTAAGGAGCAGCGCAGTAATAACATCAAAGAATCTACGGGACGCAGGTTTGTCTTTTTTTAGCAGTGTTTTAGCCCACCAATTTTTGATGCATAGGTGAATGATTAGACATACAAAAAATCCTATTCCAAGTAGTTCATGCACATTGTTGCCAATGAAAACATACATCATCTGAACCACCAGAATTAGATACATAAGAATATCCACTACCACTCCGATTCTCTTTTTCATATACTCCTCCGTAAACTCTAATTTCTTCTTGCTTACTACAATAACATTCTCATTGAGACTAATAATTTGTTAGAACCATACATTCTGTTGAATCCGTAAACCCTAATTAAAGCTCATTGATGCACAACCAACGACAGCATCTCCATCACAAGCAAGAACAGTCATCTGGTCTCCGTTCAAAAAGTAATCGCGACTTTCATTTATAATTTCATCTGAATACTCATAATCTTCTGGAAGACTATTCACAACCTTAAGCATTTCAAGGCGAATGCTCATCAAACGTTCAATATCATCTTGTTTTGCTATTTTTATTTCAACCATTTTTATCCCCCTACGTTATTCACAAAACAAACATTCAAAATATCTAAACCAATGACTTCACAATCTGGATACCTTGTCGCTATTGGAAAAGACTAAATTGCGATTTATATTTCTAATATCTTTTAATACATCTTTTCTATTTCTTCAGTGATGTTATACATTTCTTTGAATGCCACCAAATCATCCTGATTCTTTATAAGCATTATTTCTTCAAACGTACCTGTTGCAATATCTTTAAATCCTGCCACTTGCTCTCCATTACAGATAGAGGCTTTTATCACAGGCTTCTTGGATGATTTATCATAGGTTTTCTTCTCAATCCTTCGCTTGAAAAACATAAGTCTCCCCCCCCACAAACTCGATTTATCAGCACTCCAATTGAAGATAAACGCAAACTAATGTTAATTTATATATTACTTACATTTACTCTTGGGAATAATACACATAATACAATATGATGTAGCTGTTCTGCAAGTCGATTACCGATTTCTGGAGGTAATCAAAATGAAAAATAAAAGTGATCGCCCTAGTTTTTAAAAATAGAGCGACCACAAGAGTTTTTATTTTCTATTAAATATTTTTATTCCAAAAACACCACCTATAGCTGCTATGGCAATGATAATAGCTGCTACAATAAAAGGTATTTTATTACTATTGGAAATTTCTGTTCCATCTAAAGGCGTCTGGTCGTCTTCAATCTGGACATCACTATTCTCACTATCCTCGCTAGATGTGATTTGGATGGTCATTTCCTCATCTTCTTCCTGTACTTCCTCTTCAACAGGAATATCTTCGGTTTCTTCCTCTATAGCTACTGATTCATTAGCTGAGGCTATTTTCTTTGAGCTGCTAGATTTTTTTGAATCTACAGTATTTAAAGACTCGCCAACATTTGCACCTGCAAGAGGTGTCTTTGTCTCAGTAATTGTTGTTTCTGGAGCCTTATTATTTCCGCTATTTGAGTTTCCTCCATTAGATGAGGTGCTGTTTGATGAACTATTATTTGATGGTGCCTGTGAATTAGATGGTCTAGAAGGAGGTATTGGATTCACACCAAATTCTTTATCATCTACATCTTCATTATCCAGTTCATCAGGGCTACTTGCTGACTGCTTTACAAGATCAATTTTTGCATTCTTAAATGAGAAAGCCATGTCTCCTGTTGCATCACTATTTCCAAAGCCGTAATTTAAATGGACAGCAGAAATTGTAGCATCTGCTATGAACTCTCTCTCATAATGAGTAAAGCCATCTGACTTTGTAGTTTTTTCTACAGTAGTAGGACCATTTCCATCATATACGTGCCAGCTACCTCCATTTTCCTGGATAATATACTGGAATGTGCCATTATTAGCACCTGATAATTTGTAATCGAAGCTAAGCTTGTATTTATGTCCTGCCACAAGCTCAAAGTCTGCTGATGCAAGCTGTGGAGAATACCAATTTCCGCCACTGGTGATTCCTGACATGGTGATTACGCCATCGTCATAAATAGTTGGAATTTCAACTCCACCACCGTTATCGCCTCTGTAGCTAGCGTTTGCTTTTAATGGGTGCTCTTCTACTGCAGATGCTTGATTTTGACCGTTCATGTACACATTATCAAGCTGTATATTTGCACCCTTTGCAAAGGTAAATACAAGAGCGGCCTCATCAGCATCCTGTTTTGTATCAAAAGCTAATGTGTATGTTCTAACGCAATCTTTTTTGTTGTATCTAGCTGTAGCAGCTCCAAGCTCCTTGCCAAGCACCAAACTATCATTATTGTAAGAATATGTATTTGCACTTACTTTTACTGCAGTATCATCCTCACTGTATAAATCGAATTTTACTGTGTAAGTATCCTTTGTCCATTTTATTTCAGGCTGGAATATAGCAGGTGCATTATTTCCTTCGGCACTGATTATTGCTCTTCTTTCAAAGTACTTCTTACCATCTTCTATGCCTTCATAGTTTGTTTTGGATGCAACATCAATTACTGATAAATCGTTTGCTTTTAGTGCTTCTGTTGTATATCTTGGTACATTTAACTTAGTGCCTTTAGTAGTTTTCCAATTGCCTGTGTGATAGTTTCCCTGATCAAATGTACCATTGTAAACCATATTTCCATCAGCAAGAGGGGCTCTTGATGATTCTGTATTACCTATTGTAGCAGGGTCAACAATTTCTACCTTTACATTAGAAATATATACATTACCAGCAGCTTTTGAACCAAGGTTAAACTCGATACGGCAATTGTCAAAATCATCCTCCTGCTGGAAAGTATATGAATAATGAGATGGCTTATCAGTCAGCTTGAATTGCTGTACGCCATAAGTACTCCATCCCTTCCATTCTTTTGAATCGCAATCAACACTCTGACCTACTATAGCCCCGTCGGCATAAGCGTCATAAGATACCTTGTAAACATATCCTGCTTTTGCATTATAATGACCAATTAGCTGAACAGAATAGTTCTGTGAGCCTGGAGTCTTCACTCCTACTTTCGCCCAAATTTTTCCATCATTATCCACGAATTTATCAAGTGTAGCATCTTTTGCGTCATCTTGATTTGATAAATACCATGTGTTTATGTCGCTAGTAGAATCCGAAAGGCCACCACCTGTGTTATCAAGATTTTCTTCTCTAATATCAGCAATCTGATTGATACCCTTATACTGCTCCCAGTCAGCATTTGCATTACCAGAGGCCTGTCTTGATACTGCTTCAGCATATCCTTCAGTTCTTTGATATACTCTGACATAATCTACGTACATATTGATGTCATCTTCAAACTTTGCTTTGTTTACGCCACCACCAAACTGGCCGCTATCCACTGCAAGGTTTAATAACATATAAAAAGGCATATCAAATGGTGCATCAAATGAAAGACTGTCAGATGCCCCTGGAATAGCGCTTTCCCAATTTGTTAAGGTATTGATAGCCTTTCCATCATAGTACCATGTGATTTGTCCTGGTTCCCAATCAATGGCATATGTATGGAAATATGTATAATCACTGTCAAGATTTACATAACCACTTCCCTTATAAACATGTGTAGGTGTGCCCCAGTGAAGAGTTCCGCAGGCCACATCATTTCCCTTGTCAGAAAATGCTCCACAAGTCTCTAAAATATCAATCTCACCTGATACAGGCCAATTGCCATATACAGTGGTGCTCTGTGGGAGCATCCAGAATGCAGGCCATGCACCAGCTGTTGCAGGCAGAGCAATTCTTGATTCTATATAGCCATAAGTAGTATTGAATAATTCTTTTGTTGGTTTTGTGCTGCGAAGTCTGGCTGATGTATAGTTCTTTGCACTTTCACCTGCATAGATGTATCCATTTTCACGCTTTGCAGTGATACGAAGAACGCCTTCACCATTTCCATCACCATTTAAATCTTCATTTACACCAAGATTTTCTACTCTGTCTGTATAGCACTGAAGCTCATTATTACCCCAGCCGTAATTACCACAATCTGTCGAGCCATCACCTAGCTGACAAGCCCAGTTATCCAGATTGAGTCCTGTGTCTGCATCTACATTTGCATTTCCATAATTTCCATCGAATTCATCTGCCCATATTAAATCATAATCGTTTTTTGTTTTGCCAGGATCTGCATAGTCATATTCACTGTTATCTACAGAAAAATCATATTCGGGACCCTTCTTGTATGAATCATCATTATCATCTTCCTGGGCTTCGCCTTCTGAGAAAACAAGATTTTCGATTGTAATTTTACCGCTTATATTAGCAGCTTCACCTGACATTTGACCTAATGCGAAAAAGAGATATGGCTTTTCAGAGAAACTACCACATTCTACTGTAGTAGAAATATGTCTTTTTTCATTTGCATATAACGAAATATTATTTACTAAAAAACCATTATCATCAAGCTTTAAAAGTATATTTTTATCAGCAGTTGATGTAATGTCGAATTCAATTGTATAGGTTGAATAATCTGATAATCCAAGACTCTTGATGATATACTGAAGCCCCCATTCGCCATTCCATCCAAAGCTTGAAGCATCAATAACTGCTTTTGTACCATCCTCTAAAAGATTGGCATTTGCTCCTGCCCAATCACTTCCTACATAGAGTTCGGTATCTGCATCTTCAAAATTAAATGCTTCTACCTCATTTTCAATGATTACCTCATCTTCATCTGATGGTTCTGCCAAAACTAGCTTTCCTGAGCTGGCAAAGGCCATCATTGTGGCCATTCCCATAGCAAAGAATCTTTTCTTTAGCTCTTTCTTTTTCATGTAAATTACCTCCCAATAATTTGACATTTTATTGTCTAAATTCATTATGTAAATTTTGAAATTTGGAAATAAGTTCATATATTTCATTTAAGTGTCATTTTTAATGTGATTGCATTGAAACCTAATTCAGTGTATATTATTAATATCGAACAGATTTTCGTTTTGAAATTATTGAAAGGAGAAAAAGCCACTTGAAGGAAAGAACCTACATTGCAATTGACCTTAAATCTTTCTATGCATCCTGCGAGCTGATGGACAGAAATCTGGATGCCCTTACCACTAATCTTGTTGTGGCTGATCCTTCTAGAACAGAAAAAACTATATGCCTGGCTGTTAGTCCTTCCCTAAAGGCTCATGGTATCTCTGGCAGAGCCAGATTATTTGAAGTTGTACAAAGGGTTAAGGAAATAAATGGTGATAGATTTTCAAAAGCTCAGAAGCTAGGTGTTCTTGTTAAAGACCCTGAAACTGGTAAGCCTTGTTTCTCTGGTTCAAGCTCAGATGCCTTAGAGCTTGAGAATGATCCTTCCTTAGAGCTTTCTTACATTATTGCTCCACCTAGAATGAAACGCTATGAAGAGGTTTCAACCCAAGTTTTTTCCGTATATCTGCGTTATGTATCAGATGAAGATATCCACGTATATTCAATAGATGAATGTTTTATAGATGTTACAGCATATTTGAATACATATGCCTGCACGGCCCATGAGCTTGCTATGAAAATGATACGTGAGGTATTGCAGCTGACGGGTATTACTGCTACTGCCGGTATAGGTACCAATATGTATCTTGCCAAGGTAGCTATGGATGTGGTAGCAAAGCATGTGCCTGCAGATAAGGATGGAGTTAGAATTGCTGAGCTTAATGAAATAACTTATAGGGAGCTACTTTGGTGCCACAAACCTCTTACAGATTTTTGGCGAGTAGGTTCTGGCATAGCAAAAAGACTTGCAAAATATGGCATATATACAATGGGTGATATTGCCCAAATAAGTGTTGAAAATGAAGAATTACTATATAAGGAATTTGGCATAAATGCGGAACTTCTAATAGACCATGCCTGGGGTTGGGAGCCTACAGAGATTTCTACCATCAAAAGCTATAGGCCACAAACTAACAGCATTTCCAGTGGACAGGTATTAATGGAGCCATACACCTATGATAAGGCCAGATTAATAGTAAAAGAAATGACAGAACTGTTAGTGCTAGATCTTGTCAGAAAAGACCTTGTTACTAAAAAGATTGAGCTTACTATTGGATATGATAGAACCAGTATTGAGCCTGCCCACAAAGGTCGTGGAATTTCTGATTCTACCTTTAAAATACAGGGAACTAATAAGCTATATAAGGGTAAGGTTGTACTTGATCATTATGGTCGTCCTCTACCCTATCATGCCCATGGAACAGGTAATTTGGATAGATGGACTAGCTCCACTAAAAGCATCAAAGATACAATGATTAAGCTTTATGATGAGATTATAGATAAGGAGCTATTAATTCGCAGAATAAATGTTACTGCCTGTAACCTGATTTTCACCAAAGACATACCAGAAGAAGGTCCTTATCAGATGGATTTATTTACAGATTATGCTTCCTTAGAAAAAGAAAAGGCCCAGCAGAAAGCCGCTGATGAAAAAGAAAAGAAGCTACAAAAAGCTACACTTTCTATCATGGATAAATTTGGAAAGAATGCTGTGTTAAAAGGAATGAATCTTGAAGAAGGCGCTATGACTATGAAACGAAATAAACAGGTGGGTGGACACTCATCTGGTGAATAATAAATATATGGAGGTTGGTTTTGACAAAAGGAATAAAAGGTAAAGAACCTAATGCAAGAATCGTATATGGAGATATTATCGATTTACCTCATCATATATCTACAAAGCATTCGCATATGAGCCTCTATGACCGTGCTGCCCAATTTATGCCATTTGCTGCCCTTACTGGCTATGAGGACATGGTAAATGAAGAAGCAAGAATCACCGACAATGCTATTCTTCTGGAGGATTCTATTAAAGACTTGATTAGCCAAAAGATTAATCTTATTTCTAAAGCTATTAAAAAAGGTGTATCTCCTACTGTTGCAATAACATATTTTGTTCCTGATACAAATAAATCAGGAGGAAAATATATCACAGTAAAAGAACAGGTTAAAAAAATAGATACTGTAAAGCAAAAAATAATCCTTATGAAAACTAAAGAAATTAGCCAAGTCAACGAGACCATAGACATTGAAAACATAACAGATATTAGAGGTGATTTGGTGGACTATCTTGATGAGTATATTCAATAACTATAAAAATAGCGACTGCTTTGTTATAAAAGCAGCCGCTTTATTTATTTTGAAAATAAAATACCAACTTCTGTTCCATCCTTTGACAGATAGACTGTTGAGCTATTTTCACAGGTGAACTTCATTGAATTAGAAGTTTTTTCTATAGGATCTCCATATAAGTTGGTAAATTCGGATGAAATAGCTTTATAGATGTTTTCCTTATCATCATCTGAATCAATGCTTATATAGCCTTTGTTTAGCTGGTTTTCATAAAAACAGTATGTAATATTGGCATTATATCCTAGGAAAGTGGACCAATACATGATTCTGTTCTCACCATCATATGTGAGTAAAGCCCCTTCTTCCTTACGAATAACATAATCGTATTCATCCCAATCGAATGTACGGAAATCGTGATTAGAAAAAAGAGGGTTAGATTTTTTGGTAGTTGGTAAATCGCATCCAACTAACATAAGCATAGTTAAACTGATACATATTAAAGCAACAAATTTTCTAGTCATTATTCTCTCTCATTTCTTTTATTTATAGTAAAACCGCAAGTGCTACCATTATAAATGAAAAGCACTTAGCTTACTAGTGCTTAAAATATAAAGGTTCGTAGAACTATAAATAAAAGATTTATGAAATATTACTAAATTGTTAAGTAATATTGCATATTAGTCAAAATATTAATACTGAGAATAAGCCTAGGTTAATATCTCTGGTGGATTATTTTTATTATCGTAAACACCATACTCTTCCATGGTAGATATAATTGTGTTTCTAACAATATTTGCTACCTCTGGAGTCTTCAGATCCTTATAATCTTCGTAATATAGAGGCTTACCAAAAATAACCTTAGTATTGACCGGACCCATTTTTAAACTGTTAAAAGCCAAGTAGGAATCAATAAGTGTAACAGGAACAATTGGAACTTTAGCTCTCATAGCACATTTAAAGCTACCAGGCTTGAATCGCTGAACAATGTTTCCATTGTTATCATAGCCGCCCTCTGAAAAAAGAATATATCTTTTTCCAGCCTGTACTTCCTTAGTGATTTTATCCATAATTATAATATTCTGACGGACATCATCTAACATAAGGCGTTTTGCACCAAGCAAATCGACCATTTCTCTTACCAAAAAACCGTAGGATTTGGCTTTGTCCATAACAAATGTACAGGGATTTTTATGACCGTACATAATACCTAATACATCATATTTGCCCTGATGATTAGGATACATTACATAGCCACCCTCTTTTGGTAGATTCTCCATGCCGTATACTTTGGTGGAAATGTGTACGCTCTTTTTTAATCGATGAACAATTTTTAACGCATATGCGTATTTATCTCGCTCAGAATATTTTTCCGGGTGCTTGGTCATCTTTCTCATAGTACTAATGAAAGAAGGACCGTTTTTTAAATTTAATAATATTGAAAATAAAAATCTAAGCATAATCACTCCCAAATATTTTCGTAGTATATATTTTATCATAAGGGAGCTGTTAAATAAAATATCTTAAAGTTTGTCATAGGATGAATACTCGATGACAATATATTTTCCAGCTGTGATATTATCACCGCTTATATGATTGAGTGTCTTGATATTATCGATAAAAGCAGTTTTATCAGAGGTTTCTGCATTCATAAACTGGTCTGCTATAGTCCATAAAGTATCTCCAGGCTGGATTTCGTAACTGGTATAGTATGTATAAACAGGACGGCTGTTTTCTGCTACTGCTCTATTACTATAGAAAATAAATGCAAGAACGATAGTAAGTATAATACCTGCGAATAGCATAATCTTTCTGTTTCTAACGATGATTTCAGCTTTTGAACTCTTTCTCATAGTAACCTCCAATTTTATAGAAGAAAAATATGTTCGAAAACGTTTGTTCTGAAATCAATATAAAACACGAACGACTGTTTGTCAACACTTTTCTCGAACAAAATTTCGGAAAATGTGTTTGCAAAAATATGTTCCGTATGATACTCTAAATATAGAAAATTTGAAAGGAGAGCTTCATATGGCATATGGAAAAATATCCGCGAAGCAGCGTGAAATTCTCGAAGTAATAAAGACCGAAATATTAAATAGAGGCTATCCACCTACTGTTCGTGAGCTCTGTGACGCTTGTAATCTTAAATCTACATCATCTGTTCACTCTCATCTCGAAACATTAGAAAAGAATGGATACATTAAGCGTGATCCATCAAAGCCTCGTGCTATCGAAATTGTTGATGACAGCTTTAATGTGGTTCGCCGTGAGGTTGTTAATGTTCCAGTTGTAGGTAATGTTGCCGCTGGACAGCCACTTCTTGCTATTCAGAACATTTCTGAGTACTTCCCTATTCCAGCCGAGCACATGCCTAATGCTCAGTCATTTATGCTCAGGGTAAAGGGCGAGTCTATGATAAACGCCGGTATTCTCGATGGAGATACTATTATAGTTATGCAACAGGATACCGCAAAAAACGGCGATATGGTTGTTGCTCTTGTAGATGACAGTGCTACTGTAAAGACATTCTATAAAGAAGATGGTCATATTCGTCTTCAGCCAGAAAACGATAATATGGATCCAATCATTGTAGATAATTGCGTTATTCTTGGTAAAGTATTTGGTGTATTTAGATTTTTCTAATAAAAAAGACGGCTGCGTTTTTGCGGTCGTCTTTTTGGTTTTATATGTTAGATGTCTTTTGCATCAATAAGAATTCCATCTTTCCAGATACGCTCTAAATCATAGAAAATTCTATCTTCTTCAGAGAAAAGATGTACGATAACATCTTCGTAATCCATAAGTACCCATGTACTCTGACGGTTTCCTTCGATTGATTTTGCGTGAATACCCTGCTCATAAAGAAGTCTATCTACTTCATCCTGCATAGCATTAAGCTGGCTCTGATTTGATGCAGAAGCAACAATAAAATAATCTGCCATAATGCTAATATTTGAAATATCAATAGCTTTGATATCGATAGCTTTTTTATCATCAAGGGCCTTGCAAACGATTTTAGCTATTTCTCTAGAATCCATCTCTTACCTCTCTTCTTTCATATATTGTTTGTAGTAATTGTATGTATCAATAGTGGTTGGGTCAACCATATCGGGATTTTCATTTAAATATGCTACAGAATCCTCTAGAATCATATAGACACATTTATCTAAATCACTATAAGCTGTAGAGCGCAAAATATCAAGACGTGGCTGTTTGTCTCTTCCAGGCTCAATATAATCAGCAACAAATATAATCTTATCTAAAAGATTCATATTAGGACAGCCTGTAGTATGATATGTGATTGCATGTGCAATCTGAGGATCATTTACATTATATTTAGTGCTACAAAAATATGCTCCTACCTTGCCGTGAAGCAGGTGTGGGTACTTATATTCTATTTCACTAATAGGCAAATTGTTGCTTTCACAGATATTAATTCTTTTTTCATCTGAAATGCATTTAGCACAATCATGGAGCATTCCTGCAACCATTGCTGTATAGGCTGGATAATCCCATTTTAAGGCTAATGCATAGGCTGTTGTAGCAACACCTAGGGTGTGAATATATCTGCCTGGTTTAAGCTCTTTTTTCATCTCCTCAGATAATTTTAAAATATCATCATAGGAGTATTTATATTTGCTATATAAATTATGATTGATGATATATTGTGCAACCTTAGGATTAAGGTATTCTTTTATATTATCATCATCATAGAATGAAGCTCTTATAGCTGAGGAAGCAATTCCGTTGGCCTTATAATCAATCAACTGGAAATCGCCCTCAAACAAATTCCTGCACTCTTCCATGGCGCTATTTAGGAAATCAATATCGTCACCTAATCTAGGGGCAACTAGAATCGTAGCAGCTTTTGATATAATATCTGGCTTTACCCAATTTTTGAAATTAATCAGACTGTCACTACCCATAATAAAGAATATATCATCATTTGGATGCTCATTCTTTAACTCTGACATAGTTATATATGAATAGCTCTTTCCAGAACGATAGATTTCTCGATCATCTATGAGTAATCCATTCTCATTTTTGATTGCAAGCTTTACCATTTCAAGTCTGCAGGTATCCGCAACAGATTCTGCAGTGTTCTTGTGAGGTGGCGTGCCTGCAACCAAAAGAAATACTTTGTCTAAGTTGTACTGCACAAGAGCAGCCTTAGCAATGTCTATATGTGTGTTATGAATTGGATTGAATGTCCCGCCATAAATACCAATTCTCATGATGTCTCCTTACTGAGGAAGCTTGATACCAGGCTTCTTCGCAGCTCTGTAAAGTATAATTTTTCTACCGATAACTCTAACAACCTCAGAGTGAGTACGCTCAGAAAGTACCTGTGCAATCTCCTTTGGATCATCAAAGCAATTCTTTAATACATTGATTTTAATAAGCTCTCTTGCTTCAAGTGCTTCATCTACAGCATTTGTATACTCTGGTGTAAGTGAAGCCTTACCAATCTGAAGGATTGGGCTCATATCAGCTGCAAGAGATGATAAATATGCTCTTTGTTTATTAGTCATTTCTATCTCCTATTTTACTTGTAATAGTCAAATACAAGGCCATACATTCTAACTGTGTCGCCTTCCTGAATACCCTTTGCCTCAAGCTCCTTTAGGATGCCCTGCTCTTTAAGGAAGTTCTGGAAGAATAAGAATCCCTTCTCGGATTCAAGATTTGTATATCCTAACATCTTTTCGATACGAGGTCCCTCAACAACGAAGTCGCCTTCATCATTAATTTCAACTGTATATGGTTCCTCGCTAAATGCACGTATGGTAGGATCAAACTCCTGCTCATAAACTATTGGTGCATCATCACAAGTCTCAAGTAGTCTTACAACCTCGTATAATAGCTCTTTAAGACCTTTTCCGGAAACAGCCGAAATAGGATAAACCTTGATTCCCTTTGGCTCAAATTCAGCTTTAAGAGCTTCAATAACCTCATTTGATTCTTCACCAATTACGTCCATTTTGTTGGCAGCAATAACCTGAGGCTTTTTGAGAAGGTTGGCATCATAAGCTTCAAGCTCTGCTGAAATAGTTTTGATATCCTCAACAGGATCACGACCCTCTACTGATGCACCATCTACCATATGGATGATAACTTTGGTTCGCTCAATATGACGAAGGAATTCATGGCCAAGACCAATGCCTTCGGAAGCGCCCTCGATAAGACCTGGAATATCGGCAATAACAAATCCATTTATATCATCAACATCTACAACACCTAAATTTGGTGAAAGTGTGGTGAAATGGTAATTTCCGATTTTAGGCTGGGCATTGGTAACTCGTGAAAGGAATGTAGATTTACCAACATTTGGGTAACCAACAAGACCTACATCAGCAATAACCTTAAGTTCAAGAATTACCTCAAGCTCGATAGCATCAACACCTGGCTTGGCATATTTAGGAGCCTGCATAGTTGATGTTGCAAAATGCTGGTTGCCAAGTCCGCCTTTACCGCCAGGAAGTACAATCTGGCGCTTATTATCACCTGACATATCGGCGATAATCTTTCCACTTTCGGCGTCTTTAATAACTGTGCCTTCAGGAACTTTAAGGATAAGATCCTCTCCGTTTTTACCATGGC
>JAEEGI010014212.1_pt1 | contig 16779 bp, 16 predicted proteins | sample 8958751 | NCBI WGS metagenome assembly JAEEGI01 (sample SAMN16246545, study PRJNA631951) | gut metagenome | biome: gut microbiome; feature: rumen; material: KS-attached | host: Bos | place: Iran: Karaj | collected 2018-10
TGGTACATCACAAGGTAAACAGCAAATACCAATATCAAACGGATTTGTTGAGGTTCATAAAAACAATGTAAATTTGTGTGTAGAAGAGTGAAATGGATGAAAAGCAAGTAAGGGCTATTGCGAGAAACCATTTTTGTTATGGCTCTTTGCTAATAGCAGTTGTAGTCTTTTTGACGACATTGGTGTTGGGAACTCTGAATATTGAGGTTGACATGCTAAATCCGATGATAGCAATATTGTTTGGTTTTATATTGTTATACAGTTACAGCATAGCATGGAAATACGTTGTTCTCAAGGCTCCAGAAGTGCGCAGCAAATTTTATCTTGCAGTTTCAGGATTTCGCTTTCTGCTTGGTGGTATAGTCATATTGGTGGCAGGTTTCATTCTGCATGAAAGAAGTGCGATATTGTTGTTTGCCATTCATTTGTTGGCAGCCTATATTTCTGACTTGGTGTTCGATACTCTATATATGTCCTATGCCGAGAAAAAACTAAACAAGTAATTTCTTAAAGAATCAAATCAAATGAGATTTTTACAACCTATATTCTTTCTTATTGTAATGCTTCTGACTGCTGTACCAGTACAGGCTGGTGAAAGTAGGGGAGAAAAGGGGGGATTTGATCTGAAGGATGTGATCTTCGGACACGTTCAAGATGCATACCAATGGCATATTACGGATTTCAACGGACATGCAGTTGTATTGCATTTGCCAATGATATTCTACAGTCAGTCTACTGGATTCCATGTATATTGTTCATCTCAATTTGAGCATGAACCAGATGCAAATCTTCTGCGTAAAGGTCCGGATGGCTTCTATATTAAAGGAGGACACGACGAGAAAGGACAAGTCGTTGAAATGGTTGGTAGTCAGTTGAAACCAGTAATGTTTGATATTTCAATAACAAAAACAGTTCTGGTTCTTTTTATTGATTCCATAATTTTGTTATTGTGTATATTGATTCCTGCCAGATGGTGTCGTAAACATAAAATTGATGATCCTGCACCGAAGGGATTTACCGGACTTATGCACATGTTCATAATGTCGGTTTATGAAGATATCGTAAAGTCGACACTTGGTGAGAAGGCAGATAAGTATGCTCCATATTTGTTGACATGTTTCTTCTTTATTTTTATTGTCAACTTATTGGGTGTTGTTCCTTTCCCTCCGGGAGGTGGAAACTTGACTGGTAACATAACATGTACTATGTTTTTGGCATTGTGTACATTCATTGTAGTGAATGTAACCGGTTCAAGAGACTATTGGAAGGAAATCTTTTGGGGCGACGTGCCTTGGTGGCTTAAAGTTCCAGTGCCTCTAATGCCATTTATCGAGTTCTTTGGCATTTTCATCAAGCCTGTTGCGCTTATGATTCGTTTGTTTGCCAACATGCTGGCTGGACACGTAATTGCCATATCTTTGAGTTGCCTTATATTCGTGATGTTCGCAATTGAAGGATTGTTAGGACAAGTGCTTGGCAGTTGTATAACAGTTGTAAGTGTGCTTATGAGTATATTTATGATGGTACTTGAAGTCTTGGTTTGTTACATTCAGGCTATGGTGTTTACAATGTTAAGTGCAGTATTTATCATGATGAGTAATCATAAGCATGAGCATAGTTAATTGTTTGTTCAAATATATTGAAACTCAGTAAAAAAGAAAAAATTAAACAGAAAATATTAACATTAAAAATTTTAGATTATGATTAGTCTTTCTATTTTATTGGCGGCTGCAGGTATTTCCAAGGCTGCAGCAACTATCGGAGCAGGTATAGCAGTTGTAGGTGCAGCTTTTGGTATAGGTCGTATTGGAAGCAGCGCCTTGGATGCAATGGCTCGTCAGCCAGAGAAAATGTCAGGACTACAGTCTGCAATGGTGTTGGCGGCAGCCCTTATTGAGGGTGCAACATTCTTTGCTCTTGTAATCTGTATTATTGCTTTGTTTGTATAAACTTAGAATAGTTATTTAGACTAACAAATTCTGCTTATGTCTTTAATCACGCCGGATTTTGGCCTGTTCTTTTGGATGACCGTTGTATTCTTGGCTGTTTTCTTTATCTTGTGGAAGTATGGTTTCCCTGTTATAATCAAGATGGAGAACGACCGTAAGGCTTTCATCGACGAGAGCCTTAAGAATGCGCGTGAGGCAAACGAACGTTTGGCTAATATCAAGATTGAAAGTGAAGCAATCCTGCAGGAGGCACACACAAAGCAAGCAGAGATTCTGAAGGAAGCCGCTGCTACACGTGATGCCATTGTAAACGATGCGAAAGACAAAGCCAATATCGAGGGTGCCCGCATTATTGAGGATGCTCGTCAGTTAATACAGAAGGAGAAGGAAGCCGCCATCGCAGATATACGAAAGCAGGTTGCACAACTCTCTGTAGAAGTTGCTGATAAGATATTGCGTAAGGAACTTTCATCGGAGAACAAGCAGATGGATATGATAGCACGATTGCTTGACGAGGTAACTGTTTCTAAATAAGATTTAGATAAATATGAATGTAGGAGTTATATCAATGCGCTATACACGTGCGCTTTTGAAATACGCTACGCTTAATGGTGATGCGGATAAGGTTTATGCTGAGATGGGAGTTTTGGCACAAAGTTACATTGATGTGCCAAGGCTTCGAACATCTCTTGATAATCCTGTGCTGAGTGACGACAGAAAAATTCAGCTATGCGAAACGGCTTGTGGAGGTTCTGTTTGTGATAGCACGCGTAATTTTATTGCGTTGGTATTGAAGAGCGGACGTATAAACTTGCTTCAGTTTATGGCTAACTCTTATGTGGATTTATATCGGAAACAGAATAACATTACCAGAGGCAAGTTGATTACTGCTGTTTCGGTTTCTTCTGACATGAGAGAAAGAATGTGTAAGATGGTTGAGGAAAGGACTCACAATCGTGTGGAGTTTGTTACCGAAGTCGACCCAAGCATAATTGGTGGCTTTATCCTTGAATATGACAATAACCGTCTTGACTCAAGTATCAGTGCCACACTCAGAAGAACGTTACAACAGTTAAACGTGCAATAATCATTTAGTGCTTCAGAAACGTTACATTTATGCTGAATATATTGGCAGAAGGTGTAACAAGTGTACAACTAAAAAAAGATAAAAATGTCTGAAAACATAAATTCCAGTGAGGTTTCTAAAGTCCTTTTGGAACAACTTCAAGGCATAGAGAACAATGCGGAGTTTGAAGAAACGGGCACCGTGCTCACCGTGAGCGATGGTGTTGCGCGCATCTACGGACTTCGCAATGCCGAGGCCGACGAACTGCTGGAATTCCCTAACGGAATCATGGGTATTGTAATGAACCTTGAGGAAGACAACGTTGGTGCCGTTCTTCTTGGTCCTACCGACCAGATAAAGGAGGGAATGACAGTAACACGAACCAAGCGCATCGCATCTATCAATGTGAGCGAGCAGATGCTTGGACGTGTTATAAATCCGCTGGGACAGCCGCTCGACGGACAGGGTGCCATCGGAGGAGAGACTTTCGAGATGCCTCTTGAGCGAAAGGCCCCCGGCGTAATCTATCGTCAGCCGGTAAATCAGCCTTTGCAGACTGGCTTGAAGGCTGTCGATTCGATGATTCCTATCGGTCGCGGACAGCGCGAACTTATCATCGGCGACCGTCAGACAGGAAAGACTGCCATCGCCATTGATACAATCATCAATCAGAAGGAGAACTTTGAGAAAGGCGACCCTGTTTACTGTATCTATGTTGCTGTAGGTCAGAAGGGAAGTACGGTTGCCAATATCGTTAACGCTTTGAAGGAGTATGGAGCAATGCCTTACACCATCGTTGTTTCGGCTACTGCTTCAGACCCTGCTGCGCTTCAGTACTACGCTCCGTTTGCTGGTGCTGCGATAGGCGAGTATTTCCGTGATACTGGTCGTCATGCGCTTGTAATCTACGACGATTTGTCAAAGCAGGCCGTGGCTTATCGCGAAGTATCGCTTATTCTGAAGCGACCTTCTGGTCGTGAGGCTTATCCGGGCGATGTGTTCTATCTTCACTCACGACTTCTTGAGCGTGCTGCGAAGATTAACGCTCAGCAGGAGGTTGCCGAGCAGATGAACGACCTTCCTGACTGTCTGAAAGGCAAGGTTAAGGGCGGTGGTTCGCTTACAGCGCTTCCGATTATCGAGACTCAGGCTGGCGACGTTTCGGCATACATCCCAACAAACGTAATCTCAATTACCGACGGCCAGATTTATCTGGAGACAGACCTCTTCAATCAGGGATTCCGTCCGGCTATTAACGTTGGTATCTCGGTTTCTCGTGTAGGTGGTGCTGCTCAGATTAAGTCAATGAAGAAGGTTGCCGGAACGCTGAAGATTGACCAAGCGCAGTATCGTGAGTTGGAGTCGTTCGCCAAGTTCTCGAGCGATATGGACCCTGTAACGGCAATGGCTATCGACCGCGGTCGAAAGAACAACAAACTGCTTGTTCAGCCTCAGTATAGCCCTATGTCGGTAGCAGAGCAGGTTGCCATCATCTATTGTGGCGTAAACTCTCTGATGAAGGACATTTCTGTCGATGCAGTTCCTGAATTCCAGAGAATCTTCCTCGACACCGTAAGAACGATGTATCAGGACAAGATTCTGAAGCCATTGGCAGAGGGGCAACTCACCGATGAGGTTACAGGCCTTATCCGTGAGGTTGCAGCATCTGTTTCAGCACAACTTAAATAATTCAGCTTATGCCATCTTTAAAAGAAGTTAAGGGAAGAATCGCGTCGGTGACCAACACGCGCAAAATCACTTCGGCCATGAAGATGGTTGCTTCTTCCAAACTGCACAAGGCGCAGCAGACGATTGAGAATATGTTGCCATACGAGACTCAGATGAGCACGATTTTGGGCAATTTTCTGAGCGGCGACATTGAGGTTGATTCTCTGTATATCGCCGAGCGTGCCGTGAAGAAGGTTGCGCTGGTTGTGTATGCCTCAAACTCGAGTCTGTGCGGTGGATTCAACGCAAATGTGATAAAATCGCTAACAAAGGCTGTTGACGACTACAAGCATCTTGGCAAGGAAAATATAATTGTCTATCCGATAGGCAGAAAAGTTGCCGATGCCGTGAAGAAACTTGACGCTACGGGCGTTGATGCTGATTATAGCGTGATGGCTGAACATCCGTCGTTCAAGACGGCAAGCGAGGTGGCCGAGGAACTTATGCAGAAGTTTGTTGCTGGTGAGATTGACAAGGTCGAAATCATCTACAATCACTTCAAGAACATGGCCTCACAGGTTTTGCGTCGCGAGGTTTTTCTGCCAATCGAACTTGATGCGTTCAAGGACGGTGCGCAGAATCAGAATCTCGACTATATCGTTGAGCCAAGCAAGGAAGAGGTTGTGAAGGCTTTAATTCCGACGGTTTTGCATCTGAAAATCTATACCGCGTTGCTCGACTCGAACGCGAGCGAACATGCAGCCCGTACGGTTGCCATGCAGACGGCTACGGATAATGCCGACGATTTGCTTCAAGAACTTACGCTGATGTACAACAAGAGCCGTCAGCAGGCAATTACGAGCGAGTTGCTCGATATTGTGGCAGGTTCGATGAATCATTAACAAAATAGTTAAAAGATATGGAAAGAAGGTTACGCATTATTTGTGTATCCTTCTTTTTATTATTATTTTTGCAGAACTAAAATTAACACATCAAATTTAATAACAGTGGAAGTAAAAACAATTGGACTTGCATCTGACCATGCAGGTTACGAACTAAAGCAGTTCGTTAAGGAATACCTAACTAAGAAAGGATACACATTCAAGGATTTCGGAACAAACTCAACCGACAGTTGCGACTATCCAGACTTTGCTCATCCTTTGGCAGAGGCTGTTGAGCGCGGTGAGTGCTATCCGGGCATAGCCATCTGCGGCAGCGGAGAGGGCATTGCCATCACTCTGAACAAGCATCAGGGAATCCGCGCAGCATTGAGCTGGATTCCAGAAATTGCTCATCTTGCACGTCAGCACAACAATGCAAATGTACTCGTTATGCCAGGTCGTTTTATCGATACAAAGACAGCCGAGGCTATCATGGACGAGTATTTCTCTACTGAGTTTGAAGGCGGTCGCCATCAGAATAGAATTGACAAGATTCCAGTTAAGAAGTAAGTTTTTCTTATATATAGTTCGCCCCGATGCAATCAAGCGTCGGGGCTTTTTTTATTCGTCTTTGATGATTTTCATGTATTCGTCGTACGAGATGTATCGGCCGCCCATGCTTTCCAGATGCGGTGTTTTGAGCTGGCAGTCAATCATTGTGCCTCCATTTCTCTGGAGGACTTTTGCCAGATAGATAAGCGCGAGTTTTGAGCCGCTTGGCACGCGCGAAAACATACTTTCGCCAACGAAATAGTGACCGATATTGATGCCGTAGAGTCCGCCAACCAGATTGTCATCCTCGTCCCACACCTCAACGCTGGCGGCAAAACGTTGCTTGTAGAGTTCGGTGTACGCTTCTATGATGTGTTCACCGAGCCATGCGCCTTCCAGCTCGTTGCGATTGTTCACCTCGGCGCAGTTGCGCATAACATCTTCGAACGCATTGTTTATGCTGAATTGATATTTGTTCTTGTTGAACAGCGTGCGCATTGAGTGCGAGATATGAATCTCGTTAGGGAAGATGACGAAGCGCTGCATAGGGCAGTACCATACAATCTGTTCGCAGTTCTTGTAGTCGTACCACGGAAAGATTCCGTTGCTGTATGCAAGCAGAAGTCTGTCTACCGACAAGTCTCCGCCCACGGCGAAGCATCCGTTCGGCTCGCCAAGACGAGGGTCGGGAAATGATATGGAGTCGTCGAGTTGGAATATCATAAAATGCTGATTTTATTCGATTATGATTTCGCCATTGCTGACGGTGGCATTGGCGTTTCCGCCTTTCTTTAGACTGCCGAAGAGAATTTTCTTTGCGAGTTGAGTGGCGAGATTCTTATGGATTACACGATCCATCTCTCGTGCGCCGTATTCTTTCGTAAAGCCCTTTTTCAGAAGTATTTCGCGAGCCTCATCGGAGATGCTGAGGGCTACGTTCTTGGCAGAAAGACGAGTCTGTAGTTCGCCGATTTTCTTGTCGAGAATCATTCCTGCCATAGTCAAATCCATGTCGTTGAAGACCGCGATGCCGTTGAGACGGTTCAGAAATTCGGGCTTGAAAGTCTTTTTCACTTGCTTCATCATGCTTTCGCCGCTCGATGCCGATGGGAAATATCCGATGCTTGCCTGACTTGCGAACTGTGCTCCTGCATTCGATGTCATGACGAGCACGACGTGCCTGAAGTCGGCCTTCTGACCTTTATTGTCGGTCAGTCGGGCATAATCCATTACTTGCAGAAGTATGTTGTATATGTCGCTGTGAGCCTTCTCAATCTCGTCGAGAAGAAGCACGCAGTTTGGTGACTTGCGGATGGCATCAGTCAGCAGTCCGCCGTCCTCGTAGCCGATGTATCCGGCTGGTGCGCCAATCAGTTTGGCAACGGTATGCTTCTCGGTGTATTCGCTCATGTCGAAGCGCACGAGTTGGATGCCCATCTGTTCGGCAAGAACCTTGCAGAGTTCGGTTTTACCAACGCCAGTAGGTCCGACAAAGAGGAAACTTGCGATAGGTTTGTTTTCGTCCACCAATCCGGCTTTCGACATCTGGATAGCCTCAACAACCTGTTCTACGGCCTTGTCCTGACCGTATATTTTTTGCTTGATGTTCTGTTCCAAGTCCTTTATGCCCTTGTCTTCCTCCTTCTTTATCGCCATTGATTCAACCTTGCAGACCTTGCTCAGGATATCGGCGATATGCTGTTTTGTAACGGTCTGCTGCTTTTTTTCTTCCAACGGATGCATTTCGAGAAATGCTCCAGCTTCGTCGATAAGGTCTATGGCTTTATCCGGAAGAAAACGGTTGTTGATGAACCGCGCGCTCATGTCAACTGCATATTCGATAACGCCCTTGCCATATTTCACGTTGTGATATTTCTCGTATTTGTTTTTCAGACCATTGATGATTTTTACACACTCGTCGGTCGAAGGTTCGGCAATCTCGATGTCTTGGAAACGTCGAATCATGCCCTTGCTTTTGGCGAAATAGCGCTTGTATTCATCGAACGTGGTTGAGCCGATGAAGCGTATGCTATTTTCCTCGAGGTAAGGCTTCAGAATGTTCGAAGCATCCATCGAGCCGTCGTTGCTTGCACCTGCGCCAACAAGGTTGTGAATCTCGTCGATGTAGGCAATGGCCTTGCCGTCTTTCATCATGCCGTCCATAACCATCTTGATGCGTTTTTCGAATTCTCCGCGATACTGAGTTCCGGCGAGCATTCCGGCGAGGTCAATCTGATAGATTCGGTAATTGCGCAGACGCTCTGGAACCTTTCCGCCTTCGATGAGTGCTGCCAGTCCACGCACTATTGAGGTTTTTCCGACTCCCGGCTCGCCGATGTGCAGCGGATTATTCTTGTCCTTTCGGCAGAGAACCTGAATTGTTCTTTCAAGTTCTTTCTCCCTGCCAATCAACGGATTGTAATTTTTTATATTGTCGTTCAGGCAGACGGTAAATTTCTTCCACTCGTCTTCCGTCTTTTCATCAGTATTGTTGTTCATTTCATCAAAGTCAGAGTCGTAAAAATCCTCATCTTCGTCGTGCTCAAAATGTTTGTCGTGGGCAAAGTCGCGGTTTCTCTTAACCTCGAACGAATTGTTCATCTCAGCCCATTTGTATGATTTCGACAGTTCGCTCAGGAACAGCGTAGTGTCTGAAACGACGCTATTTAGAAGGTTGGAAACCATTGAGTTTGTGAGCGATATCGCAGCAAAGACAAGTCCCGGAACGCAGAGGTCAGCCTGAACGCCGTCTTCCTCGGCATAGAAATCGATGCAGTTCTGCATGATGTATTCGGCCTGATAAGACCTTTCGAGCATGTATTCGATGTCGTCGCTAACATGCTCGTACTTATATATTTCGTCGGCAAGACATGTCGAGATTTCGTCGATGTCGTAGTCCATCTTCTGGCACACCTCCCTGAACGGAACGTGCTCGGTAATGGCATATATTATATGCTCGGGCGTTACGAACTCGTTGCGCTGGATGCTGGCAATTTCGAAGGCACGGTTAAGTGCGTTTATTACAAAATCTTTCTGACTCATTATTATTCTGCGGGTTCTACGTTTATAACTAATGGAAAGCCGAGGTTTCGTGCCATAGATGTTGCCTTTCGCTGTTTTGAGCGGGCAATGTCGTAGGAGTAGATGCCCACGACAGCCTGTCCGGTGCGGTCTATCTTCATTGTCAGATATTCTGCTTCGTCGGACGGCTTCATGAATACGGTTTTCAGAATCATTATTACGCAGTCGAAGGTTGTGATGTCGTCGTTCATCATTATTACCTTGAACTTTTTGGGTTCTTGGAAATCGATTTTCTGACGGTCTTTTATAGCGGTTTGTCCTTGTGCCATATTTATTCTTTAGAAATTGCCATTACAATAGTTTTCTTTTAACACATCAATATATGTGCCATTCTTCTTTATGTAGCTCAATAATTTGCTGAATATCGAGTTTTTCGAGAGCAGACGGCTGTTGCCTGTTATTATCATGTGCTCTCGTGCTCGTGTCAGAGCCACGTTGAGTTTGCGGTCTATAACAACGCCGTCGGTATCGGTAAACACGTTGCTGGTTAGGAAGTTGAGCTGGTAAATCTTCTGAACGGTGAATCCGTAGATGATGTAGTCTCGCTGGCTTCCCTGAAAACGTTCTACCGTGTCGATGGTTATGCCGTTGAGAGCTTCGATGCCGAGTTTCTGAACCGTTTTTCTTACGGCTGAAATCTGGTTTCGGTACGGAACGATAACTCCTATGGTCTTGTCGGCATCGAATCTGTCTTTTTCTATTTCGTAAATCGACTTTATCGTGGCGGCTATGATGTCAGCCTCGTTCTGATTTACTTTTTCTGATACCGAATGTTCGGGCAGTTCAGCCTCGACGAAGGCTACTCGGCTTGTCTTCAGCATTCGGGCTATGCCGTTGCTTTCTTCTGCCTCTTCCGAGAGCTCTTTTGTCTGGTGGGGCAGAGGAACGATTCCGAGTTTGCCGTTGTAGAATGCTTGGTTTGTGAAGAAGGCTATGTCGGTGTGCATTCGTCCTTGCTTGCTTAGCAGATGAATGATGTCGTCGTTGTCGCGGTTCAGCCTCAGAAGTCGTTCGAAGAGCGACAGACGGCAGTTTGTCAGTCCTATTTCCGTCAGAACCTCGTCGTCAACGGCAGATTCGTATTCTTCTTGCTGAACTACCGCCGGGAGTTGCTTGTGGTCGCCAATCATCACAAACTTCCTGACAGCCACCTCGTTGCCGTTCTTTGCCGAGAGGATGGCGAGAAGATGCGGTTCGAGAATCTGCGAAGCCTCATCGATGATGGCAAGGCTGAATTTCTTCAGGTCGAACAGATTAGTGTTGCTGCTCAGACTCGTCGTTGTGCCCACGATTACACGCGTCTGCGCCACCGCCTGCCTTATGCTTGTTATGTTTCTGCAAGACTTCAGTTTGTTTTCCATCAGAAACGGGCGATATTCCTTGGCGCACGACAGTTTTGTGCCGATGCGCATAAAGTCGATGTTGTTCTCGACCAACTTGCTGCAAACCTCGTCAACCGCTCTGTTGGTGAATGATACAACGAGAACCGTTCCGTCGGGTTCAGAGAGTTCTTCTTTCAGCACGTTCAACATTCCGTAAGATGTCTTTCCTGCTCCCGGAGGACCGATAATGATAAAGTAGTCCTTTGCCTGTTTCGCTTTCAGAACCAGAGTGTTGAAGTCGTCGTTGCCGTAGTCGTTGTTTAGCGAAACAGATTTGTCAACCTCGGGCATTCGTTGTGCCAAGATAAGGTCGCGGCGGTCTTCGGTGGTAAGCAGAAACATCTGCATAGCCTTGTATTGCGCGTTGTACGATGAGTCTATAAAGTCGTGCTCAACCGCCCATTTGTAGTTTTTCGGCGTATCAAAAACCGATTCGTTGCGTTGCGCCGCCCTCAACAGAAGCGTTATCTCCTCGTTCGTGATGTCCTCGATTGATGCTCGATGAACCATCGTCTTTCGTGCGTCGGGAATCTCCGTTGAATTGTATCTGTAAAGAATCACCACATCGCCCACGCGGAAGTTCGGATTGTCGAACGTGTCGCTTTCGGGTATCTTCAGAGTGATGGTTGTGATGCCGTCGTCGCCTGTTTTCTTGTTGCAGATAGACAGACTGTCGTAGATGTTTCCGGCAAGATGCTTCTCGGCAAGCGACGAGTTCCAGAGGGCTGCAAAGCCCGATGCTGGCTGCTGACGGTTGCCTATTTTCGACAGGATATGCTCCGTGGCAATAAATTTCATGAATTGCAGATAGTATTTCTGCTCAAGACTGATGGCATTGTGCAGCGGCGCGAGAACTTCCTGAATCTGAGGCTCTTGATATCGCTCCCAGAAGAAGCCGTAGTTGCATTTTATGTTCAACGAATCGGGCGTGATGTCGAGCAGTTGCGACATCGTTCCCTGCGGATACGAAAGTTCGTTGGCTACAATCTCGTTGCGCAGTTTGAAAGCCTCGAAAAGTTCTTTCGGGGCAGGCGAGCACTTGACCAGACTCTTGGCATATTTCGAATAAAGCAGAAATGCGTAGATGTTTTCGTTTCTGAGGCCGTAGTTGTAGTGAATCAGAGCCATGTAGAGCAGAAGTTGCACGAGATGTTTCTCCTGTGGCTGCGGAACGTCTGAATCAGACGAGAACGTGTTAGCCTTTCCACTTTTCTGCTCAATCAAAACGGTATTGTCGTTGAGCAGAAGGTCCATTCGCCCTTGTATTCCAAGTTCCTCGCTGAAGAACGACGGTTCGAGCAGAACTTTCTCTATGTCGAACGTCTTTACGCTCTCTTTCAGCGCGTTTCTTACGGTATTTCTGATGTATTGCTGCTGTCGTCGTGCCTCTTCGTGAAACGAGCCGTCGAGTTCGCAGCACGTTGCAAAGTTTATGGCATTCTTCTTGAAGAATCGGTTTATGCTGTCCTCGTATCTCACATCCTTGTCGAGGTTGTGAATCTCCTCATCGAGGAATTGTCCGGCAAGATTTCCAAGAAGAATGTATTTCGTGTTTGGATACAGTTTTATCTTATTCAGCAGATATTGCTCCGGGCTGTGTCCGTAACTCTCGAAGCACGCTGCAATCTGCGAGATGTCGATAAGGTAGTCTGGCTCGAAGATGATTAGCTCGGGATAATAGATTTCGTTGGCTATTCGCGGCTTGACGATGTTCAGCTGGCAGCCTTCCGACAGCATCGGCTCAATGTAAGTCCAGTCGCCAAGGCTGTACTTGTCGCTGAAGTTGTAGCAGATTTTCACCTCGTTAAGGTCGTTGTATTCTGCCGTTCCGTAGATATAAGTGCTGTCCCAGCCACTCACCACTATTCTGAAGTATTCGGCGGCGAGTTTCCTGCCCGAAATCTTGCGTGTTACGAGCGGAAAATGCTTCTGCAACTCGGCAGGAATGTGAACCGAGAAAATGTCGGCAATAAATTCGCACAGAGTCTGTAGGTCGTGCGGACAAAGTTCAATCAGTTGGTTCTGGTTTAATTTCGTCGTGTCCTTCAGTCTTATTCTCAGGTCGTGAATCCGATAGGAGAGTTCGCTGCTGGTGTTGTTCTGCTTCAGCAGATAGTCAACCTTGGCAAACTGTCCGCTGAATAGAATCTTCAGTTCTCGTGTGCAGTCGTCGGCAATTCGTGTGAAAATATGGCTGAAAATATCGTATATTTCAGCAATGTCAACATCGTTCGTTCTGTTGAACAAGTCCTCAAGTTCCGCAAAGTAGTCATCGGCCTTTATATCCATATTTTCTCAATCAACTTTTCTGTAAATTGTTATAATCCGCAAAAATATTAAAACTTTTCCGAATAATGCCTAAAAAATGTGAAATTGGTAGTCCGTCCCTACGTTTTTCGATGTCGGTAGCCGCTGTTTTTCTGAAAAACAATTCTCCCTCGCTTATGCGATGCTGACGGCCGTCAGATACATAGCGAGGGAGAGATATTGCTATTCTTTTTTAAGTTAGAAGCTTATAAACTTTTCAGCTGTATGTCTAGCAAATTCGAGAACGAGTAAATACGTCAGAATTGATTTCCAGTTTATACCCTTTAATCCGCTTTCTAACTTTTCCCACTCGTCTGTTTCCTTTAGGATGTTGTATAGGAAAATTAGACCGAATAAATACAGCATGTTTTCAATAAATTTATAGATTGTAGTCATTGGTATTATTTCGAATTCATTTATCGTGGACTTTAGATAAACAATGAAGATGATAAAAATATAAAGTCCGCCGCTTAGTACGAAATAAAATCCAATCTTGCGATAATGGAACAGCAAGAGAATACCGATTAGATAGAGCGACTCAAACACCATTTTTAATGTCATTATTATCGTCCATTCTGAGTTTCTGCCAAGGGATAACCACCATGTATCTGCCACAGCCATTCTGCCACTTGCAAGAAGCATCATCAGACAGAGATAAAATCTGATGAAAGAGCAGCTCATTGTGACTGATTTATTGCCAATGTTTGCCGCAACTTCATTTTCATTATTTGCCTGAATGCTGTATTCATTGTCTTGCTCATCGCCTTTCATGAAGAGAATGATAATAGGCATAAGCGGAATCAGTAGCAGACAACCGGAATGTCCGATGTCATGGCATCGCTTGATTGCCTGTGCCATCTCGAACCATACTGCCAATGGTATGAATATAACAAGGGCTAAACTGTCAAGAACGTTTTTAACGTCCATGTCGTGTGTGTTATGATTGCGTATCATTTCACTATAGCTGACGGCAAAACTACTGCTATATACTATTTTATAGTATAAAAACGCAAGGATTGCAGCTAACACAATAAGGAGCGTCAGAAGATACTCTAATCGTCCTATTCTGCCGTCGAAAGAGAGCGGCGCGGCGAACATTTTCTTGTTTTTCATGCTTTTTTGTTTTTAAAAAAATTAGTTGTTATTGTATTCAGTTAAAATTTCGACAAAGATAGCATTTTTCTTTGCGTATGCATGGTGTTTTTTATGATTTTTTCTAACCGCTTTGGTCGAAAAGTCTTGCTGACTGTCGTTACAATTGGCAGAAACAGACATACCACCACATGCCGCGCCAGAAGGTAAATTCATGTCGCGGTACGGATTTCATGTCTGTTTCTGGGTGATTAAGCCTAAATTTCGTTGAGCATCTGCTGCGGATTGTCTGCCGCCTTCACATTCCCGAAAGCCTTTACGATTATTCCGTTCTCGTCAATCAGATATGTGGTGCGCACAACGCCGAATGTCTTCTTGCCGTACATGTTTTTCTCTTTCCAAACATCGTATGCCTGAATAACGGTCTTCTCGGTGTCGGACAGAAGTGTGAACGGCAAGTTGAACTTCTCCTGAAATTTTTTGTGCGATGCCACGCTGTCTTTACTCACTCCCAATATCTCAACGCCTTTCTCTCTGAAATGCGGAAACAAGTCGCCGAAACTGCATGCCTGTTTGGTGCATCCCGAGGTGTTGTCTTTGGGGTAGAAGTAGAGTATTACCTTTCTGCCTTTGTAGTCGCTCAGACTGTGCATTTTTCCATCCTGATCGGGCAGTGTGAAATCAGGAGCTTGTGTGTTGATTGTCAGCATTGTTGATATTTGTTTTTATTTATTCTGTACGTCTGTTCGTGATAGGGCAGTGCTTCGGACTTTCAGTGCGTATGTAATATAACGTAAAATGAGTTCTTTTATTGCATTGTGCCGCACAGTGACACAGTTCGAAATTTTGATTGTAGGAGGCAGATTTACTGTTTATTAACTTGTTTCTCTAAATCTTTCTTCGATACTCTATTCAGTAACTTGCCTTCCTTCCAGTTGACTTCAGGATAAGCGGCTTTCAGGTCTTCGCAGGCTTTCTTGATGCTGCTACCACCAGAGGTGGCGAAGGGAATAACGGTCTTACCCTTGAAGTCGTACGCCTCCATGAAGGTGTTGATAATTGTGGGGTAGGTGTACCACCAGATGGGGAAGCCGACGTAGATGACATCATAGGCCTGCATATTTGTGAGTTTGTCCGTGATGGCTGGGCGAGATGACTTATCCTGCATCTCTACGCTGCTACGGCTCTGCTTGTCACGCCAGTCGAGGTCTGCATCTGTGTAGGGCTGTGCTGGCTTGATTTCGTGCAGTGTTCCACCTGTTACCTCTGCCAACTGCTGGGCCACATCCTTTGTCACACCTGAAGCCGAGAAATAGGCAACTAATACTTTGTTCATGTTTTTACTCTCCTTCTTTTGTGAGCATACACTCAGACTCATAGCCAAGAGTGCCGTCAATATCATTACTATCTTTTTCATATCTTACTGTAGTTTGTTGTATATCTCATCCGTTACAGGTTCCAGCCACTCATGGCTTGCACCTTCTTTTACGTCTTTATGATACGTCAGATGCTGGAACCATGAGTCTTTGGCTGCACCGTGCCAGTGCTTCACCTCGGCGGGAATAGCGATGACGGTGCCAGGAGTCATTTCCACAGGCTCCTTGCCCCATTCCTGATACCAGCCGCGACCTGCTACGCAGATCAGTACCTGCACCTGTTTGTGATGGATATGCCAATTGTTGCGACAGCGTGGCTCGAAGGTGACATTATGTACATCACCGCCAACGTTGGACAAATAACTATTGCCGATGAAATACTGCGCATAGCCCGTGTTGGGTTCGCCCTTCGGCCATTTACTCTTCAGCGTGTACCCTTCTTTATCAAGCCAAGCACAGAGCTCGTCGACGAGTTCTTGCGGGTTGCCCATATTTACGGCGCCCTTCTTGTGGGCAGTCAACTGGGGAGCAACACCTTCGAGACCGCTCAGTGCTGCAACGGTCACTATCTCGCGGTCGGCATTTGTGAGTTGGTCGCCGGCGAAAATGTCGCCAAAGAGGTGTGCTTTCAAATAGTAATCGTCTTGCGGACAGAAGGTGTAATCGAACGGACTGCCAGATAGCTGCGTCTGGTTCTTCGTGCCCAGTTCATATGCCTTGCGGGTATTGTCCCACTCGGCAGGGCGCATCCAAGGCTTACCCTCCTGCCAGTTTTTACTTCTATTCTCTAATACCTTGTTCAATACGCCCAGTGCATTCAGACTACGCGGAAAGCCCGTGTAGGCATATAGTTGCGAGAAAGCCTCTTTCACTTCATTGATGGTTACGCCGTTGTCGAGTGCTTGTCGCACGACTGGTTCCAAGCGCTCCAAGTTACCTTGTGCCATCAGACAGGCACATGCCGCCAATCCCTTTTGACGTTCCGTCAGCGTCTGTGCATTTACTGTTGTCATCATTAATAATGCAAATAATAATGTTGCGATTCTTTTCATTGTTCCCTTATTCCTTATTGATAACCTTTGTACCGTATGCCTTTCCCATCTTCACGCAGTCGCCGATGATGTCACCTGTGCGCAGATATTTATAGGTTGGCATCTCGAAGAGTACAGGGCGCAATTTCTCGTAGTTGGGCTTGCCCTTCTCGTCCAGTTTGTCCTCATCAACATAGTTGTTAAGCACGTTGCAGATGTAGTTCTTGAATCCGTCAATCTCGTAAGTGTCAATTACCTCACACTCCATTGCCATTGGCGACTGTTCAATAACTGGCATGCCGGCCTCGCCCAGATGATACTCAAACACCTTCGACTTGTCGGTCTTGGCTCCGCTCACCGTTCCTGTGTAATCGGCCTGAGCCACAAAATCCTC
>JAEEGI010014213.1_pt1 | contig 16779 bp, 11 predicted proteins | sample 8958751 | NCBI WGS metagenome assembly JAEEGI01 (sample SAMN16246545, study PRJNA631951) | gut metagenome | biome: gut microbiome; feature: rumen; material: KS-attached | host: Bos | place: Iran: Karaj | collected 2018-10
TCGATCTCAGGGGACATTTCTCCTAGAGAAAGGAAGTCCGCTATTCTTTCGGCACCGGCACCGGCCGCCTGTATGTTTCCGAGGGAATGAGATATCATATCTAGAGGTCCGGAGAACAGTTTCACGTAGAATATGAATGAAACCACCATTCCGATGGTAATCTGGCCCTCTATTACCATTATCGATCCGACTACACAGACTGCCACATACCCCAGATTGCCGAAGAACTTCATTATCGCCGGGAGAAGCCCCATTGTGACCTCGGAGCGGAATCCGCTAGCACGCAGTTCCTCGTTGATCTGATCGAACTTCTTTTTGTTCTTCTCAGAAGCGGAATAGGCAAGGACCACATCGTGGGTGGTGTACAGCTCCGAGATCAGCCCGTACATCCTGCCAATGTTCTTCTGCTGGTGACGATAGTACTTCTGGGTGCGACCGACGACAATCGAAGCCACTAACATCCCAACCCCGCATGAAACCATGGAGACCACTGCTAGTGTGACGTCCATAATCAGCATCACTACCACCAGTACTATGAACACCAGGACACCGTGGGTAAATATCGGCAGACCTCTTGCCAACGAAGTACCGATTGTATCGGTATCGTTGATGAATCTGCTCATAACATCTCCCTTTCTACAGTTGTCGAAGAAACTCATCGGGAGACGGTCCAATTTAGCCTGCAGGTCAGACCTCATCTTGCGGGCCACATTCTGAGCTATTCCCGTCATCCAATACTGACGGAGATACATGGCCAATGTCGCTACCCCATAGAGGGCTAATGCTATCAGGCCGTTGAACGTGACTGCTGCCAGATCGATATTGCCATCATAGAGCCCATCCGATATTATGTCGGTCATGGCACCGATGAATTCGGGGACGACCGCCGTCAGAATGGATTCCACAGCGATCATTACCATCGCCAGTATGAACAGGGCTCTGAAACGGTACAGGTAGCGGAATATCGTGCTCCAAGCTTCTCTGGTAGATTTTGGATTATCGCTGATCACCACACCGCGGTAATAGCCTCCGTGAAGCCTGGGTGCGCCAGTCATAGCTCATCACCCGTCCTTTGGGATTCGGCTATCTCTCTGTAAATCTCACACTTTTCCAACAGTTCTAAGTGAGTTCCGCCATCTACTATTCTTCCGTCATCCATCACTAGGATCCTGTCCGCGCCTCTGGCGGTACCTATCCTCTGTGTGACCAATATGACTGTGGAATCTTTGGTACGTGCCTTGAGCCTTCTGCGAACCTCCAGATCCGTACGGAAGTCTATGGCAGAGAAACAGTCGTCGAATACATAGATCTCAGGATTCTTGCAGACCGCTCTGGCGATAGAGAATCTCTGCTTCTGCCCTCCGGATATGTTCCTCCCTTCCTCAGACAGGTTTATATCCAATCCTCCTTCGGATTCAACGAATCCGTCTATGCATGCTACCTTCAATGCATCCCATATGTCGTCATCATTCCTTCCCTCAGAACCCAGACCATAGTTCACATTGTCCCTCACATTACCGGATAGGATTGTCGCCCTCTGAGAGACGAAACCTATCTTGGACCTCAATGAATCCAGATCATATCCTTTAACATCCACGCCATCTATGAACACCGTCCCCTCGATCGCATCATAGAATCTCGGAATCAAATCCACGAGGGTGGTCTTTCCGCATCCGGTAGCCCCTATGATCGCTACCGTCTCACCGGGATTGACATCGAAAGTCACATCCCTAACCGTATCTGCCGGTGAACCGGCATAACGGAACGAGACATCCTTGAACGAGATGGACCCGGATCCGTCACCTTCTTTCTCCGTACCGGATATTATCGTCGGTTCGGTCTCCAAGACCTCGAAGATACGCTCCAGTGATGCCTGGGCACGCGGGAAGGCGTTGAATATCTGGACCAGTGTGCGGAAACCGTTCAGTGCCATCAAAGCATAAGTGGAGAATACGATCATCTCAGAGAACAGTAAGAGACGGTCGTCGGTTGAATCCGAACTAATTATGATGAATGCACCCAGCCAGTATATGGTCATGGAAAGTGTGTTCCTGATGAACCCGTTGAGGGGAACGTTGACTGCCATGATCCTCATGGCATGAATGTTGTTATCCGCAAGTGCGTCATTTGCCCTCTCGAACTTCTCCCTTTCCAGACTGTCGGCATTGTATGCCCTGATGACCCTCTGTCCGGTCAGCATCTCCATTGTCATCCCGTTGATTCCATCATGAAGGGACTGCACCTTCCTGAAAAGAGGTGCGGTAAGACGCATTACAGTTATGATTAACAGGACCATAGCAGTCACTGCTATCAGGGTGGCCGCAGTCCACGTGATGTCGCTCTGACTTATCCGGACGATGGCCCATATGGAGATAATGGGCGCTCTGATCAGAGATTCCAGTGCCGTCCCTATGAAATCTTGGATCTGCTTAACATCATTGGTAGAACGCGTGATAAGACTGTATGATGAGATCCTATCTATCTCATTGAAGGAGAACTTCTGTATATGGTCGAACTCTGCCTCGCGGATGGTCTTGGCCACCGATGACGATATCCATCCCACAGTCACACTGATGACGAGACCAACAGCCATGCTGCCTATGGCGCACAGGACCATAGGGATAGCTTCATCCAACACCTGCTGCGTGGTACCTCCGGTGGTGATCACTTCGGTAATGGACGCCATATAACTGGGAATCTCCAGATCCAGCCACACTTCCAGTATGATCATGAACAGTACGACTATCGCAAGAGCCCATTCCTTACGATGGAAGAACCTTACGAAAGAGAAAACACCGCTCATGATACCAGTCAGATGTGTGAGTGGCTTTTGAAGATATATATTGGATGTTTAGGCCACCCTTTGAGTTAATAAATGAAATCGGTAAATACGAACAACACCATCGATTATCCATGGCAGATGAGAAATCCGAGGAATTCAGAAGATTCATTCTGGAGAACAGAGAGATCATTGAAGCAATCCTAAACGAGGACGCGAAAGAGAAGAAAAAGGCCTCCAAGAAAGAGAAACTGGACGATAAAAAGGAAAAGGCCAAGACCAAAGCGAAGGAAGCCAATGAGACGATCATCTCGATCATCAGTGACGACAATGTTCAGCAGCATTTCATCACCGGGTGCCTGGAATTCATCCATTTCTTCGAAGCGGTCATCGATGCCGTTCCCATGTCCCCCGAAACCAGAGAGGCTGTGAACAAATTCGGAGAGACTCGCGACACCACCATCCGCAACATCGTCGCAGTCGGTGCCAAGGATAAGATGGAAAGCATCAATATCAACGAGATCAAGAAGGAGCCATCGAAGTCGTCAGCCGGGAAGAAAAAGGCTGAAAGCATCAAGATTAACACAGTAAAGAAAAAGAAGACTGCGTGATCTCACGCCTTCTTATTCTTGACGAGGTTCTCGTCTAGTTCGTCTGGCGTATAGTATTTGCACAGCTCGGTCGCCAAATCGCAGTATTTCTCTTCAGTGCTTAGCAGGCCCCCTTTCATGAGATAGGGGGAGACACCATTATCGAATGCCGCCCAATATGTGGACATGACGCAATACTGAGCGAACATGCCCATAATAAGCATCGCATCGCAATCATTCGCCTTGATCGTCTCAGCAAGATTTGTCTCGTTGAATGAATTCATGTGATGCTTCACAATGACTATGTCTGAATCAGCAATGCTGAATCCATCAAGGAGTTCATAGGTTTCCTCAGTGATCCCTTCTAAACATGTTTCTCCCTCGTACAAAATCCAGATTACAGGCCTACCAGCATCTCTGAACTTTTCGATAACCGATTGCATCAGAGGAGTGTGTGCTGCAGCTGAATCCAAAGTAGAATCGTCAGGACCTATGATGAACTTTTTCTGAACATCTATAATCACCAAGGCCAGTCTTCTGTCCTTCTTATCGATTACTTTCATCGAACGGTGCTTGTTCTCCATATAGATTCCTCAGCATTTGTTGTTCTTAATCATATAATAGCAGACCAGATACAGCACAACGATGTATGCTGTCATGATCACTACGGAATCCATGCCTACGCTGTAATCTGGGAGCATTATTCCCCTCATCAGATTACTCACATGGGTGAGAGGAAGCGCATAAATCACATATGCTGCGGCGGTAGGCAGTGTGTTTGAATCAAATAGTGTACCGCATAGGAAAGTCATAGGTATAACGACCACGCTTGAGAATAATGACAGAGACTGCGTCTTCTTGGCCAGCATTCCTGCCAACATCCCTAGCAGAGAGAACATCAATCCTGCGAGAATGATCACGACGAATATCCACGGGCTTATGACCACCTGCGGAGAAAGAAGCCATCCTACTATCAGAAGGATAGTACAGCTGATTAATGCCCTTAACATTCCCTGAACGGTCTTTCCCAAAATGATGGAGGAGATATGCAGGGGACAGAGGAGCATCTCATCGAAGCTCATATAGAACATCCTCTGGACCAGGATCTTCATCGATACGGTGCTGAATGTTGCTGACAGTGTTGTCAGAGCAACGATACCGGGCACGATATACATCACGTATGCCTGAGGATCGTCCATACTCCCTCCGACACCGAAACCGAACGCCAGCAGATAGAGCAAAGGCCCTACCAAAGAGGACAGGAGAACCTCTACCATGTTACCTTTCATGTAAACGAGGTCACCCCATGCCACACGATAGGCCTCATCGAGGATGCTCATTGTATCGTCCCCCCGGTAAGTTCTAGGTAAACATCCTCAAGGGACGTTCTCCTGATGTTGAACATCTTGTCACCCAGAGTCTGCGAATACTCCTTGGCGCTGGCCATGTCCTTGAAATAGATGACCTTGCGCTTCCCGTCTTCTTCGGCAGTCTCTACCGAAATCCTGCCTACCCTGTCCCTGAGCTCATCGACTGTACCTATCGCAATCAACTTTCCGTGATCTATGACAGCTACCCTGTTGCAAAGGGACTCCGCTTCCTCGATATAGTGGGTGGTCAGGAAGATTGTTGTCCCGCCCAGGTTGAGCTTTCTGACCAATTCCCAAAGCATGTGTCTTGAACGTGTGTCCAGACCTGCCGTGGGCTCGTCCAGTAGAAGGATCTTAGGCTGGTGGATTATAGCACAGACAATAGCAGTCTTCCTCTTCCATCCTCCAGAGAGATTCATCACCTTGCGGTCCATGTATTCCTCGAGACCTAGGATGCTGGCCTTCTCTGTTATGATGCGATCGATATCCTTTGACGGTATCTTATGCATAATCGCATGATGCTTGAGATTCTGGCGGACCGTAAGTTCAGTGTCCAGCGAAATATGCTGCTGGGCAATTCCTATGAGCTTCCTAGCCTCCAGATAATCCGTCCTGATGTCATGCCCATCAATAACGACAGAACCGGAAACGTATTTCTGAATCGTAGTAATGGTGCGGATTGATGTTGTCTTTCCCGCACCGTTGGGACCGAGGAATCCGAAGATCTCCCCTTCTTTGACATCGAAGCTTATGCCATCCACGGCTGTGAAATCGCTGAATTTTACGACAAGATCCCTTACTTCGATGATATTGCTCATGACACCCTCCGCATGGTTACGCAGGATGATAAGGTTGACTCATCCATCATTCATTCCCTCCAGATCCCCTTCGAGATCCTCGAAGAGCCTCAGAAGTTTTTCCTTCATCTCCTTATCTGCATCCCACATGTCTCTGTAGATCGCCTCCAGGAGCCTTTGGGTGACCTCCATCATCGCATAGGGGTTCGCATCTCTGAACCATTCCGCATTCTCTTTGTTGAAAAGGAAGTTGTCTGCTATCGACTTGTACTCCCAGTCCTCGATGATATCTGATGTGGCATCCCAGCCGAACACGTACTCGGCCATCTTTGAGATCTCCTGCGCACCCTTGAATCCATGCTGCTTCAGACCCTCGACCCATTTCGGATTGTTGATCTTGCTGCGGAAGATGTAACGGCCTTCCTCATCTATCGTCTTGGTCTTGATGTTGGAAGTGTCCGCTGAGAATCCGATCACTGACATCGGCAGCTCGCCGCGAAGCGACTTCACGGCCGCATTCATCCCTCCCAGATCGGTGTAAACGTCATCGTTGTCGAACATGTCGTACTCGCGGCTGACGCTGTTCTTCACGGTCACATCCATGCTCATCAATCTGCGTCTGAAGGCTTCCGGTTTCCTTTCACCCGACCTTCCGAGACCGTATGCATACTCGCCATAGCTACGGTAGATGTCTCCAATCTCCGATTGGTCCTTCCAATCAGATGTCCTGACCAATATGTTGGTGCCTGAACCGTACGATCCTGGTGCATCGCCGAATATGCGTATCATCGCATCCTCTCTGGCCTGATCCTCCGGGATCCCTTCCTCTATAGCTTCGACGATATCTCTGCGGAGATTCGCCAACAGGTAGTTCTCCTCTTCGGATTCGTCCAAAGATGCCACCTTCTGTACCGCACGGTCGATCATCCTGACCAGATTGGGGAATGTGTCCCTGAACAATCCGCTGATCCTCAGTGTAACGTCTATCCTTGGCCTTCCCAATTCCGATACGGGGATCACTTCGAGGTCCTTGACGCGTCCGGCATATCCTGTCCATACAGGACGGATACCTAGAAGCCAGAGGACGTAAGCCGTGTCGTCTCCGCCGGTCTTCATCGTGTCTGTCGCCCACATAACAATGCCGATGTTCTTCGGATATGCACCGTGCTGATCGACATAGCGCTCCAGCATCTGATCTGCCATCGTCTTTCCGATCTCCCAGCTGGAATGCCAAGGGATCGCATCGGGATCGATGGAATAGAAGTTCCTTCCGGTTGGCAGTATCTGGGCCCTTCCTCTGGTCGGACAGCCTGATGGACCGGGTTCGACGAATCTCCCTTCGAGACCCGACATCACACTGTCGATCTCGTTGCCCATCTTCATCAGGTTCGGATGCAGCTCATCGCAGATGAATGAGATGACCTTCACAAGATCCTCCGTGGGACCGTATTCCTCGACTAGACGCAGACACTCATCCTTCTTGAAATCGTGGGAAGCCATCTCTGATATCAGGCTCTCTGTGCGGACCTCTACATCCTCCAGGATCTGTCCTTTGAGCACACCCGCATCATCTCTCTGCGATGCGTTCCTCTGAATGTCCAGAATATCATATCCCAAGGCGTTCGCGATGGATTCACGCAACGACGGCACATCGCCGTTCGGAACGCGGACAAGACTGTACACATCCTCCTCCATCCTCTTCCCTTCGGATACGTTCCCTAGGATATGGAGTCCGTCCTTGATCAGATTCTCCTTGATATCGACCACATAGTCATACAAGTCGTCGAATCTGGAATCCAGATTATCGTCATCACATCCAGGATCCAGCTTGAGGTCCTTGTACATATCCATCCTGGTCAGGATCTCCCTGAGCTTCTCCCTGATGAATCCCAAGTTCTGATCTTGGCCTTGGGCTTTGGCGTTCATGAAATTCTGAAGCGTCCCCTCCAATTCCAGGATCTCGTCATACCCTCCCGCACGTGTCATGGTGGGGATCATATGATCGATGATCACCGCTGCGGCACGTCTCTTCGCCTGTATCCCCTCTCCAGGATTACCTATGACATAAGGGTAGATGTCCGGGAGCGAGGTGAGGATATAGTCCGGCGAACAATCGCCGCTTAGCGCTACGGACTTTCCGGGAAGCCATTCCAATGTGCCGTGGGTACCGACATGGATGACCGCGTTCGCACCGAAATCATACCTCAGCCACTTGTAGTATGCATAATACTGATGTGGATGGACACAGTTCGGGTCGTGGTAATTGGCCTGGATATCCCTTCCCCTATCGGGTTGGAATCCTACGATGATGTTGCCGAATACCGTTCCGGGAACGATTATGTCCTTTCCTACCGAATAGAACTCCCCGGGCGGTTTCCCCCAGTCCTGCTCAAGACGGGTGCGAACTTTCTCGGAAAGCTCCCGGTACCATTCATCGTACTGCTGAGGGGGGATCAGATCCACAGAACGTCTCCTAACCTCCTCTTGGGAGATCCAATCAGAATCGTTGGTCAGTCCGGACAGCATTATGTCCACGAGTTCCTTGGGAGTCTCCGGGATCGAATCGCCGACGTCGTATCCGTCATCTTTCATTCTGTGAAGTATGTTGACGACACTTGCGAAGGTGTCTAGACCTGCGGCACCTCCCGCATCCGCATTCTTGGGAGGATACTGATAGAGCAGGATGGCGACCTTCCTGTCCCTGTTCTTGATATGACGGAGTCTGCCCCACATTATGGCCATATCCGCTATGCGCAAGGCCCTGTCCTCTATGGAATGGTAGTAGCGGGTCCCGTCCTTCGCAATCTCCATGCTTGAAGAGGGGACCGTGATTATCTGCCCATCAAACTCCGGATGCACGACATCATATGCTATCTCGGCGGGCGACAGACCTTCAAGATGCTCCCTCCAGTAATCCTCTGTACTGACCATGGTCATCGCCTGAAGGACCGGTGCACCATAGTCAAGGAAATGATTGTCCTCGCAGACCTGATCCCCGACACCCGGTGTTGCGACTAAGGTCATGCTGAAGCTCATGGTGTTGATCACAGCATCCAACACAGGCCTTCCGTCGACAGTCATATCCTCCCTGAGGATCCTCTTGATCCCCTTGGAACCGTCGATCTTCCCCTCCAAGGTGTTGAAGAACATCGCGATGGGATTGCCGCCCAATCTCTCGACTGCCCTTATCAGACCGTCGATGTTGTCAAGATTGCCGTTCACCCACTGTTTCTGATAGAAGAAGATACCTATGTTGGGTTTATCCGGATCCAGTCCGGAGATGTAATCGCTGAATGTGAAAGGTTCCTTTCCCGGATAATACACACCTTCGGTGATCGGACATTTCGGCGGATCGATCTCGAGATTCAGACCGTCGAATCTGTTCAATGCCCACTTGAGGAGCGATATGAAATTGTCATCTCCCCCCAGGACCGCGTATCTCATCACAAGGTCGTACTCTTCATCCGTTCCCAGGAAGAAGTCCCTGAAGGCTTCGGTGACGCAGTCGTCGGTACAGCTCAGATGCATGCACACATGATGGACTTCCAGAGCGTCCCTGATCTTATCGAACTTCTTGCAGTAGGTCGTATCTCCGTGGACCTTTATCGTGACGAAATCGGCTCCGGAGATGAATTGTATGGCATCGGCTAGGAAAAGGGGATCCTCGTCCAGATCGGTGTTGTCGAAATTACGGTAGTCTATATCGTAGCCCATTTCACGGACTTCCTGGACAGCCTTGTTCATCAGGAAGCTGTCCATCGTCCCTATGGAGATATTGACGTACCTCATCCGAACCACCTCAGCGGATGACCGCCCTCACACTTTCGGCCAGACGGTCGGCGTTCAGATCCTCCAGACGGAAATATGTGCCTCCCAGGGCCTGCGCCAATCTCTCTGCGTTATCGAACCTTATGAATCCCGCACTCGCATCGATTATTATCCACTTGACCTGCGGGATCGCCATATCCTCTGCCAGTTTCAGTACCTCTTCGTTGGCGTTGACTCCCTCTTCCAAGGGAACGTTCGCACGCCCGTCCGTTATCACCACGATGTAGCACATCTCTCCCATGTGAGAACGGGAATAGGATGTCATGTACTCGTTGACGGTCACCAGCGCCTCCGACAGGGGCGTCTTCCCTCCGGTCGGCATCTCCTCCAGTTTCCTGTAGCTGTACTCTACGGACCTTGTGGGCGGAAGGATGAGTTCGGCGGAATCGCGCCTGAAGGCCATCATCCCGATCCTGTCCCTCTTCACATAGCTGTCCCTGAGCATGGAGAGTATCGCCCCCTTGACCGCGGACATCCTCTTCCTAACTCCCAAAGAACCGCTGGCATCCACAAGGAATAGGATTGTGCAGCCTGCACGCATCTCGCGGACCTTCTCCCTCACATCCTGTTCCCTTATGTTTATCGCCAGTCCGGTATGCTCCCTGCTCCTCTGATAGGGTGCTGCCGCTCTGACGGTGGCATCGAATGCGATGTCGTGTGTCTTCTCGGAAGGTATCCTCGAGCGTGCGTAGCGTCCCGACGAATTAGAACTCTCGACCATCATCCTGCGGCCTTTCTTGGCAGACGTCTTGGATACTTTCCTTCTCCCATCGTTGAGATAATCGATGACTCTGAATTGATCCCCGATCTCGAACACCATGTCATCCAGCAGCTGTTGGAAATCCATGTCCGGCGGGGGCTCCTGCTGCTCCTGTTCGGGCTCTTCGGGCTCATCCTGCTGTTGTTCCTGCTCTTCTGGAGGCTGGTCCGGAGGCTCCTCTTGGTCCTCCGGGGGCTCGTCAGGCTCTTGAGGCGGGGGCTCCTGCTGCTGTTCCTGAACATAGTTCCTCCTATGGGCCAGACATAGCATGGCCGCCTCTTCAACATCCTTCTTCATGACCTCATCGCGACCGTTGAGGGCAGCCAATGCCTTCGAGGTGTTCACCATCGCGATGTCACCGCGATATCCGTCGGCCAGGACCTTGGATGCCAATTCGACGGATACTCCTATCAGATCATCGGTCATCGTGACCAACGGCAGGATCTTCTTTGAACGTTCGATGTTGGAAGCGAGCTTCTCCTCCTCTTCCGCGTATCTCTCTGTGAACCCTGCTGGATCCCTCTGGAATTCCGAATTCCTTCTGAGGATCTCCGCTTTCTGGGATTCGTCGTCGGGGAACGACGCATATGCGCAGAGATCGAAACGATCCAATACATGAGAGTCGACGTCCGAATCGGAAGGATTCATGGTTGCGATCAATACCGTGTCCACAGCGTATTCCGCAGAGATTCCTTCCCTCTCCAGCACTACCCTTCCGTCAATGACCGCGTTCAAAAGCGAAAGCAGCATCCTCTGATCCATCAGATTAACATCATCCACGTAGAGGATGTTCCCATCCGCCCTGGTCAGAATACCTGGCTGCATCACTGCCTTGCCCGATTTTATGGTCCTATCGATGTCCATTCCGCCGAACAGCTGTTCCTCGGAGACGTTGACGGGCACGTTGATTATGCTCTTCCCTGAAATATAGCCAACGGATCTTGCCAGAACGGTCTTCGCTGTTCCCTGTCCGCCCCTTATCATCACCGTTCTGAGGTTAGGGTTCACCAGGATGCATTGCATGGCCCTCTTGGCATCATCCATGCCGAGGACCGCTGAGAACGGGAACGCCCTCAGATCGACTGGAGGCATCTCTCGAGTTCCTCCGTATCGAACGCAGCCTCCTCGAAAGGCCTGCGCCTCATGCGGTGAGACAGAACAAGTGCCGCCACCGCCCTGAGGTCATCCTTGGTGACCTCCTTCCTGCCTTCCAGCGCAGCATTGGCCTTGGCTGCCTTCAGCATCGTAATGTCTGCCCTGTGGCCGTCGATCCCGAACGAAGTGGTGATCGTTACAATTGCCTTGATGATCGAATCATCGGCAGAGACCTTGAAGACATTCTCGCGTGCCTCTGTGAGCCTCTCCATGAGCTTATCGGATTCGTCCTTGCAGGCTTTGGTGTACTGGGCAGGATCCATGTCGAATGCGACCCTCCTCTTCACGACTTCCATGCGGACATCCATATCCTTGTCACCCTTGACGTCTACCGACAATCCAAATCTGTCCAAGAGCTGTGGTCTAAGTTCGCCTTCCTCAGGATTCATGGTACCGACTAGGATGAAACGCGCGGCATGTGCGAACGACACTCCCTCCCTCTCGACATAGTTCACGCCCATCGCGGCGGAATCCAGAAGCAGATCGACGATATGATCGTCCAGAAGATTGACCTCGTCCACATACAACAGGTTCCCGTTGGCCTGCGCGAGTACACCTGGTTCGAACTTCTTCTCACCGGTCTTGAGGACGTGCTCTATATCCAAGGTTCCTGCTACACGATCCTCCGTAGCGCTCAGAGGGAGCTCCACGACCCGCATACGGTTCTTAGCGATCTGCAGCTGTTTGCCCTGTTTGACCTTCTCAGCACATTCAGGACAGAGTGCATCGGGCTTGTTTGGATCGCAATTGAAGGGGCACCCCTCCACGGTCTCTCTGAAAGGAAGTATCTGCGCCAGAGAACGGACCGTCGTGGATTTTGCCGTACCCTTCTCACCCTTGAGGAGGGCACCTCCGATACTAGGGTCGACAATGTTGAGCAGAAGGGCCTTTTTCATGTCCTCCTGACCGACTATGGATACGAACGGGAAGAGAAGTTTGTCCATCTTTACACCTTGTGTACTTACCGTATCTTTTTGGTGGATAAAATGTTACTCTATCTTCCTACCTCTTTACATTCAGTATTAACAGAGTTAATTTTTGTTATAGCAGAGTGCCAGATACGATGATGGATTATTTTGCCTACTTGATACCAATAACGCCATAAAATAACGGATATATAGTCCAATTGCTTTTATAGACAAATCATTATTGTCGCGCAACCAAAAGGTAGGGAACCTATGGAAATAGATGCAAACGATATGTCTTTCGGATATTCGAATGTCCCTGTTCTAAAGGCTATCAACTTTAACATTGACGGCCCGCAACTGGTCTCGATTCTAGGTCCGAACGGTGTTGGAAAATCAACTCTTATCCACTGCATCAACAAAATTTTGTCACCTAGCGGAGGTACTGTCCTGTTGGACTCGAAAGATGTCAACGAGTACAGTCTGAAAGAGATGGCGAAGAAAGTAGGTTACGTTCCTTATTCCTCGTCCGACACCTTCCCCTTAACGGTGGTCGATACAGTACTTCTCGGAAGACACCCGCACGCGGGATGGAAGACTTCTGAAGAAGATTTAGAAATCGTATACGACACACTGAAGAAGATGGGGATTGAGGATCTGGCGATGAGGTCGTTCAACGAACTCTCTGCGGGCCAGCACCAGCGTGTTATGCTTGCCAGAGGGCTTGTTCAAAAACCTCAGGTTCTTCTGCTTGACGAACCCACGTCCAATCTGGACATCAGACATCAGTTGGGAATATCCAAGATGCTGAGAGATCTGTCACGTCAGGAGAACATCCAGGTGATAATGATCAGCCACGACATAAACATCGCAGCGAAGTATTCTGACAACATCATTCTGATGCATGACGGGTCAATCTTCGCAGTCGGTACTCCTGAGCAGGTCATTACCGAGGAGAATATACTAACTGTTTACGGAGTGAAATGCAGGATCATTGATGACAATGGTCACCCTCATCTCATAATGAGCGATGGAAGCGATTCCGATAATCTACCTCTTCCTGAATGCTCATCATGCGATAACAGATCTCATCATTGCAGCCCTGCAACTTCGGATCTCAAAGAAGCAGAAGAATCTACTGCTAATGAGTGATATCATGGAAATGAACAAGAATACAAAGACAATCATTGTCGTTGTCGCAGTCCTTGCGATTGTAGTGATTGTCGCAGCAGTTTTCTTCCTTGGAAACAGCGATCCTACAAAGGATGCCAAGGATATGGAAGATTCCGAACTCAAGATGTACGGAAACATCAACGGTGACGGATTCATCAACGAGAAAGACACTAAGATTATCAAAGGCCTCATTGACGAAGGAAAGACAGCAAAGGATTTCCCTCTCGCTGACGCGAACCAGGACGGAGTTCTCAGCCAGGCTGACATCGACCTTCGGAATAAGGGCAAGGAGGGCGAGGAATGCGTCATTTGGCATATAAACCTCCACGACGCCAACGGCGATGGAAAGATGGATTATGAGAAGGTCTCAACCAAATTCCCCATCAACTCCATCATCTGTACCGGATCCTCTAACACATTCATGATGCTTTATGTTGCAGGAATCATCGATGAGGTTAAGGGAGCGACCTACGGATCCACTGTCGACAACCTCTTCAAAGACACCTACAAGAACACTGATAAGGTCACTAAGCTCGGAACATCCTCCACCACTATCGAGTTCGAGGATGGAAAGGGTGCTGCATCAGAAGTCATCAAGAAGGAACATGTCACCGCAGTCCTCTCCGATTGGAACAGAACCTACCTCACAAACGAAGCAGACTTCGAGAAGGCAGGCGTCGACGTCATCAGATTCGCTGCAGCAAGCACCGAGATCGATGTCATCGCACACGACTACTACATGCTCGGACTCCTCTTCCAGAAGCAGGACAGGGCATCGGAAGTCGTAGACTACATGAAGGAAGTCATGAAGAAGATCAATGATGCGATTGCAAAAGAGAACAAAGCCGTCTCAACAACTGTGTCCAGTATGACCAACTACTACTCTGTTGGAGATTCTGACTACACCGCTCTCGCCAAAGCTGCAGGAGCAAAGAACGCACTTGACAAGGGAAGCTGGGGAACAACCACCTCAATCAAAGTCTTGGACAACCTGGATGTGTTCAACCCTGACGTCTACAAGTATGAATACGTCACCCACCTCAGAGCATACAACGGTTACACTAATGAAGCAGATGTTCCTGCTCTCTACAAGACATACACCGAGACTATCGCAGAGTACTGGGAGCACGGATTGGACGGCCAATTCATAGTAAATGGTAACGTACCTATCCCCGCAAGGCTTGCATATGTTGCCAGTGTATACTACGACGATCTTGACAAGGATTGGGCTGATGAGATTCACCAGGGATTCGTTGACAAGTTCTTCCTGAACAAGAACTTCAATGTCTCTGAGCTGACATTCGTCTACACCGGAGAATGAAACTATTTTGGCCGGGGAAACCCGGCCCCAACCTTAAAGTGAGATAATGGCCGACTCTGTCGAACAGCTGAAACAAGAGTACGGAAGATACACCCTCCGTAAGCTTTTGTTCATCATCATTTGCATAGTGCTAACCGTAACTATGTTCTGGTTATCGCTAGCGGTGGGAACAAGACAGCTGTCCCTAGATGAGGCAATCAGTCTCTTCATCAACCACCTTATGGGCAATGCGCCCGATCCAGATTCTGAACTTTGGTATGATGACAACATCGTATGGAACTTCAGAGTACCTCGTGCCCTTTTCTCTATAATCGCCGGCGCAGGGCTATCCGTTGCAGGAGCGGTCATGCAGAGTGTCATGAAAAACCCTCTTGCCGACCCATACACCACTGGTGTATCGTCCGGTGCTCTTCTCGGAGCATCTATCGCCATAGTCCTCGGATTCAGTCTCGGAGGCAGCGGATTGGATAATGCGGGAATCATAATCAATGCGATAGTTTTCGCCATGCTTCCTGTAGTAGCAATCGTCGCCATGGGTCCGTTTTTCAGAAAATCACCTGCATCACTTATCCTAGCCGGAGTCGCCGTATCTTATGCATTCAGTTCATTGACGTCATTATTGCTGGTAACAACAGATTCGTCTACACTAGCTACAGTCTATCACTGGCAGGTCGGAACATTATCCGACGTAAGATGGGATTCTGTTCCCCTCGTATTGATTTTCCAAGTAGTCGGAATTGCAATCCTGTTCCCTCTGGCCAATAAGATCAATCTTATGGCCCTCGACGACAAGGATGCAAAATCCATGGGTCTCGACAGCGAGAAACTCCGTATGATATGTCTAGTTGTCCTTTCTGTTATGGCAGCGATCATCATCTGTTACGTAGGAGTGATCGGTTTCGTCGGATTGGTCATACCTCATATCGTCAGGATCATCCTGGGTTCTGACAACAAATACCTGATACCGGCCTCTGCAGCATTCGGAGCGGCATTCCTTCTGACATGCGATGTCGTATCCAGAAGCATCAACGTAAACGCATCAATCCCTGTGGGAGTTGTAACAGCATTCATAGGTGCACCCATACTCCTGATGCTCATCATTAGGGAAAAGAGGAACGTGTGGTGAGAACATGACGTCACCGGAAGTTAAGGCATATCAGAGATTGACCAAGAAGAAAATCATATGGTCACTGATATTCGTAGTTTTGACGTTCATCGCTGCAGTCTATTCGCTCTCGGTAAGCACATTCACAATGTCTTTCGGTGAGGCGTATCAGATTCTAATCAACCACATCTTGGGAATTGTCCCCACAGAAACAATGGACATCATCCGCGACAAGATCGTTGTCGGCCTTACAGCACCCAGAACAGTATCAGCGGTACTCGTCGGAGGCATACTAGCCGTAAACGGGGCTGTGATGCAGAGCATAACGAAGAACCCTCTGGCAGATCCGTATACAATTGGAATATCCTCTGCCGCGCTTTTCGGAACAAGTATATTCGTAGCACTCGGAATAAGCATAATACCTTTCCTTGGAGGTGATGCCGCTCTAACCTCTAACGCATTCATCTTCGCCCTCATTCCTGCAATGGCGATCGTGTTCGTCTCCTCATTCAGGAAGATGAGTCCCAATATGATGATCCTCATCGGAATCGGAATGATGTATCTGTTCACAGCAGCGACAACATTCGTCAAATTCAACGCTTCCGAAGAAGCGCTTCAAGAGATCTACGAATGGGGTCTCGGTACCCTCAGCAAGGTCGAATGGGATTGCATCATACCTCTGATAGCAGCATTCACACTTGCAGTCGTAGCGTTCGTTGTTGTTTCTAACAAGATTAACGTTCTTTCAACAGGCGACAATATGGCTAGAAGTTTGGGAGAGGACCCAGTCAAACTCAGGGTCATCTGCTTCACCCTTGTTTCTATTACCACTGCTGTAGCTGTCTGCTACACCGGCACGATCGGATTCGTAGGACTTGTGGCCCCGCATATCGCCAGACTGTTCGTCGGAAGTGACAATAAATCTCTGATCCCTGTTTCGGCTATTCTGGGAGCGTTGATGATAATCACTACGGACTGCATGGTAAGACTCCTTCC
>JAEEGI010014217.1_pt1 | contig 16774 bp, 7 predicted proteins | sample 8958751 | NCBI WGS metagenome assembly JAEEGI01 (sample SAMN16246545, study PRJNA631951) | gut metagenome | biome: gut microbiome; feature: rumen; material: KS-attached | host: Bos | place: Iran: Karaj | collected 2018-10
ATTCCAAGACCCTGAAGAACAACATCTTCGCCAGCTTTGTGGCCTTCGACCTGGACCACCCCGAGGTCTTCTGGCTTACGGGAAGCACCAAGGTCCGTGTCACCAGCGTTACCAAGGGCGGCAAGTCCACAGCCTACTTCTTCCTGGTACTGGCGGACGACAAGGGCTTCAACATGCTCCAGGAGGAATACAACGGCGAGGGCAAGCTGGAGGCTGGCCTTAAGCTTCGCGACGAGTCTGCGGAGAAGATCATAAGCAGCATCAGGGAAGGCCTTCCCGAGAAGGCGGACCGAAAGTCTGTGGTCCAGGCCATCAACAAGTGGCTGACTCTGAACAACGAGTACAACAGGACTCCGGATCTGAGCACCATAGGCTACAGGCCCCATAGATCCATCAGTGCCCTTGCAGGCAGCACCGGAAATAACGGCCCTGTCTGCGACGGCTACGCAAGAGCCTTCAAGCTCCTCTGCGATCGCATGGGCGTCCCCTGCATGCTTCAGGGCGGCTACGCCTTTGTTTCAGCCGGCGCTGCTCCTGAATACCACATGTGGAACCAGATCCAGATGGAGGATGAAAACTGGTACGGAGCGGACATCTGCTGGAACGATCCCGTGGTAAGCGGAGCTCCCGCACCTGTCAGCGGCAAAGAAAACGAAAGCTGGCTCTTTGCAGGCGCGGATTCCGTGATCGGCGGCCTCAAGTTCTCCGAATCCCACCAGGCTGAAGAGCAGTCCGAGGGCGATGCCAACTACTTCAGCAGCCTTAACATCTACCTGAGCGGCTACAGCGCTCTCACCACCATGGACTTTGGTGACGTGGGTCTGGGCGACTGGTTCTACGAATATGTGAAGCTGATGAAGGACCGCGGTCTCATGGAGGGTACCTCCGAGGGCAGATTCTCGCCCCTTGGCACATCCACCAGAGCCCAGATAGCCATGGTGCTCTACAGGATGGCTGGAAAGCCCGTCACCGAGGCGGAAAACAGCTTCAGCGATGTTAACGCATCCGACTGGTTCTTCGATCCCGTACTCTGGGCAAAGGCTGCTGAGATTACCGACGGCGTAAGCGCAGGAAAATTCGGTCCCCAGATAAAGATAACCAGAGAGCAGATCATCACATTCCTGTACCGCTATGCGGACAGCAAGGGCACGGCAGGGGAGGCTCATGCAGCTGTTCTGGACCGATTCAGCGACAAGGATCAGATCAGCGAATACGCAAAGATCCCCATGGCCTGGGCTGTGGAAAACGGCATCCTTGAAGGCCGAAGCAACGCAAAGCTGGCTCCTGCGGATACCGCAAACCGCGCTGAACTGGCTGCAATTCTGGCAAGATTCATAGGCGAATAGAATGCAGGCAGCTTCATAGCAGCTAAATACCGCCCGGAGGGCTTCGGCTCTCCGGGTTTTGCATGCAGCCATGCACTAAAAAAATGTAAAACGGGTCAATTTAATGTTACGCAGAACTTCATTTATGATAAAATACAAAAGATAACGATTTTCTAGCGAAAAACGGAGGAGCATATGAAAAAACCATTGATCCTGATAACCCCGGACGAAACTGTCGATCCGGTGATGCACAGACCCTTCTACCTGCTCAAGCGCAGCTATGAGACCGCTGTGGCAGGAGCAGGAGCCACTCCCATCTGCCCGCTGGAGACCAGGTATTTCAAGGAATACACTGAAATGGCGGACGGACTTCTCATCAGCGGCGGCATCTGGAACATCCATCCCGGCCGCTATAACGACGTCTACAAGAACAAGGACGCCAAGACTCCCGATGACATGAAGCTCTCCTTTACCAGAGACTCCCTTGAGCTTTCCCTCTGCAAGGCCTTTATCGAGGCTGGAAAGCCGGTATTTGGCATTGGCCGCGGCATGGAGATCATCAATGTCGCTCTGGGCGGCACCATGTATCAGGATCTGAAGGCCGAGCTTGGCATCGACCACCCCATAGCAGGCAGCTATAAAGTAAGCGTCGCTGAGGGCAGCAAGCTGGCAGAGCTTCTGGGAACGGAGATCACCGTCAACAACTACAACAATCAGGCAGTTAAAGGCCTGGGCAGCGGCCTTAAGTGCGTTGCAAAGAGCGAGGACGGCATAATCGAGGCTATAGAGCACGAAAGCCTGCCCATATTCGGCGTTCTCTGGCATCCCGAGACCTACAAGACCGACGACGAGATCAACTACCTTGCCCACAAGGACCTGGTGGATCCCCCCGAACCCACTCCCGAGCTGCTGGCCAAGATGGCGGTATTCATGGAGTCCGTTAAGACCAAGTCTCCTGTGCCCGGCATGCCAACAGACAGCCAGCTGGAGCGTCCCGATGACAACCCCTTGTTCAATTACTTTGTGCAGCTTTGCAGGAAAGGAGCGTAAGCCATGGAAAAGAAGCCAATTATTCTTATCGCCTGGGGCCCCTGCACGGACCTTCAGTTCTATTCCCAGGGCATGATGCTCACCAAAGCCTATGAGTGGGCTATCGCAGGCAACGGCGGCATCCCCATGATGCCTCTGGACATCACCTGCATCGACGATTATGTGGAGCTGGCGGACGGCCTGCTTTTCCCTGGCGCCATGAATTTCAAGCCTCTGGCAGGCATTCCCATCGAGTTTGCCCAGCAGGGCGGCTCCAGAAGGGATGAGTTCCAGAGCCGTATCTACGAGGCCTTCAAGAAGGCAGGAAAGCCCATCATGGGCATCTGCGAGGGTCACCAGAAGATCAACTGCTGCGAGGGCGGAAGTCTGTTCCTTGACCTGCAGGAGACCACCGGCGTGGGCCACATGATGACCGCCCACAGCATTAAGACTGAGCCTGGCTCTGTTATCGAGCGCCTCTGGGGCGACAATGTCTATGTCAACAGCTACCACAATTTCCATGTGAACAAGCTGGGCGAGGGGCTGAAGATCACCTCTGTTTCTCCTCAGGGCAACTGCGAATCCCTGGAGCATGAAAGTCTGCCTATTTTCGGATATCAGTTCCATCCGGAAAGAATGCGCGGAGACAACGTTTTCCCCGCTGAAGGCGCCGACGGCGATAAGCTTTTCTCCGATTTCATCCGCATTGCAGCGGATGTACGAGACGGAAAGGGTTATAAGAAAGCCTAATAATTCATTTCTGTTAATACAAATATCATTTCTGTCACCGATTTTTGCTGAATCGGTGATTTTTTATGCGTTAACCATTGCGGTGATTGAATTGTTGGACAATTTGCCTATAATAATAGTTGACAGTGAGCAGTGGCTTACAATAAGTTTTGATTTAGTGTGCGAGGCGGAAATTGTATAAGTACTCCAAGAAGCACAACTTTATAAAGCGTTCCAGGCGCAACAAGATAGTGATGGCACTTGCAGGGCTGGTAGTATTCATAACTACCTATGCTCTGATTCTTCCTGCTATTACTATCTCCGATAAGGACGCTGCCGAAGAACCGGGTATGTACGTATCCGGTGGTTTCAGCGCAGATGAAGCCTATGTCATGTCCGTGGTGAACAAGATCCTTCAGGGCTCAAGCCTGGAGGATGCTGCAGCGCCTGAGGTCCAGGCAGCAGGATATGTCGAGACTGCAGCTGCAGAAGCAACTGTGACTGAAGCTGCAGAGCCTGCAGCCGAAGCATCTCAGCCCGGGACTGCGATCGCGGAACCGGTTGAAACAGATGAGCCTGTTGCTGAGAGCGTTGAGGCAGCAGAGGCGGCTTCCGGGAACGTTGAAGCAGCAGAGGCGACCATTGAAGAAGCTTCTGTGGCTGAAGCAGAGTCTGGCACCGAAGCGGAAGCTGAGACCGAGGCTTCTGAACCTGCAGCCGAGCCCGTTGAAGCAGCTGAAGAGACAGTCACAGAAGAACCCGTGAGCGAAGCAGCAGAGCCTGCAGCTGAAGCAGAGCCTGAGACCGAGGCCTCTGAACCTGTAGCCGAACCCGTTGAGGCAGCTGAAGCTGTAACCACCGAGGAGCCCTTAACTGAAGCTGCCGAATCTGAAGTAGCAGAGCCTGCTGCCGAAGCAGAAGCTGAGGCAAAGGCTGCAGAAACAGTTACCGAGATCGTTGAAAAGATCGAGGCTGCAGCTGCCGAAGAACCCAAAGAAACTACCGAAGAGCCCGTCACTGAGATCGAGGCTCCAGTTGCTGCTGAAAAAACTGCAGAAAGCTCTGCAGAGACCACCGCTGAGACTGAGGCTCCTGTTGCAGTTGAACAGCCTGAAGTTACAGCAGAGGCTCCTGCAGCAGAAGCATCTGAACCAACCACAGGCCTTGGCAAGCTGATGGCTCCCGTAAAGAAGGCCTTCAGAAGTGTAAGCCTTGCGTTTACAGCACAGGAAACAGAAGAGCCGACAGTCCAGTCTGATGAGTCCTCCGGTGCAGAATCAGCCGAAGCGGCAACCATAGAAGGTCCTGAAGCCAAGGCTTCTGAACCGGCAGCTGAGTTCACCGAAGCTATAAATACCGAAGAGCTCGAGCCCGCGGCAGTTGAGCCTGCCGAAGCCGCAGTAACTGAAGCAACTGAAGCTGCAGAACCCGTCGAAACAAGCACCGATGGCTCCATCGAAGCTCAGCCTGCTGAGCCCACCGAGCCCGCCATCTATACCATACCCGTCGTCACCCACCCCGAGCAGATCTTCCAGGCAGAGGAAGGCGGCCTTTGGGTAGGCGTCATCGCTCCCAGAGGAGCCCTGCCCGCAGGCAGCAGGATGGTCCTAGGTCCCGCAGACACAGAGGCCCTCAGGAGCACCCTTGACAGCAGCGTGGACGGCACCATCACCGGCCTCGCCGCAGTCGACATCAGCTTCGTGAACGCCGACGGCAAAGAGATCGAGCCCGAAAAGCCCGTCACTGTGGCCATCCACTCCGAGCTCGTAAGCGAAGAGAACTCAGCAGTGGTCCACATGGGCGCCCTCGGACCCGACTTTATCGCAGACACCAAGTCCTCCAACGATTACGTGGTATTCAGATCCGGAAGCTTTTCCGTATACGGTATCTACGTAACTATCCTTGACCGCATCATCACCGCATCCGATGGGCTGGTCTACAATATCACCGCCAGCTACGGACCGGAGGCAGGTCTGCCCATGAAGGGCACCGACCTCAGCGTTTCCGAGATCACCGAGGACAGCGAAAACTACAGCGATTACATCAGGCAGAGCGCAGAACTGCTGAACCTCGAGGAGGACAGCATCAGATACGCCCGTCTGTTTGACATATCCATAATGGCAGAGGGCGAAGCGCTGCAGCCCGCAGGCGGCAGCGTTTCCGTGCGCATCGAGCTGGAAGACACCGACAGCAAGCGCCTGAAGGTGGTCCACTTCGGCGAGCAGCCCGAACTCATCGAGACCACCAACGAGGCCGGCAGCGTCAGCTTTGAAGCCGACGGCTTCTCCGTATACACCGTCATCGACCACGAGGGCGGCACCGTCGAGAATCCCAGAGTGATGTTCCACTTCATCAGCAATGTGGGCGCAGCCGAAACCACCTCCGGCTCCGGCATCTATTCAGCAAATCCCTACAGCTTCGTCAACAAGGGCGGCTATCGTCAGACTACTCAGATCCTTGCGGACGGAGAAGCTCTGGAGATGATCGCGGATCCTCCCAATGTTTCCGAGAACTATTTCTACGGCTGGTATGTTGTTGATCCCGAAGTGATCGGAGGCACAACAGATGAGTACGGCATCGGTACATCCGATTCCAAGCTGTATTACTCCTGGCCGGGACACCCGAAGCAGATCACCTTTGAAAGCCCCATCAGCATAGCTGAAACGAACGTTGCCATAGGAAGCACGGTCAACTGGACTCTTAACGGCGTGTCCGGCTCCGGCAAGGTGGATGAGGACGGTAATGTACATGTATTTACCGCACCTATTTTCGAGGCATATAACTTTGTTGATTTCATGCTTCATCCATACGGAAGCGGTTCCAATAATATGATCCACCGCAAGATGATCGTCAGGGGCAGCTCTCCACAGATCGAAGAAAAGATCAGCGATATCAGGTCCAACAGCACCGATCCTGTACACCTTATCTTTACAGGTTGGGAGTACAATGCAGGAACTTCTTCCGCTCCGAATTGGATAAAAAAGCAGACTGTTGATTATACCGGCGCTGAAATCAAGGATCCCGGCAAGGACGGCGTATATGTAAACATAAATCTGGATGATACCTCAAGTGTTGACTTTTACCCGATCTTCGTCGAGGCAAGATGGATAGACTTTGACTCCGATCCCGGCAGCAGCGGGGCTACTTATGTTGCCTCCCGTTTCCTGGAATCCTGGACCGAGCCTCCTGTCGCAGGCATGACCCCGATCGAAGGCCGGAATGTCGCTTCTACTCTGACTCCATCAGAGAAGAAGGGATATGCCTTCGATGGCTGGTATGCTTTTGCTGCCCTCGATCCCACCACCGGCGCTATAACCAATCTGGATACTCCTGCACCGGTTAAGGTCTCATATGTCGATGTAGAACACAAGTACGATATCAAAACCGTAACCGTAAATACGAAGGCTGTGCGCCTCACCACCAGCAGCGGAGCCATCTATGACTCTGGTATTTACAGCGTAACTGATAATGGCGATGGTACCGGTACTCTGAATAATGATAACAGCGGCCAGATTCTGCTGAATACCACAGGCGGTATGCTTAAGCTTTATGATGCTTTAGACAGACTTAAGCTCTACGGAACATGGAAAGCTGATGAATCCCGAATTACGGTCGTGTACTGGACTGAGGACGCAGAGGGCAACTATGTTTCCAACGCTGCTCTGCCGATTTCCACAGCAGATTTGAACTCAAAGCTTCCCGGTACCTATGGTTCAGGCCTGCCCATCACATTCAACGAGCTGGACGCCTACACCTCCGATGCAGGGATCAGTGTACTAAGCACAGCATTCCTGGACGATATCGAAGCGGTTCCCGCAGGCGAGCAGATATTCTATGACAGAATTCCTGCCGGAGCATTTGTGTTTACTGATACAGACGGCAAACACCATTTTGTAGACTCCACAGTTACCATAGGCGGCGACGGCAACAGCTTCTTTAATGTGTTCTACAGCCGTAAGGTATTTAAGCTGGTATTCCATATCGGCCGTGATAACTATGTAAAGGCCGGCGGAAACCAGAAGACTGCTGAAGAATGGGACGGCAACTGGATCGAATATATGTTCCATGACACTATTGTCAGGGATCTGGGCTACCAGTATTCCTGGAATAGGACTCATGGCAGAAATCCTACTGATCCTATTTCCGGTAATTTCTCTATGACATATATTCCGGACAGCAAAACTGTTACATCCGGATATGCTGCCAATTTTGCAAATGTGAAGGGTGATTATGTCCCTGACCCGGATCATAACACGAACGATCAGAATCTGTACATCATCGAGGCTAAGTATGGCGCCTATATCGGTGATCGCTGGCCTTCACCTGTAAATCCGAACTTCAGCTTCACGAACCCCGAAGGGGCCCAAAATACCATGTATATCTGGGCAGCATATTACGGGAGCCTGTATTGCCGGATCGCGAATGAACGTGCCGACGCTGATGTGAATAACAGAAACCCTGATATAAACGGTGTTTACAACTACATGTCTGCAGAACTGTGCAGCAACAGAGATGGCACAGAAATCATCAATGCAAATCAGGTCCACCATCTTGTGGCATATTTTGGAAAGGCGAATAATAATCAGCGCTTCAAGCAGTATCACATTCTGTATGAGGCGATTCCCGGCGCATATGATACAAGTGATTCTGCCATCACAGTAGTAGATGGGGCTGATTACGCAAGCTATCCAATGACATCCTGGAGTGAAGCAAACACATCCGGAGACAGGAGTGAGATCATAGGCCGCCAGTTCTATGAGATCTCAACGGAATCCCCCAGAGCTGTTATTTCTGACCGTGCGCCTAAGATTCAGCTTAGTGATGCAATTGACGGATATGAGTTTGTTTACAGCTGCTATGAGAGTGCAATGAAGCCAAATCCTGTTACGGGCAAGAACGAGTATCATATCTACTTCTTCTACAGACCCAAGCAGTATTCTCTGACGTTCATGTATGAGGATGGTCCGAAGACAGATTATTACTACTATAACCAGTCTCTGGCTGATGCGAAGAAATACGCTGACCCGGAGAAGGAAGGGTATGAGTTTACCGGCTGGTACAATAATGAAGCCGGCGTTGGCGAGCCATTTGATTTTGCCAATGAGAAGATGCCAAGCAGCAGCATAGTTCTGTACCCGACGCTGAAGATACTTCAATACCCTGTTAAGATCGATCCTAACGGAGGCGTTATCGACCATTCACAGAACTCCTCCATGTCCACATATTTTACTGCGAACTATGGAACGCCCGTCGGTGAATACAGCATAGAGAGAGGCTTTATAAAGCTCACTGCGAAGGAGCAGGATCCTTCTGATACGGTTAACTACTATGACCAGGACTGGTATTATTATGTCAATACCCAGCGTCTGGATCCTCTTCCCGGAGAGACCGTTCCTCTTGACGGAGATTGGGGATATCCCCAGAGTCTGCGCAATGCAGTATACCTCACATCCGGCGCATTGGATGCGTACTATGACGACTACTGCAGCATTCTGGATTCAGCGGATCCAACATATTGGACAAATATAACCAAGCTCACCAAGCAAGAGTTTATCGACACATTTACCGACTATCCGTACCGTCCCGTAAAAAGTGAGCATTACTCATTTATGGGTTGGTATAAGGTCCATGATGATGGTTCTGTTGATAACATGCCATATAACTTCAATGATCCCGTAAAAGGTGAGCTGGAGCTCCGCGCGAAGTGGCGACTGGACGATGGCATCTATATTCAGTACAATCCCTATTTCCTGGCTGATGACGGAGCCGGCGGAACAACTCTTGTAGTAGGTGAAATGGAGCAGTGGTCTGACCCCAAGAATCCATCCGAGCAGCTCTATTCCGATCAGTCTATGACCAATGTCCTTCGTGCACCTTCGTTGGAAACTGTCACATCCGGCTGGATATTCCGTGGTTGGAGAGTTGTTCGTAAGGATGAATCCAGCGGAACCACTATTGGTCCCACCACATACTACAATTGGATCCCCATCCAGCTTGATGGGAATGGAGACCCCGTCTACTATCAGCCCGGTGATGATTTCTTTGTAGATGCAGAACTTATATCTTCGACAGATCTCCTTGGTTCGATTATTCACATGCAGGCATATTATGAGCCGGAAACAACAAGCTATCGCAGGCCTGATATCACAAACCTGATCCTGGATGCAAACAGCACCTACGGTGGATATGTGAATACCACAGATTCAGCTATTCTTCCCGCGCTTGCCGGCCCCGGCAGCTCTATAATTGAGACCGGAGCAGCCCTTGACGGAAGCGGCAGGCCTACCCAGATTCTGTTCGGTGACATTCAGTCCAACCTGGCTCTGCATCTGTATCAGTATGCAACAACCGAAACCACAACCTTTGGCGGTATTACCGGAACAAAGTTCTTCTCAAATGAAGATGGCCACCTTCTGATCGGATTTGATGAAAACAGCGATCCGCTGGTACCAACCACAGGCAAGGCCTATATTCCTGCCTACGCTCCAAATTCCGTAGTGTCCGTCAGCAGAAATACTACCGATGCGGCACTCTACGCAATGTGGGAGCCCATGGTCTATGTCACCTTCGTCAATACTACCGCTGAAGATATAACCGTTGATCTTACAGGTACAGGATCATCCACCATCAGTGTCGTTAATATCGCCACCGGCGAATTCGACCGTGAAGCAAGCACGAATTCCATCACCATTCCGGCAAGCTCAGGCGGTATAAGCGGTGAAGTTAAGATAGTTCTGCCCAGGGCAAATGCAGGAAGTGACAAGATAACAGCCACTGCAGTCAATGATCACTCGGGACAGAAGATGCATGTAAGCGGTGCTCTGGGTACGACTGATCCCTATGGAACCGGAAGCAGCAATATAAAATATAACAAACCTGTAACATATACAGGAATGCTGCAGACCGATGCAACGGGTATTGTGGTGACCTATACCGAAGAACCGGATGATGAGGTTAGCTTTGATGTAAATGGTGGTGTCTGGACCGAAGCATCGACTGACTATGTGTATCAGGACGATGGCTTATATGTTATTGAAGAAACCAGTATTATCAACAATCAGTATCATCCCAAGGATCCTACTCATGCCAGCAAGGTATTTGTGGGCTGGACCACAAATGCGGCTATTGCAGCGCACACTGATTTCAGCACTACTGCTGCAATTACATTTGGAGATGGCACAGTAATTACACCGGATGCAGGCTCCAATGTGCTGGCAAAGCTAAAAAGCGACTATATCTGGGATTTTGAACAGGAAGAGCCCATTGGAAGTGTTCTGTATGCAGTCTGGAGTGATCCCGTTACTGTTAAGTTTGATTTGGCTTATGAAGATAATGGCAGCAAGCTTCACACATGGTCCACGGGCTCTGCAATAACCACTACTCCCGGAGCGTATGAGTTCTATCAGAGCAGTCCAAGTGATAGATATGTTACTTATACTTTGGCTAAAGGTGACTTTGTACCTAAACCGGAAGATCCAACTGTTATATCGCTTGCAGTTCCTGACACATCCTCCTGGAACTTTATCAAATGGCTGATAAATAATTCTGCAGTAAATGATTATAAACGAAAGACTGTAGATCCGACGGATCAAAACGTGGCGACAAGACTGAGCACATATGGATTTGACTTTTCACAGCCGGTCATTAATGATGTAACTTTGATCAGCTCCTGGACTGCCGCAGCTCGTCAAATCTTTACATTTACAGTTGAAAACCATGTAGAGGGTGGTAAGTCATCAGATGAATTTGAGTACAGAATTGAAATTGCAGATGTTCTGGTTTATGGAAAAATGAATAATAGCAGTCTGCAAGTCGGTGCACCAAACAATACATGGGGTTCTCTGACAACAACACTGAAAAAAGATCAGATTTACACTGTCAGAATCACTGTGACGCGAAAGCCCGCCACTCCTTATGAATACAGTGCCTGGGTTGAAGTAATTAATGATAACGGTTTAGTTATAAAGGAAGCGTATCTGCAGGAATGTATAAAGCAAAAAGTATATCATTTTGTATCGGATTACAAATACACTCTTAAGATTACCCAGACGCCGAAGTCCGGATACTCAACAGATGTTACTGTAAACAATGTTGTTCCTGCAGGTAATATTGATTACTCGATAGACCTTTCAAATCTGCGCTATAACTTTTATGTGGAACAATATGGAAGAAGCGGTTCATTTACGAGTAACAGCAATTCTTTTGAATCTGGTGAAAATAATTCTTTGACCATTGTATTCACTAATACTGGCGAGTACACGGATGTCAAGCTCAACAAGCTGGACGAGCTGGCAAATGCCCTGAAGGGTGCAAAGTTCAGCCTCCAGAAGCTGAACGCAAGCAGTGTTTATGAGGACTTCAATCTTAAGGAGACTGCAGGTGTTTACGAAGTGTATGCAAGCGGCAGCGCTGTTCTGGATATGACTAACAGCACATCTGCACTGATGCTGCTGCCCAACGGCACATATAAGCTGACCGAGACTCAGGCTCCCGGAGGCTACATGATCGCCGCAGACAGCTATGAATTCCTGGTGAGTGCCGGTGCGGTGCAGCTGCTGCCAGGCCAAAGCAGCGACATCAGCCTTACCACACCCGGAGGCATTGCAAACCTGAATGTCGTAAACTATCAGGGAGCGCAGCTTCCCTCCACCGGAAGCACAGGTACAGGCTTCTACACAGGTCTTGGCGCCATACTGACCATCGGAGCCGCTGCAGTCCTGATCATTCGCAGGAAAAGGGCCAGATAGCGCTTCAGATGGGGAAATATCCGAAAATACATAAAAAAGCTCTCTAAGGGGCTGTCAGAGCCCTCTGAAGCGATAATAAAAGAGACTGCCGTTCGGCAGTCTCTTTTGCATTGTCTTGTTTCCTGACCGGGGAAGGTCCTCCGGTAGGGCATCTTTTCTCCTAGCCCAGGGGACGGGGCTTTACGCCCTTGGGGATGGGGCACTGATATCCGTCGGGATAGTTCTTCTTGTGCTCCTTCTTGGCCTCGTCGATGATGGCGGGGTTCTCGAACAGGTCGATGGCTACGCCTGCCATTACCTTGGAGCAGTAGACCATTCTGTCGCGGGCGTAATCGGAAACGCCCTGAGCGATGATCTGCCAGCTGTGACCGGGGGTCTTGGAGGCCCAGGTAGCCACGTTGCACTGGGTGGTGGGGCATACTGCGCTTACGTCGCCAACGTCGGTGGAGCCTGCGCCGTCCTTATAGGGGGTAAGGGGCATGATGAAGTCGAAGATGTCGTTCTCCTGGCACTTCTTGATGAAGGCAGCCTGTTCGTCCTCGGGGATCACATCCAGGATGTCCTGACGGACCTCGTATTCCTGCTTGGGGCAGCTGGCGTTGATCTTCTTTACGAAATCCATGTCCTTTTCGTCCACGCCGGGCAGGGGCAGAGCCTCCAGGTTCGCCTGCATAAGCTTGTTCAGAACATTGTTGCCTCTGTAATTTGTGCAGGCCTTCATGAAGTCCTTCTCAACGGTGGTCTCTGTCATAAGAGCTGCGCCGTCGGCGATCAGGTCGACCCTTCTCTTAAGCTCTGCAGCGTTCTTGTTGTTGTTTGAGCGGATCAGATAGATAGCCGCTGCGTGGGACTGTACCACGTTGGGGGAGAGTCCGCCGGTATCAACTATAGAGTAGTGGACTCTGCAGTTGGTGCCCATGTGCTCTCTGAGGAACTGAACGCCCATGTTCATCAGCTCAAGGCCGTCCAGAGCGCTGCGTCCCATTTCCGGAGCGCCTGCAGCGTGGGAGCTTACGCCCTTGAAGATGTATTTCACCTGAATATTGGCCATGCTTCCGCCGGTCATAACAGCGTTAGCTCCGCCCGGATGCCAGGTGATGGCGCAGTCCAGCTCATCGAACACGCCTTCTCTTGCCATAAAGGCCTTGCCGGAGCCGCCTTCCTCGCCGGGGCATCCGAAATAGATAACGGTGCCTTCCTTGCCGGTCTGCTCGAGATAATTCTTCATGATCATAGCCGCGCCGATGGAGCTCACGCCCAGCAGATTGTGGCCGCAGCCGTGGCCGGTGGCCTGCTGATCTCTGGGGAGGAGCTGGAATTCGTCGGGAACGGGGGATAGTCCGCCAAGAGCGTCGAATTCGCCGAGGAAGCCGATGACGGGCTTGCCATGGCCGAATCTGCCGGAGAAGGCAGTCTCAACGCCGCCAATCCCTTCCTCAACCTCGAAGCCCTGAGACTTCAGGTATTCGACCTCGGCTCTGACGGATTTTTTTTCATTGAAAGCCAGTTCCGCAGCGTACCAGACCTTGTCGCTTACTTCCCAAAGCTCCGCCTTATGGCTGTCGATATAAGACTGTGCCTGTTTCTTGTCCATAATGACCTCTTTCTGAATAAAAAATCACATAAACATTAGCAAATAAAATATCATTACAATTATAAGTCCGGGCTGCCGCCTCCGTCAATCGAGAAAATAGGAATGATGTATCAAAACTTTTGCATGATGAAGCGAAAATGCTACAACCGGAGCGGGCAGTATGTTAGAATACTATCAAGGAATAAAGGGGCTGCATGCAGCCGGCGTATATTATCAGGAGGCAATTATGAGCAAGCTGACAATCAACGATCTTTACAACTACAAATTCCTCTCCAGACCGAGGTTTTCCCCGGACGGCGAATATCTGGGCTTTGTGGTCCAGACTCCCGACAAGGACAGCAACGGCTACAAGGGCGACATCTGGGTCTGCGAGGGCAAGAACATAAGAAGGATGACCTCCGCAGGAGATGCAAAGCAGTTCTTCTGGGAGGACGGAGAGACCATCGTATTCCCTGCTGACAGGGATGCGAAGGCTTCAGAAAGCAAGAAGGCCGGTGAAAAGCTCACCATCTTCCAGCGCATCAGCGTATTCGGAGGAGAAGCAGAGGAATTCTTCCGCATCCCTCTGGCTGTAAGTGAGATCCTGCCCATGGGAGACGGCATCTACGCCGTTGTGGCAGGCTGGCAGCCCGGAGATCCTGACTTTGGGCGCTGCAGCAAGGAGGAGCTGGATGCCTTCAAGGCTCAGAAGAAGGAGAACGCGGACTATGAGGTCCTGGAGGAGATACCCTTCTGGGCTGACGGCGGCACCTTCCTTGCAAAGGGCAGAAAGAGGCTCTACATCTTCAACAGGGAGACAGGGTCCCTGAAGGCAATAACAGATGAGACCACCAATGTGGGCTCCCTGGATCTGGACGGAAATACCCTCTACTTCAGCGCCAGGAGCTTCGAGGGCCGCATGGACATGCCCTCCGGCATCTACAGCTGGTCCGAGAAGGCCGGCCTAAAGTGCCTTCTGCACCAGGAGGATTACATCGTAGACAGAGTCTTCGCAGACAACGGCAAGATCGTCTTCTTCGGCATGGACTGGACCAATATATTCGACAAGGAGCTGATCAGCGCTCTCTACAGCCTCAAGGACGGCAAGGCAGTGAAGCTGACCGACGGTGAGTGGTCCCCCGGCAGCGCTCCCGGCTCCGACAGCAAGCTGGGCGGAGGCAGAACAGTGCTCAAGGAGGGCGGTAATATCTATTACACCCATGCTTTCCACACCGGCACCCGCCTTGTGAAGTGCGATTTTGACGGCAATGAGACCGTTCTCATCGACAGTCCCGACGCTATCGGCGCCTTCGATATCCAGGGCGACAAGCTGATCTTCATCGGCGCCAGCGATGCCTCCGCAGACGAGCTCTGCTTCGGTCTGGCAGGGGAGAAGATAAGCTCGTTCAACGACTGGATGCTGGAGAAGAGTGTCGTTAAGCCCGAGCCGCTGGTATATGATTTCGACGGTGTGGTCATCGAAGGCTTCTGCATGAAGCCCGTTGGCTATGAACCCGGAAAGAAGTATCCCGGCATCCTGCAGATCCACGGCGGTCCCAGAGGAGCCTACGGCGGAGCGCTGTATCATGAGTATCAGTGCATGGCCAACGATGGCTACTTCGTATTCTACTGCAATCCCAGAGGAGGAGACGGCAGAGGCGCTGAATTCGCAGATCTGAGGGGCAAGTACGGCACCATCGATTATCAGGACATCATGAACTTCACCGATGCTGTACTGAAGGACTATCCCGATATCGACAGGAGCAGACTGGGAGTCACCGGCGGCAGCTACGGCGGCTACATGACCAACTGGATCATCGGCCACACCGACAGGTTCAAGGCAGCAGCCTCCCAGCGCAGCATATCCAACTGGATCTCCAAGTTCGGCGTCACTGACATCGGCTACTATTTCAACGCCAACCAGATCCAGGGCACTCCCTGGTTCCAGGTGGAGAATCTCTGGAATGCTTCTCCGCTGAAGTACGCTGACAAGGCCAAGACCCCCACGCTCTTCATCAACTCCGACCAGGACTATCGCTGCTGGATGAGTGAAGGCATTCAGATGTTCACAGCTCTGAAGTTCCACGGCGTGGATTCCAGGCTCTGCCTTTTCCACGGCGAATGCCACGAGCTTTCCAGAAGCGGCAAGCCCAGGCACCGCATTCGCAGGCTGGATGAGATCATCGGCTGGATGAACAAGTATCTTAAGTAGCAAAGGAAAACGAATATGAAATTTATAGCCATAGGAGACTGTGTCTGCGACAAGTACCTTCATCAGAAGATGATGTACCCCGGCGGAACTGCCCTCAACGCTGCCGTATACTGGCGCATGATGGGTGCTGAAAGTGCCTACATTGGCGTTATCGGAAACGACCCGGAGGGCGAATTCCTGAAGAAGACCATGGATGAGAAGGGCGTGGACCGCAGTCATTCCAAGCTTTACGAGGGCGAGTCCACCAGCTCCAAGGTGGATCTGGTGCGCGGAGAAAGGGTCTTTCTCTGGGCCAACGGCATGAAGGTCAGGGCGGAGCATCCTCTGGTGCTGGACGAAGCGGATATGGAGTATATAAAGGGCTTTTCCGCCGTGCATACCAGCCTCTACAGCGGCATGGAGCAGGAGCTTCCAAAGCTTGCGGCTTACTTAAAGGATGAGGCAGCAAAGGGCAGCAGGGTCCCCCTTATCTCCTTCGATATTTCCGACCGCTGGGAGGATGAGGAGTACAGGGAACAGATATGTCCTTACGCAGACATCGTATTTCTTTCCTGCCCGGATCTGGAATACGGCATGGCGCAGTATGGCTGCGGGCTCATCGCAGAGCTCGGCCCGAAGATCGTAATCGCCACAAGGGGTGATGATGCCGTAGCCGCCGTTTGCGAAGGTGTGAACTATGTGCAGTGGCCAAGAATGATCGAGCCTGTGGATACACTGGGCGCGGGAGATTCCTTTGCCGCCGCCTTCGAGCTGAACTATGCAAAAACGGGCGACATTCAGACATCCCTCGATGCCGCGGCTGAATTTGCTGCAGGCATCTGCCTTATGAACGGAGCCTTCGGCTGCGGAGTTTCCATCGAATGATCTGCATCAGGCGGTGAAGAGCAATACAGTATCTAAAGAAACGAAAAGACCGGGTCCCGCAGGGGACCCGGCTTTTATTGTTTTCTCATGCACTAATCGTCGTATTTTATGTTCTTGCAGATGTCCAGGAACACCTTGCTCCCCGGGTTCATGGTCTCCGGTCTGTAGCAGGCTACAAAGGGCTCCGTCATGGGTGTCGTCAGCACATCCTTCATGATTATTCCCTCGGGCAGAGCCTTTTTAACAAAGGCAGGTTAGATGGATATTCAGGTGTTGGTCCGGAGGCCTGTAAACA
>JAEEGI010014219.1_pt1 | contig 16770 bp, 14 predicted proteins | sample 8958751 | NCBI WGS metagenome assembly JAEEGI01 (sample SAMN16246545, study PRJNA631951) | gut metagenome | biome: gut microbiome; feature: rumen; material: KS-attached | host: Bos | place: Iran: Karaj | collected 2018-10
GTTGACGGGGATGATGGGGATTGGCAGGATACTTCATACACACAAATCCTTCTCTTATTGCTGGTGCGAGAGAATAATCCATAAAGTTCGGGCGATTCTTCAAACCTACAGCCTCCATCATGCTCTTCACACTCATTTCTTCTTTACCGATTGCCAATACCAAACGCGTTACATTCTCAGAAGAAGGTTGTATGTCGATTGAACTTGCATGGGTACTTGTACGGGTACTTGTACGGGTACTTGTATGGGTGTCGTTCTCGTCATCCTTATACCCAATCAGCATATATCGTTCTTCAGATAGTCAGACACACGAAGCCCATCTACGTCTTGAAGTCCTATTGCAGTACGCCAAGCCGAAACCCGCTCACGTTTATGTGGCTCAGCCACACGTTCGTAAGCCTCAAAGTCAATATATTTCTGCTTTTCGCTCATATCTCGTCTTACTTTATTTTTATAACGTTTTTGTTTCTAGCTCTATTGCCCGATATTCAGATGCGTGACAGCTACCTGTCCCTAATGTCACTGTTATTGATACTATTCCAATCTAAATATATCTTTAGCATGACCTAATTTAATATTGTTCCGTTTCACATCTTACTATTTTTGTTAAGAGGCTTCTTAATAATCCCCTTATTGATTAGGAAGTGCAAAAGGGTATATATTGTATTGACACTAACTGCATTTCCTGATTGCGTATACAATGCTCCATCAGAGACTTCTTTCTCTCTTGCTTTTTTGACAAAGTCAGCAGGAAAGCCTTGTAACATGAAAGCCTCTTCTGGGGTTAGCTTTCTTATAGGAATCTTTGCGAGCTCCTCTTTGTTCATTCTTTCAGAAGGACGATTCTTTCCACCAGACTGAAGGAATTCGTCGCTATAATAATTGTCTTGACAAGCCCGATGCATCTTGTTCATTGTGGCAGTCAATGTCCTTGCGATAATCAGATCTATTTCCGAGTGTGATTTATACCCTCCGGTTCCATCGCTGAGAATAGTAGGTTTTACTCTTTCTGAGAGATAATACTTGGATTCTACTTTTTTGTTTAATATATCTAGCACATTGTTATATATTGAGAGGCTGCAATTCGATTTGTCAATGCATTCAAAATGTCTTTTAATATCTTCCTCACAAAACGAGAACTTTCCGAAATGTTTTCTTCTTGCAAAAATCAGCACACGATATCGTTTCTGGGGAAGCCCATAATCTGCTGTATTCAACAAAAGGGTTTGTTGATAATATCCGGCCTTATCAATCTCCTCAATTATTTTCGCGTAAGTTCTTCCACCATCATGCACCAATAAATTTTTAACGTTCTCCAAAAGTAAATACTTAGGCTTTTTGATATTGACGATATCCATAATTCGGAAGAACATTTGCCCTCTGTCTTCATCAAATCCCATCATATTTCCCATCATGCTAAAAGCCTGGCAAGGAAATCCACCTGTTATGATATCTATTCGGGGCAACTTCTTTATACTTGCAGGATTACTTGTAAAGTTGACAATATCACCAATTTCTATTTCATGTGAAGTGTCATAATTGGCGCGATAGGTTGTTGCAGCTCTGTCATTTATCTCAGAATATCCAACATTAGAGAACGGTATCAATCCATCCTTTTGGATTAACTCCATCGCTCTTCTAAAGCCTCCAATTCCTGAGAATAATTCTAAGTGATTCATACCACAGCTCCTTTCATGAAGTACATTATGGAATTCCCTATCACTTCTGCTAATCTAACGGGTACGGCATTACCAATTTGGGCATACCACAAATTCTGGCTACCTTGGAAAAAGTAGTCATCGGGAAATGTCTGTATCCTTGCAGCTTCTCTGGGGCTTAAGCCTCTTGCTTCCCAAGGATGTATATATGAATTGCAATCATACTTCATATGTGAAGTAATGGTCTTGCATACTTGATTTTCTTCCAACTTATAGTATTTGTCTTTAAAAATACCATTTCGTCTGACATACGGCATAATGTCAGAAATAGACTCATGAAGAGAATTCCCACCTTGTGGCAATCTCCGAAATATTTCGATGTCTCGTGGATTGTTATATCTGGCTTTATGATTATAAAGTTTCTTTATCTTTTTATTGCCATTAATGAAATGATAAAAATCATTCATAACATAATCAAAATCGCATTCCGTATAGCCAGATGCTTCAGATTCTACTCCGGGTACTCCTTTTTCTGCTTTCGGCTCAATGTGAGGAAGGCCATACAGTGCATCTTTAAGTTTAAATCCGTCTTCTACCATGTATTCTGACATCTTGAGAAAGATATCGTTTATTTTTACTCCCAGACGGTTACCAATTATGATAAACCTTTCACGATTTTGAGGTATGCCAAAATCACTTGCTTGTAGAATTATCGACTTGAATTGGTAATCATTGCCCAAATAAGACACAATATCCTCATAGATTTCCTGTTGGCGTTTTCTCATACCTCTTACGTTTTCCATTACGAAGAACATTGGACGTACGTAACTTAGGAATGTCAGATAGGCCTTATACAGCTCATTCCTCGGATCGTCGATAATTCTCTGTCTATTTGCCATAGAGAAACCTTGACAAGGAGGGCCTCCTATGACAATATCTATGTCTTTTAGCAACCTATCATATTCTCTAATTTTAGTATTTAGCTCACGTATGTCTCCAATATAATAATGCTTATCTGATAATTTGTGATTGTATTTATATGTAGAACTGAATACTGGCTCAATTTCATTAACGAACCATGGGGTAAAGCCTGCTTTTTCCATACCCAGACTAAAACCGCCACAGCCCGCAAACATATCAGCCATTAAAAATTTTCTCATTGTTTCTTTTCTTTAAATAAAACGTACAAAACCCCTATTGTCTACTGATACTGAAAACGAAGCGCTTCTGATGCCTCTATCCGATAGAAGACTCCGTATTTCTTTTTGTACCTTCTCTATTTTTGCAGGCTGCCTCTGTACGTTTTTGCTTTTAGGTAACGATTTCATCCCAAACTCCAAGAGATATTTACCTGCTTGAATCGCCAGATCTTTGTTAGAACCGTCATACACTTTAATTATCTCGTCAATTATTCGCGTGACAATGGAAAGCACTTCCGAATCCTCGAGATTGTGCGTTTTAAGAACAGACTTTGCATTATTTCTGTTCTTTATAATATCTATAATTTTACCAGCATTGGTAACAGAGAGATGCTTTTCTTCTGTTAGGAACTTATAAAAGCCTATAGTTGAATTGTCCTGCCACTTAAAACCTTTAGAAACATATAGAAACGAAATATAGTGTCGAAAAGCATTTTCCGGAACACATCTCCACTTTACATTTAATTCTTTGTAATAAGGATCAGCATTCATCCGGTCAAAAATTTTGGAAACCAAAGATGAGTCTGTACAATCATAGAAGTTACAATAATTTGGGTACTCGCTAAGATATGAATTAAAACTCATTCTTAGCATTCTGTCATATTCCTCCATTGATCGGAAAGAACAGCCTATCTTGTCTAAGTATGCCCGGAAATTCAAGGCAACATCATTATTATTTTCCATATCTATTCTTCAATTATTAAACCGCTTTCAACAGCCTTTTCTATAATTTTCTTTAATTTATATGCTTGCTTTGTGGAAAGAAGAGAGTTTCTTTGACAAATAGAAGCGACCTGTGATACAAACTCCCTATCACCATAAGAGAGCAACTTATATTTGTTCAACTTAGCAGCAATATCTAGCCAGAATGCTGCTCCTTTTTTATAAATCTGTACCGTCAGATCAATATTACTGTCAAACATTGAACGCTTTTTGGCTGCTCTTTCTTCATCTTTTACAGAATCAGCAGAGACTAAGTCTTCTATAAAATCATCAGTAAGGCTACACCTATAGTCTTGGAAATTTTTCCAAGTATCAGCTTTCTTAGCAAACTCACGAACAATAACACCTCCACAATTATCTAACAACCATTGATGAACTTGGGGAGCAATAATTTCAACTTGACGTACAAAAGAAGGATACATGTGCTGCTTCTGCCAAATCCTATTGTAATCTATGCTTTTATCCTTTGGCACCATGCTTACAATTTTGGCAATTGTATATGGAACAATTTGAGCTTTATTTCCTCCAACTGGATACCATTCAGACTTATTTACCAGACTATCAACTTCATCAAAGATAATAACTGATGCCATTGCCTTCTTGAAAAAAACTTCATTAATTGAGTCCTTCGATTTCTCATACAAAGCAATCATACGAGGACTGTAGTATTTCATATTATAGGCACTACCAGCTGCAACTTGATGAGGATTACATTCTATCGTATTCAAACATTTTGCCAGTTTCTCCTTCTTAACCAGCTGTTTCTTAGGACATTTCTCTCGAAAATGTTTAGTTTGAGCTGGTGTAAGTTTCATCTGCTCTTGCTCCCATTTACCACGAGAACGCTCATAGAACCATCTCGTCGGGTATGGCGTTCCATCTACTGGCGGTGCAAAGATATTTGCAGAAAGATTCTCCATAAGCACATGGAATGGATGATTTGAGAAGAAATCTGCGTCAGAAACAGGATTCTGAGTATTTGCACATTCTGCAATCTTTTGAATTGTGGAATTATTCTTATCCAATTCTTCATCATCCAATTCATGATCTACATTAAGTACAGTCAATTTCATGGGAACATATATCTTATCCAGATACTGAGCCTCTCGATTAACAATGGCATTTGCTAAAGATGCTGTCGTTTGTCCACCATTGATTATTTGTAATCCTTCAAAAGAAACAATATACTTACCATTCGGTGACAACACAACATTATTTGCAACTGTGGATATACCATTGTTATATGTGAAGAATTGATCCGCATCTTTAGCAGAATTAATAGTAGCTCGTATTTTTTTGTTGACTTTTCCTCTAGCACTAAGGAACGCTCTTACATTTCCTTGTAGCAAACGGCTTCCGTATTTAAGATAAATATTCGCCAAGAACCTGCCCTCAACAATACCCATATATGAAGTATAGCCCCTCGAGTTTTCAATTTCCACCCTCATAGCAGGTATGCCTTTGCAGTTAAAGTCCTCTGTTCTAATTGTGATTATTTCCGAGTTTTGCGATTGATAGAGTTGGTAAAAACGTTCAAGATTCCATAAGTTTAATTCTACTGGTCTATCAAGAAGGTCTGGTACTTCTACGGACTTTACGCCTTTGCTTAATACAGAATTTGTAATAATGTAAAACTTGAACTTCATTATTTCTGTATCAAGAGAAGACTTTCCAATCTTTGATTTCAACTCTTTAGCGATATCAATGGTATCATCTGAGTCATCACAATAATCCGATAGCCTGCCATTGTATGCTTCATCAACAAAATAACGCATACGGTTGTACAGATTAGTTATTGTGGTTTGAGTCAACGTAGTAACCTCTGCAGTGTTCTGGAAATCGCTAATTATTAACACGAATGAGGCATCAGCTTCATCATAGCCATAACCATCAAATGCCATAATTCTGCCATTCTTACCAGCACAATAGAATTCATGCTCGTATGCATCCGCCAACTCGCCAATGTCTTCCAATTTCTCTATTGATTCAGCAATAAACTCATTCTCCGGGTCATTCCCATTATGTTCTGCCTCTGAGCGAACTTGCTCAAGGAAGTATTTTTTATACTCTTCAAATTCCATATTGCTATTCGTTGATTAAGAATGGTAAAATACTAGTTATCGATATATCATATTGGGCTTGCACTATTGCAGGCGGCATCTCAATTCTAATTATTTTGGGGAAATCCGTATTCACAGCATATCTATCAATGCTGACAACCTGATAGACATACTCATCTGTTTCAGAATCAAAACTAAATCCCTGTTCTGACATTTTCGAGATGAATTTATCTAAATCCTCGTCAGAATCGAACTCCTTCATAATCTTATTGGCAAGTTTACTCAATGTAACACCATTGAAGGCAGGACTCATCCGCTCCATAGGAATAATTACTAATTCACCATAATTGCTGCTTTGCAATTGTTCAAGCGAACTAATCTTAACGGTCTCTTTGCCTGAATGAATACTTTTTACTTCATACCAGATATCTTCTAGCGAGAAGTCTTTGTGTGTCAGTTCCTGGCCACTCCATGAGTTCAATGAATCTGTCTTTCCGTATTTGGGAAACATATAATTGTCTAAGAAATACAATTCCCCAATAAGACCCATAATAGCAGACTCATCCATTTTTTTCTTTTTTGATGAAAACATCTTTTTCCAAGAATACAAACGATTTGTTACGACTTGATAGCCTGATGGATTATCGGGGCATGACCTCGTAGTATCAATGATGTCTTCTATTAAAGCACAGAAAGTATCAAACATATCTGTGTCTTTCAAGAAGATTAGCAAATATGAATATTTTGAAGTTGTGCCTTGTGACACACCAATAACTCCAGAGCCCTTTACTTCTTTAATAATGAAGTCTCCTCTATATTCCAGGGTATACTGTCCCTTTTCGTTGAGGCCAAGATATAAGTCCAGAATATGCTTGTCGTCAACTCTGGTAAAATAACCGTTCCTAAAGAACTCTTTGAATCTTTTCCTAATATTATTCATTGTCTTCAATCTCTTCTTCAGAATCTTCAATACTTGCTTCTAATTGTTTCCGATAACCCACGTAATTCATTGTGTAGTGTTTATTCTTTCGTTCTGAATCATCGTGAGTATTGGGGAATCCTAGAGAGTAGCCTACAACCAATTTGTGGTCATAGGTGTTTTTATAATCACCGTTGTCCTTCTTTCGATTAGTACTACTTTGTTCTTGATATTCCAAGTCTATAATGAAAATGCTCAATAGCGGATTACGTTCGTCCATATATAAATATTGGAACCAAGCTATTGCCGGCAACTCTTTGGTTCTATCTTCTTCTGAGTGTTCGTTATCGTATCTTTGTTTTACCAAACGTCTAATGTCATCACCTTTCGCAAACACCTTGGCTCCCTCAGCTGTACCACTAAGTTTACTTCTATTACCAATATTCAACACCTTATCATCTTTTAAGGAATAGTCACGCTTGACAACGTGTAATGGTAATACATCACCAGAAAGTGATATGGTATTAGACGAATCGCCACTAACAAATAGTACATCCCACAGGGAGTTTCCAAAACTCTCGGTGACATGTTTGTACATTTGCAACTTGTCAAATTTTTTATGAGGTGCTATATAAGCCTCCGCTATTAGATCCGCAATAAATCCACTTGGAACATTTTTAATAACTCGTGCTCCTTTCTCTTTATTGAAACCCAAGTCGAAGGAATACCCAGAATTGTTCAGTTTGACAATAAACGAATTAATGTTGTCGAGGTTGCTTTTCTGATGTGCAAGGTCTGCATCCACATATGGTGTCTCAAAGAGGTTGCCATAGATATTCACGATTTCTTCATGGTCAAACGAGTGTCGCATCTTGTTTGCCGCAGTTATTTGAAGTTCACGGCTTTCGTTTCTCACCCGAATACCAAATTCTCTTGGTGTTTTGTGGATACGATGCATAATTCTTAAATCTCCTTTCAACTCTTCCGTCGAGTCTGATATTTCCTCATAAAAGCCACAAGTTTCCTTGCTTGTCCATATTTTGCAAAGGTCGTCATAATTATATCTGTAGCCAAACCAGCGTCCCATCTGCATTAAGACATCAAAGGTGTTAGTGTTTCTATAGAAATAGCTTACGCATAGTCCTTTGAGGGTAAGACCTCGAGAAAGAGCTATACCTCCAATCGCTATTATGCTGGCACTAGGATTCTCTTCATAATCTATTTTCTGACTCATCTTTGAGCCATTGACAACCCTCGTTTCTATCTTATCAGAAGCTCTGAACATTATATCTCTATTACAAATGTCACTCCACTCATAATCGAGATATGAGTACTGTTCTTCCCAGTTACGCTTTAGAGCTTGATAAACTTTGCTCCTCTCATTGTCAGCTAATTTGTCGGACAAATCAAACTTGATAAACCTTTTTATTTGCTGAAGAACAATTTCTATTTCTTCTTTGACGTAATTCTGGACATCAACGAAACGTGAGACGTTTATCAGCATTGTTGTTGGTTGTTCCTCATCGTTGCGAAGTATCCTAACGGCATTAGAAAGAATAAAAGTACATACCGCATCATTTATGCTATTAGGCAAGATGCCTCTCCATGTCTTTGCATGTTTGTAATACAACAGCCTTGTATCCTTATCGATTCCTCTTTTGAACTCTTCATCCAGGGTTTCAAAAGAAGGTTCGATAATGTCATCCGTCATATTTAGCCAATAACTATACCTACCATTCCCGTATATATCCTTAGCCCCTATATAGGTTGATGGAGTTGGAAGCACGTATATAAAGTCCTCCGGGAACAAATCAGCGTTTGCCATTTGTTCTTCAGTATCTGGATAAATGAACACGTTGGCAAAGGGTGTAGCAGTAAAGCCAATATAGGTGGTACGCTCAAAAATCTCACAGAGACTTCTAATAAGTGCATTTGTTTTTGTCGGATTATATAAATCCTTCTTTGTATTGATAGAAGCATTGTCTGCCTCATCATCAATCAACAGCATCGGGCAGTGAATTTTGTTATCTACTGGATCAAGATTATTCCCCTTTAACCAGTCCAAAACTCTTTGCAAGACCGTGACATTCTTTTTTATGACAAGCACCAAAAGGTTCATATCCTTAAGAGAGAGTATGATGTCCGTTTTGTCTGTTTTAAAGTCGTTCTCTATTGATGTCAACGACAGAGCCTTTGACGGTTCGTTATCTTTTCCGACACCAACGGGTTTTATAATTCTTTGTGTCTTGCCTCCTATCTTTTCTATCTTGACACTTCTTCCGATTACACCCTCTTCTATTCGTTCTTGCGTTTGTTTCCTCAATGTTTCTGTTACTCCTGTCAGCAATATGACAACATTATAGCCCGCATCAGCAGCCTTACAAATTAGTCCCGTGTATGTTGAGGTCTTACCAGATTGCACATCACCTATGACCAAACCTCGACGAAGTGCCTTTTCTGAACTGTCTTTTCTTGGGTCAGCAACATAATTCATTAAATCCACCAATGTCTTGTTTTCAAGAATGTCGATAGATTTTGGGTCGAGTTTCATGTCTCGTGTTAGGTAATTCTTATAACGAGGCCAAAAATATTCACTATCTGCATCATAATTGGAATACCAGTCCCGTATCTCACTATCATTATCTATGCTAATGCCAGTGGTATGCTTAATGAGAAGACGAGATTCAAGACCTCTTTGAATGGTCATTACATCTTCATCATCATATTCAAGCCCATAGCTGCCCAATTGATTCTCAATCAAGTCAAGAAGATTGTCTTCTGTCACTTCTACGCCAAGTTGTTTTTGCATGAACTCAATCGTACTTATAACTTGGAATTGTACCTCTTTATTTGTTTTCATGCTTAAAATGCTTTTTTAGTTCGGTTTCCAAATTCTTTGAATAGCAGAAAGGCTCACTAGACATAATGGCCTTAATAATCTCATTGAGTGGCTTACTGCCATATTTCAGTGCAGTTTGAATCATAATGATAGCTTTCTGTTTTAAGTCGCTATCTCTATCATCAACCTCGTTTTCAGTATACTCATTATTAGCCCTATCAATATAGATTTGCTGGACTGGCAAATTACGCTCAACCTCTTCAATAAACATTTCCAGATAATCCATGTCATCATCTGACAACTTCTGCTTTATGAGATTGAGGAACTGACTATCTCTGTTTATCTCATATGCATATTGATTATCTCTACATTGGATACGGCTCCAGATATAATCAATCTTCTCGTCAACATTTGCTTTCCTGCCACGATGCGTTTGTTGTTTAACAGACAAGTTCATCGCTTCAGTTACTGCTCTTTTCAGAGAATTCCTTATCTGGAGAGGAATAGAAGCATTTTGCTTTTTGATGTCAAGCTTCCAAATGTCATCAAGACTGTTTGGAAAATCTACTCTAATTCTTGCATTTTTTGTCAATTCGCCTCGTTGTAGACCAAACCAGGTTCCCCAAATGATTAACCTATCATTGCGATAAATATAATACCCCTGCTTGGTTCGCAGGTTCTCGTCACCACCAAGTAGTTTAATATCTTTTTTGGTGAGGTCTTTATAGAAGGGTAGAATAACTGGCTGAACTTTTACGATACGCTCTATACCATTACTGTCCTTAATGGCAAGATTGATCACTTTTTGTCTTGTAACCTTCTCTTTCTTTGTATCAAGAAATGGGTCTTGACCTTCTATATTTGGTTGATTTAACTTGATAGACAAGCTATGGTTATTCAAGAAACGGTGAAATATTAGAGAAACATAATCAGACACCGTTTCCTTATATGCACACAGAGTCGTAAATATCTGTCCGTTGGTTGCCTTATCTATTACATCGAAATCTTGCCAAACGACCAATGTTCCATTTGCTTGATTATTGAATACATCATAATTTGGCAGCGACCTTTGTTCCTTTTCAGACAGAATAATTAGGTCCCATTCCCCAGACATTAAGATATGATTATAGTTCCATTGAAAAGCAGTAGTTCTCCCGTCTTTTTTGCTAACAACAGACAAAATCCTACATTGAGATAAAGAGGCAGCTTTTAAACCAAGACCAAAACGCCCCAAGTCATCATCACTTCTTGTTTCTTCGCAAGCAGTGCTTCCATATCGCATGGCATTAAAGAGTTCATCCTCAGTAAGCCCAACTCCATCATCCATGATAGAGACAAAACAATTCGATGCTTCTGTTGGGAAAGACAATTGAATGTTTTTTGCATGAGCACTGATACTATTATCAATGATGTCCGCAATGGCAGATTCAAACGTATATCCAATAGACCTCATTGAGCCCATTAAAGAATCTGCCTTTGGTATATTCTTTCTTGTTTGTACCATGCTTTAATATGGTTAGTCTTTTATAATAATTACTATTTACCCCACCTTCAAATGCTCATACAGCTTTAGCCTCAGCACCTCGCCATTCTCGAACTCGAACTGGAACTTCTTGCGATTGAACCTCGGATTGTTCTTGTGGATAATCCGGTGGTAGTTCGGACTGATAATAATGATGTTCGTAGAGTCGTTGTTCTGCGAATGGGTGAAATAGTCGATGTGGTGGGATGTGAACAGCGAGCACACCGACACAGGAAAGGTCATCCCATCATTGAGCAACGACCAGTCCACCGTCTTCTGCAATATGAATCCATTGTCGTAATCCATCAGAGTTATATTTCGTTTTTTTCTTGTTTACTTCTTACCATCTTCTTACCCTATCGAGAGACTATCGAACGCATATCCTACGTCTATCTACGTCCTTGCTACGATATAGTTTGAAGCTTTTCTCTACCATTATCAGTTAGCGCATATTTCTGTTTCGGACTGTTTGGAACATCCTTTATCGTCGGTTCTACCAGACCAGACTCACACAAATGCAGCAATACATTATTCTTTATTCTTCCTCTATTCTTTTCTTTGGTCTTTTCCATCAATTCTTTCAATGATTGTGGTTCTTTACACAAAGCTATGAGAATAGCGGTTGCGTCAGGATAATGCGACACATCCAGCTTGGGACAAACTTGTGACAAGACTTGTGACAAAGCTTGTGACAAACTTGTGACGTCATCTCCGAAAGAGACCATTGGCGCACCATCAGAAGGAACAAATTTGAATTGCTCTATATCCTTTTGTTCCACGGTCACCAAAAATGCCGTCAGCATGCTCACATCAAACTGAGCAGGTTTGTTTCCGTTTTCTTTCAGGTCTGTCTGCACCTGACCGATACCACGGCTGAACATATTTACATAGCCAAGCGTCTTCATGGCACTGGCTACAAGCGGATTGCGATAATCATTGATGCGTGGGAAATTCTCAGGACGGGCATTGCCATACAAACCACCAGCATTCAGAATCTCCAGATGGCTGGCAAACTCATAAAAACGAAGTGGTGTATTACTCTGCATATCGCGGTGCATACAGGCGTTAAGAAGAAGCTCTCGGATAGCCTGATAGGGGTAGTTGCTGACCATCTCCTCGCGTAGGATAGAAACGAAAACGGGCTTCTTCTTGATGACGGACAACTCCAAAAGCGATTCCAGACGTGGCAGCAGTTCACAATAATTGCCTTCCAGCTGCATTTCGTTTTCTACCTCACTGGTCACGTCCTCACCCTTGAAGCGTACATACTGCACATACAGACCTGGCATAAAACGGCGTGGTCTGTAGCCAAACAAGACGACTGCTGCGTATGTGGGGCATTGATGCTCCGTGTCATACATGCCCACAGCGGCCATCTGTTCCTCGATAGGGCGCTTATCTGACTCCACTAACTCATTACCTAATAGCGGTATCAGATACTTTGTGCGCAACAAGTCTGTGTTGACGTCAGAGAGTTTTGCTGCCAAACAAGGCATGGTGTCAAAGGTGGCCATGAAAGACATTCTTCGTTCTGCAAGGATGCGTTCTTCCGCTTCGGTAGCTATGTCGCGACGAGGACCGATACGTATAAACGTGCGACCACGATAGCGAACAGGCGGCAGATCGGATGGGCTGACCTCAGCAACCAACAAGTCACCTTCCGGAAACTGGAAACGGTCAACACTCATAACAGGTATAGGCAAGACGTTTCCGTTGCTGCGTATGGCTGCAATCTTCTTCAGCAAGTCATCGGTGACCTTCAGACCCGACAACTCTCCATTGTCGTAAGCACCCAATATCAGGTAGCCATTCTTTCGTGAGTTTGGCAGGTCATTAGCAAAGGCACAGATAGCCTCCTGGAACTTATCCATGTCACCTGTTGACGTGGTTCGCTCCACACGATAGGTTTCCGTGCTATGCAGCAGTTCTTGTATTTCGTCTTTTGTTATCATTCGACTTATTTCTCTTGATTGAATTCTTCCTGTCTCACCAACTCCTGCACAGGCACTTCAAGCGCATTTGCTATTGCAATGAGAGCTTCAAGGCTTGGCTGGGTGGTGTTGGTGACCCACTTGGACACTGTAGCAGGATCCTTACCGAGTTTGTCGGATAGCCACTTATTGTTTAGGTCACGTTCAGCAAGAACGACTCTTATACGATTTAACTTTGCCATGATAGATTTCTGTTGTTTGACGGCAAAGTTACAAAATATTATCGAAACAAATGCTGATATGCTCAAAAAAGCTCCATAAATAAGCCAAAATTTGATTAAAAGACCAATCTTTTGATGAATACATGACAATTTTCATGCTTATTATTATATATAATGTGTATTTGAAATATCTTTTGAAATGACCGACAACCATATGGTTTTCTTCGCGGAAATCGCATTCATTTATGGAGGCAATGATAGTCTGGAGAAAGATGTGTTTGGTTCGGAGAAAATCATAAAAAGTTCGGAGAGAAGTTCGGAAACAACCGCAATAAGTTCGGGAACAGGTTCGGGAACTCATCCTCATAAGATCTTGGACACAAGCGGCAAAGACGAGCATGGGGACATCCATACAACAGGGAACAAGCGAAAAACATATATTTTGCGATTTAAGTTCGATTTTTGCGAGGCGGTGGTAAAAACGAGGTTAGAACATAGTTGAATTCCAGTTTGAGTACTTTCTCTTCTTACATAAATTCGCTATAGCAAGCATGCGATTTTTGTCATATAGACCTATTGTTTCGGTAGATAAATGTTAAAAACGACAACAATAAGACTATTTATAGTCCTAAAAGCTTTGTGAATTCAAATTAAATCGCTAATTTTGCAGCAATTCTACAAAATCAAGCATATAATGATATTAAAATTCGAATTTGAGAATTTCTTTTCTATTAGAGATAGAATAAGAATCGACTTCAGAGCAGGAAACATCAATACAGCTCTTGCACGGGAGTTGAGTCATAATGTGATGGAGTGGAACGGTGTACCTATTCTAAAAACTGTTGGGTTGTTTGGTCCGAATGCTTCAGGTAAATCAAACATTCTGAAATCCATCAATTTCTGTTGTAGATTGATTTTGGATTCTCACCTCAACAATGAGGGAGTTGTTTTCAATTATGAACCATTCAAGTTTGACGGATGGTTGAATAAGCCAAGCAAGTTTTTGATTGATTTCGTGTGTGATGATGTGGAATACGAATACTCATTTGAATTGACCAAGAATCGTATTCTTTCAGAAAGTTTATACCATTATCCTTTTGGTAGGCGTGCAAAAGTCTTTGTCCGTGACACTAACGGTCAATATAGTTTTGGCACAGGTATTTTTAGCAAACCAACAGATGTGGTTTTGAACACAAGCAACAAGAATCTTTTCCTGAGTCGAGCAAGTTCGATGAACAGAGAGATTGCCCAAAAGTTATATCGTTATTTCATGAATCAGTTCTTACTCGGATTGGTTAATGTCAATGAAATGATGGTTCTTGATAGTTTTAATACTTATAAAAAGGTAATTCTAAAGGCTCTCGAAATCTGCGATACAGACATTACCGATATTGAAGCAAGGAAAGAACAAATTTATGCACCTGCTGCAGTATTGGGACAAGTTGAAGTAAAACTTGTTGATGTCTTGAAATTTAAAACATTTCATCGTAATCAAAAGGATGTGATGTTTGACATGGACATGGAAGAATCCGATGGCACGAGAAAACTTTTCCAGATTCTAATACGTCTATTGGATGTGGTAAAGAACAAGAAGAGCATTATGATGGACGAGTTTGACATGGGACTTCACACTCGTTTGGCAGATTTCATTCTTGACTTGATTCATGCTTCAGAAAGCAGTCAGTTATTGTTCACATCCCACAACACGAATCTTATCGATGTCAAACGACTGAGACGTGACCAAATTGTTTTTGTCAACAAGTCGGAACAAGGTGCAACGGAAGTGTATTCTTTGTATGACTTCAAGGATTTCCGTGAAAACATGGATGCCGAAAAGGGATATATACAAGGACGCTTTGATGCTGTGCCTTATGTTGATTCATCTGTGTCAAGTATCAAACAATTATTGGAAGGTTGATTATGGCAAGCAAAAGAGAACCATCTCCATCCCTACGGATGCGAAAGATTGCCCTTGTTATTTGCGAGAGCGAGACAGAGGTCTGCTATATCAACCTTTTGAAAACGTGGTATAAGTCACCTATCAGAATTGTTTCGCACATCGAAGGAACAAAGATTACCCCTTCTTTGGTTGAAAAGCGTACAAAGGAATTTAAAATCTCTCAATGGGATAAGGTGCACACATTCTTGATGTATGACATGGATGTGCAGGCTATCAATGAGAAACTACGTAAATGCAAGGCGGAAATGCTGATAGCCGTATGAAATATTAAAAGAATGGTGAGAGTTACCTGCATGGGGCAAAGGACGAAGATGTAATTAGGTCAATATGATATGAAAGGAATTGGATTAGTAGGACAAATTATACACTGGGCAATCATTGCTCTCTGTCTGTACACAGTATTTTGTTGTGGTTTCCATCTGTTACCTGTATGGGGATATACTGAAAATTATGAATCCATTAATGCGACACTTTTGAGCATTGCATTGAGTTATTTGGCTGGTTATGTGATTTATTTATTCACATCATGGTTACCAAGATGGCAGAGAGAAAACGAGGTGTTTGCTTTATGGTCAGAGCATCTGTCAAAGCTATATAACGAGATGTCTGAAAGGATTGAGGAAGTAAGGGTATATGTTGATATTCCAAAAGAAAAAATGGAGGAGCTAAGTGTGAAAGACGCTGAAGCGTTATCGACATATACAACGTATCCGCCAATTATATGGCTTCAAAAAGAAGTTGATAGAGGGGATCCGCAACCATTACGATTACAGGAGCCTTTTAAAATAAAGGAAGCACTGAATAGACATTTTGATGCAATGAAAGCAAATCTTGATGTAATGCTACAAAACCCGATGGCTGTGGATGCCGAAAAAAAATTGTTGGATTTGTTGTCGCGTATAAAGACTTCTAGTTTTCTTGCTGAATGTACTAGGGTTATTGATATGACCATGCTCAAAGATGAGAAGGTTAATATTACAACAGCAGACTTACCGAAAGCATACGTTGAATATGTGAAATTGAGAGATGAACTGGCATGTTGGCATTTCTGCAAGTTTGTGTATAAGATGCGAAAGATGACTGATGAGGAAGCCGCTAAATCAAATGAAGGAATTGACATGCAACTGGCTAAGATGGGGTTGACGAGACAAAGGCAGATGGAAATAGGACAGAAGCTGACAAATGCGTCATGTATGAAGTAATAATGGGTAGAGAATGAATTCTGCGGAGAACTGTAGTATATATAATGGCCAACTCCAATCAGGCACTGGACATTGAAGCTACAGTCAATTGTGATTGTAGCTGCTATTGCTATAATATATAGGTATTACTACCTGTAGATGGTCGAATGCTTACCAAAAATCAGTGTGGCGTATAACCCCAAATCAAGAAAATTTAGCAGGTTTGTGATTTTTTCTGTGTTTTCTTTTGGTTATTTGGGGAGAAATCTGTACCTTTGCAGTGATTTTGTAACATGTTGATTATCAATGGTTATTTCCGTTTTTGCGACATGTATGCAACATCCGGTGCTAACGCATTGATAGTCAGTTAAAGTCGTTTTCGAGGAGGTGAAGTAAGAGATATAATCCCTAAATCCCGAATATAGCCATGGTAACTACTCAGCACCCCGTGGAATGAGACATGAAACAGGGCTCGTTAATAATTCATAAACTTGTTTTTTTGATTATTCGTCACCTTTGATTATCCGCTCATCTATGGAGTGCTGTACGCAATAGCC
>JAEEGI010014224.1_pt1 | contig 16767 bp, 14 predicted proteins | sample 8958751 | NCBI WGS metagenome assembly JAEEGI01 (sample SAMN16246545, study PRJNA631951) | gut metagenome | biome: gut microbiome; feature: rumen; material: KS-attached | host: Bos | place: Iran: Karaj | collected 2018-10
ATCACCGCCGCATGCAACGAAAAAAGACCCAGCCGCAGCCATCGCCGCGATACACCCAAAACGGCACAAGTGCCGCACTCTAAAACAACCCTGTTTGTATCCCATGCCTTAAATTTAAACTAAAAGTTTGGCAAGCGGTGCGCCGGAGCCCATAAAATCGTGCAAATAATTTAAATTTACAATATGCAACCATGGGATTTGCTCGCATCTGACTCCGTCCAGGGCTTTATCGAAGAAGCCCTTACGCGCAAGTGGGATGCGTTGCAGGTTTCGACCGCGCTCCACAAGGCGGGCTACAGCAACGAGGACCGCGCGGCCATCATGGACTACATGGCGCTCGTACCCAAGTTCCGTGAAAAATTCGCAAATAACGAGACCGCCCGCGGGATGTTCCTCCTGTGCGACAAGCTCGCGCTGGAACAGAGCACCGCACAAGATATCGGGCGCTGGAAGGCAAAACTCTGGCCATGCGGGAACGATGCGACCAGCGACGCAACCGAAAATGCAACTGGCGCAGGCGCGGAAGTTCACGACCTGTGCTGCGGCATGGGCGGAGACAGTTTTTACCTGCCTGCGGGCCTGAAAGTGACGGGAGTCGACCTGGACGAAAACCGCCTCGCGATGTATAGCCACAACATGCAGGCGTTCGGGAAGGCCGCGGAGACACTCAACAAAGATGTCCGCGAAGTCGCTCGCGAGAACGGCGCAAAGATGCCCGCCTCCGCGGGCAACGGGATGCGCGCGGACTACTTCACCATCGACCCGGCACGCCGTGCGCTCGAAGGCGAGAACCAGCGCGACCTGAAGAACCTCACGCCCACGCTCGAGGAAGTCATCGAAATCAGCAAGCACTACAGGGGCGGCATGGCAAAACTCCCGCCCGGCTACCCGCCCGCCGAAATCCCAGACGGAACCGAAATCCTCTACCTGGGCGGGCACAGCGACTGCCGCGAATGCCTCGTGCTCTTCGGGAAACTCGCAAAACACCCGGACACTGTCCGCGCAATCATTGTCGGGAAGGCGGGCGAAACGCTTGCAGAATGGGTCCGCAGGCGCGACCGCTCGCTCGAGACCCTCGACGACGACCTGCAGGAAAAACTTGACCGGAACGACAGCCTCGAAGGCAAGGACCGTACCTACCGCACGGCGACGAGCCGGAGCGACCTGCCCCTCGGGGAAATCGGCAAGTACATCGCAGAACCCGCGCCGGTACTTATCCGGAGCCACCTCTTCAATGCGGCAGCTCTCGCCCACGACCCGAATGCTCACCTGATTTCGGAAGGCATCGCGTATGTTTCAAGCGACAAGCCGCTCCCTGCACCGGGATTTTCCTGCTACGAAGTGCTCGCGCATACCGAAATCGCGACAGGCGCCGTCCGCAGCATGCTCAAGGAACACGACATCGGGAAAATCACGCTCAAGCTGCGCGGTGTAAAGCTCGACCCCGACGCCGAAACCAAGCGGCTCAAGCCCAAGGGCAAGAATTCCGCAATCCTGTTCTACACCCGCTTCCGCGGCGAGAAAATCGCAATTTTAACAAGGAGATGCCCGCCTTCGCGGGCATGACAAAAGCATGTCCGTAAAACTTGAACAATCCTGGCTGAACCTGCTCGCCGACCAATTCGAGCAGCCGTATTTCAAACAAATTAAAAACAAACTTTTGCAAGAGAAGGCGGAGCATCACGTGGTCTATCCGCCCGGCTCCAAGATTTTCGCGGCACTCGACTACTGCCCTGTAGATAAAGTAAAAGCGGTCATCATCGGACAGGACCCCTACCACAATCCGGGCCAGGCGCACGGGCTATGTTTCTCGGTGCCTATGGGTATCGAGCCTCCCCCGTCACTCGTGAACATTTTCCAGGAACTTCACGACGACCTCGGCATCAATCCGCCCCCGCACGGAAACCTCGAAAGCTGGGCGCACCAGGGAATCCTTCTCCTGAACGCATCGCTCACGGTCCGCGCCCACATGGCGGCAAGCCACGCGGGAATCGGCTGGCAGCAGTTCACCGACACCGTCATCCAGCGCCTCTCCCAAGTGCGCGAGAATCTCGTATTCTTGCTCTGGGGCAGTTTCGCCATCAAAAAACAGGCGCTCGTGGCCCCGAACCGTGGCCACCTGATTCTCACCGCGCCGCACCCGAGCCCGCTCTCGGCATACCGCGGTTTCTTCGGCTGCAAGCATTTTAGCAAGGCAAATGCATACCTCGTCAGCAAGGGTCTAGAACCCATCGACTGGAGCATCAAGTAAGCATCGGCCGACAGGACTGTTGCCTAATCCAATATGCAGCGGACCGAATAAGCCCTCGCTTTATAGAGGGATACATGTTCGGCCTCGCGTTCGCTAGAATAAAGGGCCATACCTTCCGCCCTATCGGTAAAGTCTTCACTGGTCGACCAGAAATATGTTCTATAGCCCAAGCCCGTATAAAGTCCTGAACTTTCCCCCTGGCCTGCAGGCAGTGCAGAAAAGCCATTGTCGACGCTTTCGTAACTACCGGACCAACCGCTAGTCGATTTCAATTTCGTAGTCGTGCTGTCTGCCGCCAACAAGGCCGACCAGTCATTATGCGAAGGCAAGTGCCAACCTTCAGGGCAAACACCTCGAGCCTGGCCATCCGGGCTCTTGCGGACTGAATTACCGCACCCCTTGCAAGCGTCACTCCAGACACCCACGCTATCGACGGCAGCGCTCCAGGTGTAAAGGCGACCATACCTGGCGCAATTGGTCGAGTCATCCTTATAGCAATAACTTTTCGGAGTCTTGTAGTTGAGGTTCTGCGCCATCCAAATACGGCGTGCGATGTAAACCATCCTGTAAGTCTGGCCATCGCGGGCATCCACAAAGCAACTGTCATCCGTTTCTACATTGCAGGGAGGCGGCACCGGTTCTGAACTTGACGATTCCACGACACTGCCAGAAATTGCCGGCGTATCGGGGTCATCCATCACACAACGGACAGAGGCCCCCTTGTACTTCGTCAAGGATGCCGTAAATGTCGTGGACCCTTGATCCAGCCTTATGGCAGTGGCCTGTTCGCTCCGTTCATCCGTCGATGTCCAGAAATATGCTTCCTTGCCTTCGTCAAAGAAATCTGCGGATTTGTAACCGGCAGGGAGTGCCGCAAATCCGAAAGAATCATAACCATTACCGTCATCCTCAAAAAGGGCACTCCAGTCCCACCCCGAAGTGGCCTTGAGGTACACTCCCGCCGTCGTCATGGAACCCTCTACCCGCGCACCTCCGACACCCGAGTAGAACAGAACGACCCACTCCGCCTTACTCGGCAAGTGCCAACCGCTGGGGCACACGCCCCGTATGGGATTCTTGAATTCGCAAATATATCCATTGCCACAGATCCTGTCGATTGCATTCCGGAGAGATGCGCTATCGATGGCAATATCCCACGTGTAATACCTGCCGTACTTGGAACAGTTGGCTGCATCGTTCTTGTAACAGGTACTGTACCGCGCCGCATAGTTCAGATTTTCAGCCATCCAGGTTTGCGAGCCAATCGTTACCGTCTTGTACGTCTGGCCGTCGCGATCGTCGACCAGGGTCCCATACACGCAGTTGTCCTCCGTCTCTGTTTTGCAGGGAACTATCTGCGAAGAGCTGGAAGAACGGGCTGAACTGCTGCTGGACTTCACGGAACTGCTACTGGACACACTTGTCTCGCTAGAGCTCGACCGCGGCGTGACGTTACTGCTGCTGGATACGGCAGACGAACTGCTCGACTTGACGGAGCTGCTGCTAGACACGCTGGACGAAGACGACTCTTCGGTGCTGCTGCAGGATTTTTCATCCTCTCCCGGCCTCACAGCAAAGGACTCGTCGTCACCGCATGCCACAAAAATGGCCGCGACAAGCATAAACGAGGCAATCAGACTGAATTTTTTGAGGGGGGCGCTGTATTCTAATTTTTTCATATACATCATTTTCTCCATTACAAATATAAATAAAGTGTTCTTTCCGGGCATAGTTCAAGGAGTATTATCAGGTTCAAACAAACGATTTCTTACTATATTTAGCCATATGACTAACAGAAACACCTTCGGACGACTCATCCTCTTTATCGTGCTCGGCCTCATCATCGGCGGAGTGCTCGGTGAATGCCTCGGGCTCCTCTTCGGGGAACTCGGCGAACTCATGAACGCGGGCGGTTACGACAACATCGTGCACAACTTCTTCGTGAAGTCCTTCTCGCCCTCGTTCGGGTTTAACGGAGATAACGCGAGCCCTGCGGTTCTCGACCTCTACATGATCAAGCTCGCCCTGGGAATCAGTTTCAAGTTTAACGTCGTCAGCATCATCGGCATGGCCATCTCGATATACATCATGAAATGGTCCGGAGGAAATAGGTAATGGAAACCATCAAGAATTTGAGCGCCAAGCTCGCTAGCGGCGAGATTTCGGCAGTTGCTCTCGCGCAGGACTCTCTCGCAAAAATTGAAGCCACCAAGAATTTGAACGCCTATATCAGCGTGCTGAACGAGCGCGCCCTCGCGAAGGCCGCGGAATCGGACAAGCGCCGTGCCGAAGGCAAGAGTCTCGGCGCGCTGGACGGCATCCCCGTTGCCGTGAAGGACAATATGTGCCTCGAAGGTACGCGCACTACGGCAGCCTCCAAGATTCTCGACAACTTCGTCGCCCCCTACACCGCTACCGCCATCGAAAAGCTCGAAGCGGCAGGTGCGGTTATCGTCGGCAAGACGAACATGGACGAATTCGCGATGGGTTCGAGCAGCGAGACCTCGTACTATGGGCCGGTGAAGAACCCGCTCGACGAATCCCGCGTGCCGGGCGGTTCCAGTGGCGGTTCGGCCGTAGCCGTGGCCAGTGGCACGGTCGCCTGTGCGCTCGGCTCCGACACCGGTGGTTCTATCCGTCAGCCCGCCGCCTGCACAGGCGTCGTGGGCTTAAAGCCCACCTACGGCCGAGTGTCCCGCTATGGCCTGCTGGCCTATGCAAGCTCCCTGGACCAGATTGGACCCTTCGGCACTACCGTCGCCGACTGCGCCACTCTCCTTAACGCCATCTGCGGCATCGACCCGCACGACAACACCACGAGCACCCGCGAACCCGAGGACTTCGGCGCGAAGCTCGACGCAGGCGTGAAGGGCAAGGTCATCGGCGTTCCCAAGGAATACTTCGCCGAAGGTCTCGACCCGGAATGCAAGGCCGCTATCGAGAACATGCTCAAGAAGATGGAAGCCGAAGGCGCCACCCTCAAGGAAGTGAGCCTCCCGCACATCGGTTTCGCGGTATCGAGCTACTACATCATCGCAACCGCCGAAGCAAGCAGCAACCTCAGCCGCTACGACGGTGTGCGCTACGGCTACCGGAGCAAGGAAGCCCGCAAGCTGTTCGACCTGTATGCCAAGTCCCGCAGCGAAGGCTTTGGCAAGGAAGTCCAGCGCCGTATTCTCCTCGGCAGCTACGTGCTCAGCGCCGGTTTCTACGACGCCTACTACGTGCAGGCCCAGAAGGTTCGCCGCCTCATCACGGACGACTTCAGCAAGGCATTCGAAAGCTGCGACGTGATTGCAAGCCCCACGATGCCGGGCCTCCCGCTCAAGTGCGGCATGAACGAGTCCGACCCGATGGCGGTTTACCTGAGCGACATCTACACCGTGAGCCTGAACCTCGCCGGTCTCCCGGGCGTGAGCGTGCCCTGCGGCATGGCAGGCGGGCTCCCCGTCGGCCTGCAGTGGATTGGCAAGCCGTTCCAGGAAACGGACCTGCTCAGCGTCGCCGCCGCGACCGAAAAGCTTGCAAAGTGAGTGTCGCACCGTCAAGTTTACTTGACGGTATGACCGAACGCAGCAGCGGACGCCAAAGGCGTCAAAAGCTGAACAAATAGTCTTTGGCTCTGCAAGGAGATCCCCGCCTTCGCGGGGATGACAATACCGCAAGGATGACATTTATGCAAAAAGACCTGCCCTGCGGCAGGTCTTTTTTCATCATACTTTTTGCGCAATTGCGCCTGCTATTAGTCCTTTATGCAGCGGACTCCGAAGAAGTTATCAGTCATTTTTTCAAGACTAATATCATCAACGTACATTCTCTGTTCTGCAACTTTAATCAAGAGATAGGAATACACACTTTCAGAAACAGCCCACGTTGCCGAGTATAGGCCCTTAGAAGTGGACCTACCATTAACATATTCCCCCATGCCAACGAAAGAAAGTCCATAAACATCGAGCCCGGGAGCAATTATCTTTACCCCGTCCCCCCAGCCGTTCGCAGACCTTACATAGTCAAGACGGTCGTCCACTGCCCAGTCAAAATAATACATCTCTTTCCAAGAAGGGATATGCCAGCCGTCAGGACAGATTCCCTGAACAGGTTCATCACCCAGATTGCAGACTTTACCTGGAATACATGCATCATTATTCATCGCCGCAGTACGGTTGTAGAATCTGCCAAGCAGTTCGCAATTCCGTTCATCGTTATCGTAGCAATGGGTATTCCCTTTTATCACAGTACTCTTTGTAGAATCAGCGTAATTCAGGTTCTCTGCCATCCAGACCTGTCCATTGAATTCTATGGTCTTGTACTTTTTACCGTCGCGCGGGTCCGTTATTTCGCCATAATCGATTTCCGGATTAAATATATCGTCTTTCGTCGTGATGTTAATTTCAATTGCGGAAGCAGGGTCGTCGGGCGGGTTATTGCTGCTAGAAGAACTGACACGCGAACTGCTGGAGCGGAGATCCCCGCTCGAGGCGGGGATGACAGATGACGAGGAAGGCTCTTCGCTATCCGAAGATTTTACGCTACTGGATGATTTAACACTATCCGAGGATTCAACGTCATCAGCCCCCTGTTTTCCAGAGACCGGAGAAAAATCATCATCGTCACCACACCCCACAAGAAATGCGAGGCCAAAGGCAAGAGCAGCGATGCCAACTATTTTGCTCTTAAAGAAACGCTTCATATATCCTCTTAAACTCCATTAGTTCTTCACGCAGCGGACAGGATAAAACGGGTCATACTCGGCATCATCCATGACCGCTATGGTCCCGTTTCCCGATGCGCTTTTTCCTACATCCATCAGATACCAATTTCCATTCGGGGTCGATGCGTCGTAAACCCACAGATTGGTATAGTTTCCCTTTCCCTTAAATCCGACAGAGCCGGTTTGGCGTTGATACACACCGGTTCCTACAAGGGACATGCCCGTAGAATTGTTGCCTCTACGGTCTGTAGCCCACCCATAGGACGAATTCAGACTACTAGCCTGATTCCCGTTCAAGTTCGCCAGTTGTTCCGCCTCGCTTTTCGAAGGGATATGCCACCCGCTGGGGCAGATGCCCTGAACATTGCCAGACATCGAGGGGCACGATCCATTATAACAAGTGCACCTGCTGTCGTTCAGCGCTGCCTCCCTGCTGTACAGGCGCCCAAAGGCTTCGCATTCGCCCGGGTCATCGTCATAACAGCGGTTGTTCCCCTCCAGGATGGGGAGTTTCGAAGAATCCGCGAAGTTCAGGTTTTCCGCCATCCAGGTATGCCCCGCTATATACAGCGTCCTGTACGTCTTGCCGTCACGGCCATCCGTCATTTCACCATAACTTACCGCCGAATTGAACAGCACGGTTTTATCAAACGAACTCGAAGACTCTTCGCTCGAGGAACTTTCGCTGCTCGACGAGACTGTTGACGAACTCATACTGCTAGAAGATTTCGCACTGCTCGAAGACACACTTGACGAACTGAACGACGACGAACTCACGCTACTCGATGATTTCACACTAGACGAAGACACGCTCGAAGACGAACTTTTCGCGGAACTAGAAGATGCGGGAGCCTTGTCTGCTATGCAGCGGACGGGAAGGTGTACCGGGAAGGTGGTAAAGCCGCTGACGGATACACTCTCCCCATTGACAGAAAGGTAGGAACTGTTTGTCGAAGGCTCGTAAACCCAAATAAATCCAGCGGTACCCATACTCTTGAAGCTGGTGCCATTATTCGGCCAAAGAGCTCCCGTTCCAACGAAGGATAGCCCGTAGATATCTGTTCCTGGCGGGACGGTCGGCTTCCAGCCCTTAGCGGACCTTAGTGCGCTGGATTTTCCTTCCACAAGATACTTCAGCGACAGCGCTTCATTATAGGATGGGATATGCCATCCGGACGGACACACACCCTGGACAGGCTTGCTTCCCAGTTCGCATGGGAATTTATAATAACACACGGAGGTATCCATTGCCACATCTCGGGCATATAAGCGGCCATACAACTCACAATACGCCGTGTCCATATTGAAGCAGAAGGATTCCCCCCCCTTGTGACGTGCATAGTTCAAGTTCTCCGCCATCCAGGTCTGTCCGTTAACGACGACTGTTTTGTATACTTGGCCGTCGCGCGAGTCCCTCATTGTACCATATTCGATGTCCGGGTTAAACTGTTCGCCCTTTTCTTTCAGGTAAGGCTCGACATCCATCTTGGAGTATCTTTCCGATGAACTGCTGGTGGGAAAAATGCTGAAGGAAGAAGAACTGAACGAGCTGGAGCTGACTCCGCCGCTCGAAGATGAAATGCTCGAAGATGAAACGCTCGAAGAACTACGGACACTTGATGACAAAGAGACTACATTCAGCGTGTCATCCGATACACAGCGGACAGAAGCAAAAAGATTGTATGAAAAACCAGAATGTATAATAATATCATTACCCGACTCTCCGCGGAAAACTAGGTAACTCAAATACGGTCCTTTTATATATGCCCAAACGATTCCAGTCCTTCCAAGATTATCAAAATCTTTATTATAGAAATTGAGCCCCCCCGTTGCCGGCATCGAAAAGCCCGTGGTATTACCCCCTTCGTTATAAAAGGACCAAGTTTTTGCAGACCGGACTTCTTCAAATTTATCGCCAAATGCGTCTACTAGAGCCGTAGCCTCGTCGCTAGATGGAATATGCCATCCCTTGGGACATACACCGCGAACCAAGGTATCCCCGATATCGCAGGAAGATCCAAGTTTGCAGGCGATGTTGTCCATAGTTGCTTCACGTGAATACAAGCGGCCCAGCAGGGCGCAGTTATCATCATCGAAATTAATGCAAGCCGAACGTTCGAGCACTAGCGGATAATCGTCGTTGCCAGCAAAATTGAGGTTCTCGGCCATCCAGACTCTGTTTCCAATGACAACGGTCCTATAGACCTGGCCATCGCGTTCGTCCGTCATTGTTCCGTATTCGATTTCCGGGTTAAACAATTCGTCCTTAGAAGTCAGGGTAAAGGGGATGGACGCCAGTTTGAAATCGTCCTTATCATAAGACCAAGTGATATCAAAATCAAAACTTGAGGAACTGTACAGTAAACTGCTTGAAGATTCCGCCCGATGAAACTCGCGACCTTCCGCAGTTAGCGTATCGTCGTAGCCCACCCAGATGTAGACGGAATCGGCGCGGTCAAAGCGGCACTCGTAACGGTCCTTGTCTCGCCCGATAACGGCTTCTCGGCCCTCGCGCATCTCGTTGCACGGGGTTTCCGACAAGCCCTTCGCCGTCGTGTACGCATAGTCGTAACCACGGTTTTTCGCGACCGGAGAAAAGTCGTCATCGTCGCCACAGGCGACCAAAAAGAGAGCAAAGAGCGTGCCCGCAATAAAAAGCGAGCCATGACCCGGCAGCAACAGGAACTTTTTCATGATTTCTCCTTTATCCCACATATCCCAACAGGTACATAATATAGATTTTTTTCTTTCTCCCCGTAAAAAGTGTATATTTCTAGTATGAAAAAACCGGAAGTAGACATACTGACCATCAAGCACCGCAACATGTGGGGCGAGTGGACCTTCAAGTTCGAAGGGAACCTCCTGTGCGGGCTCCGGTTTACCGGCGCAGATGAATCGATTGTGCCAAGCACGGTCAAGGCCTGCGCATACGCAAAACCCGACAGCGACGAAGCTCTCCCGCGCGCCACAGCAAGGGTTTACAACAACGTTGTACGCGAACTCAACCAGTACCTTTCGGGCAAACTCAAAAAATTTTCCATCCCGATTAAGTTGTCCGGCACCAAGTTCCAGATGAACGTCCTCGAAGCAATCATGGATATTCCCTACGGCAAAACGTGGACATACAAGCAGGTTGCCGAAATTATCGGGCACCCGAATGCAGTCCGTGCCGTCGGGAATGCGCTCCACAGCAATCCCCTGCAGGTCATAATCCCCTGCCACCGCGTGGTCACGAGCCGCGGGCAGATTGGCGGTTACGCCCTCGGCACCGATTTGAAAAGGCGCCTCCTGTGCATGGAAGGCGCCATTCAGAACGAACTCGAACTGGAATAAATCCCGCCGTCATCCCCGCGCAGGCGGGGATCTGCGAGCATTCTTTTACTTATTCTTATTCACGATAAGCGTTTTCGCCTTAAAGGTCTTCTTGTCAATCCACTTGACCATGAGCGACACCTTGTTGTCCTTGTTCAGGGCGGCCCAGTATTTTTTGAGCGTGTCTTCGGCGTTGTCAAAAATCGGCATCAGTTTCGGAAAGCCGTTGAAGCTGGGAATCGGGCTTCCATCGGTTTCATAAGTGCTGATGAAGTGGCCGAGACCCGGCAAGGCCTTCTCGTATTCGAACGTCATGCGTTCGCAGCCGGCTTCTTCGCTGTTGTTACGGCTCTTGAGGATAGAGAGCTTGTACACGGCGGGGCTTGCGTTCTTGTAGTGGATGCCGGAAATACGCGGCGTGAAGTTCGGGGCGTCGTCTTCGTACTGGCGCGTGCGGAGGGCACTTTCGAAGGTGCCGCCGAGCTTGATGGCGTCGTAAATCGTGTCGGTCTGGTCGCCGTTCGTGATAATCTGGACGTCGGCGGTGTGACGTGCCGGATAGTAGATAATCAGGTGCGGGTCCGTGAGCTTGGATTCATCGAAGGCCTTCGTCTTCATGAAGCCGGTCTTGGGTTCAATTTCGAACACGCGGTTACGGCTATTGACGCTACGGCCCATGATCCAGTACACCTGCACGTAGGACTTGCCGTCGGCGCTTTCGCCGAGGATAATGCCACGGCCAGGGTAAGGGTTATTGGAGAGGGCCTTGAAATTCTGTTTTGCTTCGTCTGTGTATTTCATGGCCCGAAATATAGAAACTATTCCACTATCAGGCGCATCTTGTTGCCAAGATTGGAGCTCGTGCCGTCGTCATAGACCAGCAAGGTCGCTTCTTTATACAGGTCCAACGCCTTGATATTGAAACTGACCTTCGACGTGCAGAGGCAATCGGCCTGCGGGAGCGAAGTATCGTAATGCGGAGTCACGTAGAGCGTGGAATCCTTCATCTCAATTGCAACGCTCTCGAATATCGTTCCGCAGGTAAGCACGACTTCTTCAATGACTATCTGCGCAGAATCGCCGTTCACGTACATGTGCGCCACGGGCGGCAAGGCGGCATCTACCATCGGATCGTCCGGACCGCTCTTGTTACACTGCGCATCGGCCTTTTCAATCTTCTGGTAGCCCCGATCCGGCTGATTAATCAGTTTATGTCCCAACTCAAGCGGAGGCCTGTTGTTCTCAAACGCCGTATAGCCAAATCCGGCATATTGTTCATCAAACGTGAATTTCACATCGGCCGTGCAACCGCACTTATACTCCACGCCCTTCTCGTCAAATCGTTTGAAGTTCACGAAGAGCGTATCCCCTATGACGCTAGCCACGGTATTGCCTGCGTTCAGACTATCCCAAAAAACCTTCTGCGATGCGGAATCACAGGCATACGACAAATCAACATTAAACAATTCAATTTCCGCAAAGCTGTTAGAGATACCGAGATACGCCCTGGGCGGCTCAGGTTCGGTCGGAACATCTGTCATTACCCGTTCTCGGCAGGTCGCCGAGATGGTTTTGAGCGGTACGGGGCCGTTGTAGCTCGGGCGCGAAGAGGAACTCGGCGGCGTCACACTCGATGAAGAACTTGGCGGAGTCACACTCGACGAAGAACTTGGCGGAGTCACACTCGACGAAGACTGTCCCGGCTGCACCGCGGACGACGACTCGGGCACAATACTAGACGAAGAATTATCCACTATAATCGTAATCCTCTTCCTCTCGGGGATAGGGCCGGAAACCACTTCAAAAACCTGATTGTACAACTTGAAATACTTGATGTCGGCATCGGCTGCAGGAATATCAAACCGATGGTCCGAATAGCAGACCCAGTTTAACGAAACCAAAGTTCCTTCTTGTTCAACAAGCAAGGTATCGCCATTGCGTTTGACAGACAATTCATCTCCATGCCATTCGTTGTTGACATGCATATCGGGAATGACAAGCCGATAGCCTTCGCTTTCGTTGCCCTGCAAATAGGCCTTCTCCTGCCCCACCAGGTCAGACCCCAAGTTGCATTCCTCTATAGAGGCAACAACCTTCTCGCCAGGTTCTCCGCTGGACGGGCCCGCGGAACTCGATGAAGAATCGTCCCCGCAGGCCAAAAATGCAAGCGATAAAGACATGAGCGAAAACGTCGCTGCAGTAGCAAGAATCTTTTTCATTTTTTTCTCCTTTTAAAACAAGTTCAAATATCAGTTTTCAAGAACGGACGCAGTCTCCGTAGTATCGATTTTTTCAGGGAGAAGCGTATTGCTAGCCATCGCGAGCCTTCTAGCCGTTTGCCTATCGTTCTTGCATTCCAACTTAATGTCCTTCGCCTGCTTGTGCCCCGTGATATCTCCAACAGAAATCACGTCCATGTCGATAATTTCCATGATGTTCGGATTTGAACCGGCAACATTGTTGAAAACGAGAACTGCCGCATGCGAGTAGGCTTCATTGTTTTCCACGGCAAAATCCACCTTGGAATTACAAATGCACCTCTGCGCATTCGTGTTGTCGAATTTAGCCTTCACGTAAACCGTATCGCCGGACACATCAACATCGAGCGTATCGACTACGACACCGCAGGTAAGCGAAAGATTTTCAATAGTAAAACCCGTCCGTTCGGTACCGACATAGCGGTAGACAACCGGAGGTAATTTTTCATCGCCGTCGACAGATCGGCTCGCACCAGTATCCGAACCGCCATCCAGCACAGGATCGTCCCCCATGCCCTTCGCAAGACACTGTGCGCTTGCATCCGTAATTTGCTGGTGCGGGTCCACAGGAACAATCACCGACGAGGACGATTCGACCGGAAGCGCAAAAGAAGAGGAGGACTCAGGCGTTTCGCTCGACGAGGGATCCTTTGCCGAAGACGATTCGCTTGAAGAGGAACCCTTGCATTCAGGCACAGGCCCCTGCACAACTTCATAGCCTTCGTCGAAGAACTTAAAATACTTGACATCGGAATATTCTTCAGGAATATCGAACCGGATATCCGCATGGCAAGGTTGCGCCATCGATATGGTTCCATCTGATTTTTTGAGATCATCCCAGATATGCAAGGTATCCCCAGAACGTTCAGAATAGAAATCCGCCTCAATCCAAGTGCTACGCGGGAAAGACACCGAAGGAACCACTATCTGATAGCCATCATCACCAGAAACTAGGTACGCCTTGTTTCCCTCGCCCAGTTCACAAGGATTCTCAGTACGGCATTCTCCTGCATGGTAGGAATCCGCCACATTCGTCTTCTTCTCGCCACCAGTTTGTCCAGGACCCGTCGAAGACGAATCGTCCCCGCAGGCAATGAGCATGAGCGACAGAGCCGCAGCTGTTGCAAGTAACTTTTTCATGATATCCTCCTTCTTTTAATTTTCCTGTACCGGAAGGGTTTCCTTCTGGTCAAAAACCGTGTAGTTGATACCGGAATAAGCCTTGTCGAGCGTGAACGTGGCCTTCGCCGCACATCCACAACCGTAATCCCAGCCCTTGCTCCGGCTAAAAGCCACATACAGCGTATCGCCTTCACTACTGACAACCGGGTGGCCTTCGTTTACGCCCTGCAGGAACTGCTTCTGGGCATCCTCCTCGCAAGGGATAGCGAAATAGACATTCTGCAAGACAAATTTCACGGAGTCGCCCTCGATATGCTTGAACGCCTCGGGGCCACCGACATCCGATGCGACGGCGGAATCCAATTTCACATAAATGACGTTTTCCGCACACTGGATGGAAAAATCGCTCGCATGCACAATATCGCCATCGCGTAATTCAGAAGACGAGGAGACGGGAATCGGATCGTTAGAATTTCCGCAGTCCTCGCACGAACTGTAGCTTTCCATAGCGGAGCGGTCACTCGAACTGCTTTCGATTCTTATGGAATTATTGTCTCCATTCGGAATTTCAATCGGCGAATCTATTCTAATATCGACAGACGAACTGCTGTTTGCCGCGATGGTATTGGGATCGATGGTACCGCCCGCGATATCGCTGGCTTCGTCACTGGAACATGCAATCAAAAACACCGCGAAAAGAGACCCTATGGCAATGGAGAATTTCTTAAGCATGGCGAGCCTCCTTTACCTTGTCCGTAACCGGGAAAAACTGGAAATTGACTCTACAGACCTGATCCTGGTCATTGTATTCGTTCGCGATGGAAAGCACCCTCCTGCAGCAGGCGTCTAGCTCGTTTGCTATCCTGCCGTAAGCCTCCTCGTTCACGCCAAGTGTCACCCCGGTAAAATGTCGTTCATTTGGCGCATAGCGGTCCACGGCGCGCGCGGCCATGTTCGCCATCTCCTTGTGCATCGCGCGGATTGCGAGCGGCAGCGCCTCCTTCGAGCCGATGACGGTCTGTTCCGTCTGCGAATAGGCCTTGTCCCCCTCCTTCTTCAGGAACCCGGCCTTGACCAAGAAATCCAGCACGTCGCGAACGTCTTCGGCGGACACGTGCTCCTTGCAGGCATCCGCTATATCACGGGGATTCGCGCCCGGCATCATCGGGATAAGTTCGCGTAGCACAGGGTATTTCCAAGATTCATAGTACTGGAATGCGTCGCCGTCAACAACGCGCACCTTGTGCTCCAGCGCAATCTTCTGCATTTCGAGCAAGGCGGCCTTCTTCACGGAATCTTTTTTCGCATTCCCGAACGCAACCATCTCACGGAAATAGTCCTTTTCGTAACCGACAAGCCCCATCGCGTTTGCGACATTCTCGATTTTCGGTTTGCCCAGCTTGCTTTCGCCCTTGCACACCAACTGCAAAAAATTCGGCGATGTAAAACCGGCGCTCTTGCAGAACTCACGCCACGAGAACGCACCCAAGCGTTTGCGCTCGTCGTAGTAGTCCTGAATGTACAGGCGGTAGTCCTTATATTCAAGTATCGGTTTCATGTCTATTAATATACGTTTTTATTTTCCGAAAATCAATAGAAAATACTATACAAAATTAACGTTTTATGCAAAAATATAGCGTTTTTCATAAAAAATCAAAAGCAAAATTCAAAATACTATACACCGTGTATAATACAAAGGAAAGCCCCCTCAAAAAACAAGGAGGCTCGGCACAACGGCTGCGGCTATTAATTTGTATGTAGTATAAATGCTACCGTTTCGGGTTGTAGTTGTTCATGAGCACCATCGCGACGGCAACGCAGAGCATAATGACGCTGCCGACAACAACCTGCTGCTTGTGGTCGTAATCGCGCTTGATGTACTTCGGGTCTTCTTCGTTGAGTTCCTGGAGGGTCGGGCCCTCGGCGAGTTTCGTGGAATCGATGCCGCAAATTTCAGCAATCTGCTCCTCGGTCATGTTCAACGTGCTCACGCGCAGGCTGTCGCACTTGTTTGTGACTTCAGCGGCAGCCGCGGGAATCGCGAGGAACAGGGCAAGGAGAACAGCAAAAACAAGGCGCTTCGGCGAGCTCAGCGACCTTGTTATCAATTCCGAATTCCGAAATCCGAACTCCGAATTATCCATTATTCCTTCGCGAGCTTGTCGAGGATCTGGTTCACGAGGCCCGGGTTGGCCTTGCCGCCGGACTTGCGCATGGTCATACCCACGAGGAAGCCCTTCAGCGCCACCTTGCCAGCCTTGAATTCGGCGAACTGGGCGGCGTTTTCGGCACACACGGCACGGACCACTTCTTCGATGGCACCGGTGTCGGTCACCTGCACGAGGCCCTTTTCCTTCACGATGGCTTCGGGATCCTTGCCGGTTTCGAACATCTCGGCGAAGACCGTCTTTGCAATCTTACCGTTGATGGTGTTATCGGCGATGAGGTTCACAAGCTTGCAGAGGTCTTCGGGCTTGATCTTGAGGGCGCTGAGGCCGCCTTCGAGTTCCTTCACCTTGGCGAGGAGTTCGGTAATCACCCAGTTGGCCAAGACCTTGCCGTTCTTGCAATTCTTCGCGGCAGTGTCGTACCATTCGCTCACGTCGCGGTCTTCGGTGAGCACCATGGCGTCGTATTCAGAAACACCGAAGTCGTCCATGAAGCGCTTGCGGCGGGCATCCGGCAGTTCCGGAAGCGTGCGGCGGATTTCTTCCACAAAGGCCGGATCAGTCACGAGGCGCACCATGTCCGGTTCCGGGAAGTACTTGTAGTCGTGGGCATCTTCCTTGGAGCGGATGACAATGGTCTTGTCCGCATTGGGGTCGTAACGCTTGGTGCACTGTTCCACTTCCTTGCCGGCATCGAGAGTCGAGGCCTGCAGGTTCATTTCGCAATACAGGGCCTTTTCGAGGTTCGTAAAGCTGTTCAGGTTCTTGATTTCGGCGCGGATACCGAACGGGGCGTCTTCGCTGGCACGCAGAGAGATGTTGCCGTCGCAGCGCATGTTGCCGTTTTCCATGTTGGCGTTCGAAACGCGCGTGTATTCGAGCGTCTGCTTGATCTTCTTCAAAACGAGCACGGCTTCTTCGGGGCTACGGATATCCGGTTCGGTC
>JAEEGI010014227.1_pt1 | contig 16766 bp, 16 predicted proteins | sample 8958751 | NCBI WGS metagenome assembly JAEEGI01 (sample SAMN16246545, study PRJNA631951) | gut metagenome | biome: gut microbiome; feature: rumen; material: KS-attached | host: Bos | place: Iran: Karaj | collected 2018-10
ACAGACAAAACAATTCGCCGCAGTCGCTTGAAGCCAAGATATTGTTTGATGCTGATAAATTAGATGCTACAGGAACGCTTGGGATTGCAAGAACGTTGTTTTACAAGGGAACTGTCGGTGAGCCTTTGTATTCAATTCTGCCAAGTGGCAGAATATCTGATGGTACAGATGATGAAAAGCCATCCTTTTTTCAAGAATATAAATTCAAACTCGAAAAACTGTATAACCGTTTCTATACCGTAAGAGGGAATGAGATAGCAAAGGAACGGCAACAAACAGCTATTTCATTCTATAATGATATGCTCAGAGAGGTTAGAGATTCATACGATAGAGGATTGAACTTGTTAGATAAGAGAATAAAATAAGAGGTATTTATGATAGTTAGGTTTTATGATAAAGTCGATGACAGCCTGTTCAAATTCGCCGTTATCGTAGCAAAATCCAACGGCAAGTGGGTATTCTGTAAGCACAAAGAACGTGATACATACGAATGTCCCGGCGGTCATAGAGAAGCAGGAGAGGATATCGACGATACCGCCAAGCGTGAACTGTATGAGGAAACAGGAGCAATAGACTATACTATTCAGCCTGTCTGTGTTTACTCGGTAACAGCACCAAATAATTTCAATGGTAAAGAAACCTTTGGCAAGCTCTATTACGCAGAGATCAAGCGTTTTGAAAGTGAACTGCACAGTGAGATTGAAAGGGTTGAATTATTCGAGGATTTGCCGACAAATTGGACGTATCCGCAGATTCAACCGTTGCTGTTAAAAGAAGTTATCAACAGAGGAGCCGTTAAATGAAATATAAAAACATCCTTTGGGATTGGAACGGTACAATTTTAAATGATACACCTGTTGCATTTGAAGCAACGAATATTTTACTTGAGAGATATAACTATCCGACGATAACATTAGAGTTTTATCGGGATAATATGGATACGCCTATTGTGAATTTTTACAGTAAAATTTTCAACTTGAACAAGCACGATATGCAAATGCTCGATGACGAATGGGGTGTGTTGTATCATCAGCTTTCCGATAAAATAGAATTACACACAGATGTTGAGGAAATGCTGAGTACATTTTCGGAAAACAACCTTAATCAAATTATTCTTTCGGCTTTTAAAACGGATGAGATTACAAAATATGCCCGCAAGTTTTCTATTGAACATTATTTTGATGATATTCTTGGAACACAGAATATCGTAATGGAAAGCAAAACGGCTCGTGGCAAAAGATATATGCAGGAAAACGGGTTTACGTCAGAGCAAACCTTATATATCGGCGATACGGTACACGATTACGATACTGCTCGCGGTTTAGGTATCGATTGTATTCTTTTCTCAGGCGGTCAGCAATCACCAAAGTTGTTAAAACAATGCGGCGTACCTGTTTATAATAATTTTGTAGATATAGCAAATCTGCTTACTGAGGATATGTAACGCCCAAACTTGCAAGGTAATGATATTACCCTAACAATCAAGTTTTGCTCCCAGAAGGGCGCATAAGCAGTGCCTTTTGAAGCCTAAAAGCGTTACATTAACTCAATCAGTATACAGAAATAATACAGCCGACGGAGCATTCATTTTGAAACCTCCGTCGGCTTTGTCTCGCTATCTTTCTCTGTCTTGGGAATGGCGGTTGTGGGTGCGGCGTTGATTGCTCTCCGCTTGAAGCTGTTTGAGCCTGTTTCTTACACTCTGCTTTTTGGGCGGTGAGGATTGCCTATCGGGAGCTTGGTTGGATTTCACCTTACGCTCCCAATCTGACAGGTCACGGCGGTATTGCTCGACAATCTCGGTCGCTTTGATAAGGGGGTGCGGCGAATTAATTGCACAACAGTAAACAAAGAAAACTTTCCGGAGTGAAGCTAAAGCAAGGCTGCACTCCGGAAAATTTTTATAAAAAATTTTTCAAAGTACCAATTAGGCTGGTACTTTATTTTTTATCATAGATGATGAACAGACCGATACGAGTCACGGTTCAAGCACATGAGACTGAGAAAAAATTTGGACACGCAGTAGGACCGTGATTAATTTTTTTCTCTGAACGAAATCGGTCGTGACATTTTTTTCTTCAAAGGAGGCTCAAAATGACTGAGCACCAATTCAAAAACTACTTCCCGATGCCGAACGAAATCTATCTGCTCGGACTGCATCCGACAGCGCTTGCGATCTACGGTTACCTGCTCTACATCGAGAACCGCAGAACCTTCGAGTGCAACGCCAGCTACAAAACCATCGCCGCTGCGCTCCATGTCAGTCCCAACACCGTGAGAAAATACGTTGCCGTGCTGGAGGAACGCGGACTCATTACGGCGGAGCACACGACGGTCGTTCACAGGGACGGCACAAAGTGGAACGGCACGATGAAATATCATATCCGTCCTGTCCGCGAGGCGATTGAAAAATTTTATGCCAGGCAGCTCGAAGCGGCCGAGGCTGAGTCCTCTCAACGGAGGGCAGCGGATAATTTTGAGCGGAGAAAACTGATGAGGCCATCTGAGTTTTAAGTTCAGAAGGGAAAATATTATCTGCTTTTTTCGCTGTGAAATTTCGGCTTTTCAGGCTGGATTTTGCTGTGCTTTCCTGCGGTTTCGAGTATTCCGGGGGACGAAGGAAAAGTCCGGCATCCTGTCCGCGTACTTGCCCATTTGTTTGCGCTGTGTGCGATGCTGTACCGGGAGGTGGAGCAAGTACCCCTGACGGGCGTTTTGGATGCGTTTTGGGCGGATTTTGAGAGGGTGTTCCGCGGAACAATAAAAGCAGGAGAAAGCGCTGACGGCGATTCGCCGGCGCAATCACACCTTCCCGCGGTGCGGGCAGGGGTTTGCGGCTTTCAAAGTGACGGCGATTTGCCGTTTGCAAAAGCCAAGTGACGGCGATTAATCTGAAAGTCTCCTGATTTGCCCTGTTTGCAGGCAGTTCAGGTGACGGCATTTACAAGGAGATGATACAATGAAGAGAGATAAACATACAGTGCGTTTGAGCCCTAAAACATGGAATATTGTCGAAACTCATTTCCAACAGGATAACTGCGGAACACGAAACGAGTTCATTGAAAAAGCCATACTTTTCTACACGGGCTATCTCAAGTGCAATGATTCGAGCGCATACCTTCCGCGCGTCGTCAGCGACTCGCTCAACGGTATACTCGAACAGAGCAAGAAGAAGCTCGGACGGCTGCTGTTCAAACTCTGTGTCGAGCAGAATATATGCAATCATATACTTGCCGCCGAGTCGGACATAGACATTCCGCTCTATGATAAACTGCGCGGGCGAGGCGTCAGAGAAGTGAAGGAAACGAACGGTGAGATTTCTTTTCTCGACGACCTGAAATTTCAGAAGGAACTGTAAGCGATGGTCAGGCTGGTTCAGAAGTGCGGCTTCATAAAGGGCAGCGCAAAAGGATACATGAAATACATTGCCACGAGGCAGGGCGTTGAGATGATTAAGGGTAATGCTCCGGCAACGGTAAAGCAGCAGAAGGTAATAAATGCTCTGCTTGAGGACTTCCCCGACGCTGCTGAAATGTTTGAGTACAGAGATTATATTTCCGCGCCGACTGTCTCGAATGCGTCGTCGTTCATTTCCACCGCAGTTGATTTCAATCGGGATGATATGCAGCCGAAAAGTATTTACATGAAGTACATTGCGACTCGTCCGCGCGCAGAGAAGCGAGGAACGCATGGCCTCTTCGGTTCACATAGCAGCACTGATCTGCACAAAGCGATGAATGAACTCGCTGAGCATAGAGGCACAGTGTGGACGATAATATATTCTCTGCGCAGAGAAGACGCTGCACGGCTCGGATATGAGTCAGCCGAGAGATGGAGGAATCTGATATGCGCTCATCAGGACGGTCTTGCTTCGGCTTTGAAAATTCAGCCTGACAATCTCAAATGGTATGCGGCCTTCCATAACGAGGGGCATCATCCTCACATTCATCTTATGGCGTGGTCAGATGATGAGACCGAAGGCTTCCTGTCCCGGCAAGGTGTTGATACGCTGCGCTCCGTAATGACGAACGATATCTTTGAGGGAGAGATGTATGAGCTGTACGTCCGGAAAGATATTGCCTATAAAGAGCTTCGGGACGCCGCCCAGAGCGTTATGAGCGAAGCAATAGAGAAGATGGGCTCAGGCACGCACGAGAACGCTGTTATAACAGAGAAAATGTCTGAGCTGGTCAGTGCTCTTGATAACTGCAAAGGGAAAAAGATGTACGGCTATCTTCCGAAGCCGCTTAAGACCATAGTGGACAGCATCGTCGACGAACTTGAAAAGCAGCCGGACGTGGCGGCGTTCTACGGCGCATGGTGCGATATACATGAACAGGTCGCTTCGTATTACAGAACTGACATCGCGCCAAGAGTTCCTATCTCACAGAGAAAGGAATTCCGAGCCATAAAGAACCTGATAATAAAGGACGCGGAGGACATACGCCGGGGAAGATTCCGGCCTGAAAACAGAGCCGAACCGGAAGAGTATTTTCCTGTTGACAGGAAAACCGGAGAAGGCGCGGATTGGGAAGACGATACCCCAAGAGCGTATTCAGCGCAAGGAAATACATATGCCGAAACGAAGTCGGAGCGCACGGATCATTCCACAGATCCTGCGCTCCTTTCTTCTGCGGCGAGGCTGCTGTATTACATGAGCCGGGTGTTCCGAGCAAATTCTATTCTGCCGACAAATCCGGACGGCCTGCATGTAGACTCAAAGCGCAGACGATACCTTCAAAGGAAACGTATGGCTGCCGGACATAAACCGGATGACCACGACGATGATATCTCAACAACGATGGTTCGGTAAAGAATACGGAGAAAATGATGAGTGAGTACATAAACTTTACAGACGAACAGATAGAAACGGCGAACGCGACGGATCTTGAATTGTTCCTTCTCTCGCGCGGGGAGCGTCTGCTTCCGTCCGGACGCGAGAAACGGATGGAGAGCGACCGCAGCATAACCGTCCGCGGGAACAAGTGGTATGATCACGCCTGCGAGCGCGGTGGCTATCCGATAGATTTTGTCATGCAGCACTATGGACTTTCGTTTCAGGACGCGGTCTGCGCTCTGCTCGGCGGAAACTATACCCTGAGCGCAGAAAAAGAGAACACTCATTCAGAACGAAAAGTCTTCGCGCTTCCCAAGGCTAATGCCGATATGCGCCGGGTGTTTGCCTATCTCGTGAAGCAGCGATACATCGCGCAGAATGTTGTCGCTGAGTTTGCTCACGCGAAACTGCTCTATGAAGACGCAAAGCATAATGCCGTGTTCGTCGGAAAAGATGAACACGGCATAGCAAAGCACGCGCACCTGAGAAGTACCAATTCATTCGCCGCACCGTTTCGTTTGAACATTGAAGGCGGCGATTCCGCGTACAGCTTTCATTACGATGGAACAAATGACCGCCTCTTCGTGTTTGAGGCACCAATAGATATGCTTTCGTATATCTCGCTCACAGACGGGGACTGGAAAGAAAACAGCTACGTAGCGCTGTGCGGTACCGCAAAGCACGCAATGCTGAAAATGCTGGAGCTTCATCCGGCGATCCGGGAAGTAACTTTTTGTATGGATAACGATGAGGCCGGTATAAAGGCAACGGAACGGCTGCGGCATGAGTGCGAGGAACGAGGTATAGCGGTGAGCGTCGACCTGCCGCAGCACAAAGACTGGAACGACGATCTGTGCGCGGAGGCGGAGGCGACAATGGAAATAACATAGGAGGTCTCATGAACTTAGAATTCATACAAAGTGTAATGGATGAGCTTGCGATATTCCACCACAAAAAAGAAAAGCAAATTGTAGAGCCCGGCTCAGAACAGCTTCTGAAAATCTTGAAATATAGCGAGCACGTTGCTTAAACAAATGAAATCCCCCGAAGTTCAACAAAACTTCAGGGGATCATTCATAAAAAAGTTAAAGGAGCGTGTCATCCAGAAGAAAATCAATGACGCCGATATTCAAAACGCCATTGTCGTCATACCAGCGTTTACGTATATCGTGCCGTATGATGATCTTGGGGAAGAAATCGCCGGTAAGGCTTAACGGCTTGCTCTCGGTAACGACCTTTTGTTCATCTTCGAGAGCATAGGCGGACTGGATATACGTCTTTTTTCCTCCGCGAGTTGCAATGAAATCTATCTCGCGAGCAACCTGGACGACTTGACCGTTGTTATTCTTTTCAGAGGAATAAACGATGCCGATATCTACCTCGCATCCGCGTATGCGAAGATCATTATAGATGATGTTCTCCATGATATGCGTCATTTCCTGCTGCCGGAAGCCGATGCGAGCATTACGAAGCCCCAGATCATCGCAATAATACTTATTGGGATAATCGAAATAATCCTTGCCCTTCACATCGTAGCGACGGCACTCTTCAAATAAATAGGCGTCTGACAAATGGCCGATATAAGCCTTGACGGTGTTGGGGGCTACCGTGTTTTCTCCCGCCAGCTTTTGCCGGGAATTCAGAGCATTGGCAATGTTGTTCGGATTCGTAAGAGAACCAACGGAGGAACAGAGTAAATCAAGCGTGGCAGAAAGAACATCCTCTCGTCGGATCTTTTTGCGTTCTACGATATCCTTTAAATAAACCTCGGAAAAAAGTGTCTTGAGATAATTCATCTTGGCGGTGTCGTCTGGTCTCGAAAGAATCAGCGGCATACCGCCGTAGAAGGCATAGTCTTCAAAGGCGTCCTGCTTATCACCGCCCACTGCGGAGTAGTATTCAGCGAAGCTGAGGGGATGAACACGAATCTCATCGCTGCGGCCTCGGAATTCTGTGAGTATATCACTGGAGAGCATTTTTGAGTTGCTGCCGGTCACGTAGATGTCGAGGTTGGAAAGGGATTTCAAATCGTTCAGCGCATCATAGAACGTGATAGCTTTTCCCTCCGGATTATATGGGTTTGGCACTTCGTCGGACATCTGAATCTCATCGACGAACAGATAATAGCGATCACGCTGTCCTTCCACATGCGTCCTGACTGCTTTCGCAAGCTCCAGCGGATTGCGATAGCGAATATCCCTGGCGAGGTCCAGTTCATAGACAAGAATGTGATCTTCGGTTACCCCTTGCTCCTGCAGATAGTTTTTGAATATTGTACGCAAAAGATAGGACTTTCCGCATCGGCGGATGCCGGTAATCACCTTGATCTGACCATCCCACATATATGAGATGAGCTTTTGCAGATATTTATCCCGCTTAATATCCATTGCAGACACCTCCGTTGAGAACTTGCATATGATTATTGTACAACTTCTCAATAGATATTATACTCGCCGGAACGGAAAAATCAATATAATTGTTGAGAAGTAGACCAAAATCCAAGGCAACTTCTCAATAGAAGTATTGCACAGCCGTCTATGAAACGATGAACTTTGCGCGGAGGCGGAGGCGACAATGGAAATAACATAGGAGGTCTCATGAACTTAGAATTCATACAGCGTTCAATAGAAGAAATCGCGATGAGCGGCGTTATGCCGATTGTCATAGCCGGAGCCGTCATGTTTATTGTGATAGGCGGGCTCGCTATGCTGTCGCACCATTACACGCTAAACGGCATCAAATCCAGAACCGTAGGCGACGGGCAGCACGGCACGGCCCGCTTCGCCACGAAGAAAGAAATCAGGAAAACATATGATATAGTGCCGTTCTGTCCGCAGGAATGGCGTAAAGGATTGAACAGGCCAAAGAAGCAGGGCCTGATTGTCGGCTGCACGGGCAGAAAGAATGAAGTTAAGGCCATCGTGGATTCGGACGATATCCATGCGCTTATGGTTGCCGCCAGCGGCGCGGGCAAAACGGCCTACTTCCTCTATCCGAATCTTGAGTACGCCTGCGCAACGGGAATGTCCTTCCTCACGACGGATACCAAGGGCGACCTCTTCCGCAATTACGCGGGCATCGCGCATGATAAATACGGATACCACGTTGCGATCCTCGACCTGCGAAATCCGACGAGGTCGGACGGCTTCAATCTTCTGAACCTGATAAACAAATACATGAATATATACAAGAAAAATCCCAAGAATCTTGCCGCAAAGGCAAAGTCGGAAAAGTATGCGAAGATTCTTGCCAAGACGCTCATAAACACAAGCGGAGACACAGATTACGGGCAGAACGCTTTCTTCTACGACGCGGCGGAGGGACTTCTCTGCGCGGCGCTTCTGCTTGCGGCGGAGTTCCTTCCTACAAAGGATGAAAAGGGCAATCCTGTTGAAAAACGGCACATCGTTTCCGTGTATAAGCTCGTGCAGGAGCTGCTCGCACCGAGTGGCGTGAGGGGGAAAAGCCGTTTCCAGATTCTTATGAACCGGCTCCCTGCGGAGCATAAGGCAAAATGGTTCGCCGGCGCAGCGCTCAACACGTCCGACCAGGCGATGGCCTCCGTTATCTCAACGGTGCTCTCCCGCCTTAATGCCTTCCTGGATAGCGAGATGGAGCAGATATTATGCTTTGAAACTGCAATCGATGCGGAGCAGTTCTGTAAGGAGAAGTCGGCAATCTTTGTGGTGCTTCCGGAGGAAGACAACACGAAATATTTTATGGTGAGCTTAATTATCCAGAATCTCTACCGCGAGATTCTGACCGTTGCCGACGAGCATGGCGGCAAGCTGCCGAATCGCGTTGTATTCTATTGCGATGAGCTTGGCTCCTGCCCGCCCATCCAGTCACTTGAACTTATGTTCTCTGCCTCGCGCAGCAGACGCATGATGCTCGTGCCGATTGTGCAGTCTATAACAGGTCAGCTCCAGAAAAACTATGGCACAGAGGGCTCTGAGATTATAGTGGATAACTGTCAGGTGGTGCTCTTCGGCGGCTTCGCTCCGGCGTCAAAGACTGCGGACGATCTCTCCGCGGCTCTGGGTTCACGCACGGCTTTGAGTGGAACGGTCAACAAAAACGCGAACAGTCCGGGCGAGTCGCTGGAAATGATAGCAAGGCCGCTGCTGTCGCCGGACGAGCTGAAAACCATGCCGAAGGGGCAGTTTATCGTAACAAAGACCGGATGCCATCCGATGCTCGTGAAGCTGCGTCTGTTTCTCGATTGGGGCATTACCTTCGATCAGCCCTATTCCGTAGAGGAAAAGACCGCTCGACCGGTTGCCTACGCAAGCAGAGAAGAACTGGAGGCTGAAATTGAGAAGAGGTTCAGTTCCGACTGCGAAGAAACGGCTAAAGAAGATAGTATCCCCGCAAGCGGAATGGCTGAAGGCGTGTCAGAAGAAAGCCAGCCTGGTGCCCATACGCCGGCGAAAAATACGCAGAAAATACGAACGTAGGAGGCGTGGCATGAGCTATTTCGATACCATCTATGCATCCGGCCTCCCGAGCCGCGCGATAAACGTTTATAGGTACCTCAGCGAACGGGCAAATAAAGAGAGGCAATGCTTTCCGTCAATCCGGCGCATTGCCTCTGATTTGCATATTTCCGAGAGCACGGTCTACCGCGCTCTCAACGAGCTGGAAGCAGAGGGCTTTGTCGAACGAAAGCATCGCTTCCGAAAATATAAGGAAAAGGAGTACGGGAAAACCTCCAATCTCTACACGGTGCATGAAACGGTCTGAACTCACTCACAAGGGGCGAGTCTGCCCATCGCCTGCAATATCCGATGTGTCACCATGCGATATAGAAGGAACCAGAGTTAAGGTTTATTACAGAGATAAGGAATAGAAGGGCGACGGTGGTGATCTGTAGAAACTATAATGTATTCTGCCCTGTTTTGCACCGGAAACGGTGTTTACACATTAATTGGGATACTACCCCATGTCCCAATCGTTACTTCATTATAATTCCAACAGCCTGTTTTCATCTTTCAGAAAGCATATTATGGCGTTCAACAGGGCGGCTTCATGTTCTTCAGATTTCATCATTTTCTTGATGGTGCGAATGTTCATAAAGGATTAATTTAAAACACGTCTGCAGACGGGCAAGCATATTTGTCATAAGCGAAGATATGGTTAAAGCACAGTGTTGACCTCTTTCGTGCAGTAAAAGATTTGTTAAGGGATAAAGCTATGTTTTGAAGTATAGCATGCGCTGCGAAGCATATTAAGCCCCCCTGGGGGATGAATTTTATATTTTTTCTTAGTCTGCATTTATGAGGACGTTTTGTGATAATAGCATTCTGGATTCAACATATAGCGAAAACGCGCAAGCGCCAGAAACAATATACATATCTCGCCTGCACTCCCAGTTCAAGTTTTTTGCCGTTATTTACAAAGTTTAAAAAATATCCCCCCGGGGGGGTTCCGGCTTATACTGATTTAAATTAAAATAAAAATAATTGCCGGAATGGCGCATGTATTCTATGAAAAAGGAAGTCTTACATAATGAAAAAGAGAAATCTGCTTGCTTTATTGCTTGCCCTGTGCATGTTGCTTGCTCTTGCGGCATGCGGAACGAACAGCCAGCCACAGCCTGACGCACAGGCGCAGCCTGAGGCTGACACTCAGGCAGAAGCTTCCGCAGAACCGAAGGTTTTGCGTCTTGCCGAGAGCTTTGCTTATCCCAGCCTCGACGCCCACAAGGACTATTACGGCTGGTATACGTCAATTTATGGTATGAGCGAAACGCTCTTCCGCGTGGCTGACGACCTTTCTATCCAGCCGCTGCTCGCGAAAAGCTATACGGTCAGTGATGATGGCAAAACCTGGAATATAGAGCTTGCCGACGCGAGCTTTTCCAACGGAACGGCTCTCACGGCCGAAATGGTTATCCGCAATCTTCAGCGTCTTGCTGAGGTGAATGAGCGCATGGCCTATCTCTCGGATTTCAGCTTTGAGGCAGCCGGTGACAAGGCGTTTTCCATCACTACGCCTGAGGTTTATCCCACCATGCTCAGCGACCTTTCCGCGCCCGAGTTTGCCATCATGGAGCTCGACGCCACCACGGATTTTGACAACGCTCCCATCTGCACGGGCCCCTTTGTCTTAAAGTCCTTTGAGCCGGAGGGAACCGTCGAGGTCGTGAAGAACACCGCTTACTGGAACGGCGAAGTCAAGCTCGACGGCGCGGTATTCTACTATATGCAGGATGACGAGACCAAACTCAACGCCATGCAGGCCGGCGACATTGACGGTTATACAAGCGTCACTGCCGCCGCGAAGGAGATTTACGGCGCCGACCCGGCGACCTACACTCTCACGGAGATCCCCGCGACGCGCCTTCAGTTCTACGTTCTCAACAAGACCCGCCTCAGCGACAAGGTGCGCGAGGCCATCAATCTTACGGTAGACAACTCTGCCATGGCAGCTTTCCTCAGCGGCACGGTTTCTCCCGCCGTCGGCCCCTTCGGCGCGAGCGCTCCCTATGGCAAGGTCACCAAAAACGCGCCCGACGCCGCGAAGGCCAAGGCGGCCCTTGAGGCGGACGGATATACCCTGGGCGCGGACGGCGTCTATGAAAAGGACGGTGCGCCGCTTAGCGTTAATATCTGCTACTATGCCGCCCGTTCGCTCGATACGATCGCAGTCCTCATGCAGGAGCAGCTCAAGAACGTCGGCATTGACGCCACTCTGACTGTTCAGGAGGACCCCGACGCCACATATATCGCGACCGGCGATTACGACATCGCCCTCTACTGCATGATAGCGGACAAGGCCGGAGACCCCTACTACGCCGTTGACGCGCTCTATCGCCAGAGCTGCAAGTGGGCGCAGGCGGGCTTCCCGACCGCGGAGAGCGAGGCGCTAATCAACGAACTCCAGTATGAGACCGACACTGCGAAACGCGCACAGCTCGCCAACAAGATAGTTCAGATGACGATAGACGACAACGCCTTCGGTTATGTGGGACTCTTCAACAAGACCACCGTTACCGCCAAAGGCGTTAGCGGAATCGCGGAAAACTGCCCCTTCGACTTCTACGGCGTGAGCGCCGCAACCGATACAAACCGATAATAAAAAATTCGCCATGGAAGCCAAGTTTTCATGGATAAGATGATCCAAGCCAAGGGCGGAGCCGGAGAAAAACGGCTTCGCCTATTGGTTGTTTTAAGGAAGTGAATCACACATGGGAAAATACATCGTGAAGCGCCTGCTTCACCTTGTCTGGATAATGCTTGCCGTAAGCTTTCTGACCTATCTGCTGATGTATCTTGCTCCGGGCGACGCGGCGATGAAAAAGCTCTATGCTCATGGCGTTGCCGTATCCGATGAGGTTCTGGAAAGGACGCGCGAGCGTATGGGCCTGCTCAGACCGTTTTTGGAGCAGTACGGGAATTGGGTGCTCAATGCGCTTCGTCTTGATTTGGGCGTGTCCTTCAAGGACGGGTTTTCCGTTGCGGACAAGCTTGCCAAAGGCATGAGCTATACCGCGGTACTGACCCTGTCAAGCCTTATTCTGTCGCTTGTCGTGTCGCTTCCTCTTGCCGTTCTTACGGCGCTCAAGAAAAATTCCGTACTGGATTATTTTATCCGTTTTTGCAGCTTCGTCGGCAATTCGCTGCCGAATTTTCTTATTTCCGTCCTGCTGATGTATTATCTTTGCGTCCGCGCCCGTTTGCTCCCGGTAGTTGCGGATGGCAGCGTGCGCGGCCTGATTTTGCCGTGTCTTGCGCTGTTCATCCCGATTTGCGGGCGCTTTATCCGGCAGTTTCGCGCGGAGATTCTGGAGCAGCTCGGCAAGCCTTATGTTGCCGCAGCAGTCACGCGAGGTGTCAAACGGCGCTACATACTCCGCAACGTGCTGCATAACGCCTCTATCCCCATCCTCACCGTCGTGGGCCTTTCAATAGGGACTCTGCTTGGCGGCAGCGTGGTCATCGAAACCATCTTCCGCTGGCCGGGGCTCGGCAAGCTGGCAATGGACGCCATTACGAACCGCGATTATCCCGTTATTCAGGGCTTTGTGCTCTTTACTTCCACGATATATGTACTTATCAACCTTTTGACCGACATCAGCTACCGCTGGATAGACCCGCGGCTGAGGCAACAGTGAGGCGCGCATGAAACAAACGACTTCTCCCCGCACGCGAAAAAAGCTGATAGTTTTTCTCATCCTTGCAGGTATACTGATAGCTGTAAGCCTGCTCGCGCCGCAGCTCTGCCCAAACGACCCCAACGCGACCTCGGCGAGCATGATGAACCATCCGCCCTGCGCGGAATACCCCTTTGGAACCGACCGTTACGGGCGCTGCATCTGCTCCCGCGTTTTGATGGGCGCGCGCACCTCGATTTTCTCCGCCGTGTCATTGGTGGCGATAACGTTTGCGGCCGGAACGGCGCTGGGGATGCTCGCGGGCTGGTTCGGCGGCGCTGTCGACGCCGTCGTCATGCGTCTTGCCGACGTTATGCTCGCTTTTCCGCAAATGGTTATCGCCATTGCCGTCGCGGGAATCCTCGGCGGAGGCATGGGCAACGCCATGCTTGCCATGGGCATAACTGGATGGACGCTGTATGCCCGCCTTGCCCGGGCGCAGGTGCTTGCGCTGAAGGAGGAACCGTATGTCCATGCCGCCCGGCTCTCCGGCTGCGGCGCGGGGAGCATCCTGCTGAAAACGCTGCTTCCGAATATTCTCGGGCCGCTTGTTGTAAACGCTGCCACGCAGATTGGCGTAATGATGATAGGAATTGCTGGGCTTTCGTTCCTCGGCATAGGCGTTACCGAGCCTCAGGCGGAGTGGGGCAGCATGATAAATCTTTCCCGTTCCTATATCCAGCTTGCGCCGTGGGCGGTGCTCGCTCCCGCCGGCGCGACAGTTATTACCGTAATGATTTTCAATTACCTTGGCGACTGCGTGCGTGACTATCTGGACGTGGGGGTGGAGCAATGAGCGATACGATTCTTTCCGTTTCCCGCCTCAGCGCAGGCTATAACGGGCACATCGCCGTGGCGGATGTGTCGTTCACGCTGCGGCGCGGCGAAATACTCTGCCTCGTCGGAGAAAGCGGCTGCGGAAAATCCACGCTCCTGAAGACGCTCATTTTCTCGCCGGAAATAACGCTTCAAGCAGGAGAAATAATCCTCGACGGCATAGACCTTACCGCTTTGCCGCCGAAGGAACGCGCGCGGCGCAGCCGTATTACTATGGGCATGGTGCTTCAAAATCCGGGCGCGGCCTTCAATCCCATACGCAGCTATCGCGCGCAGTTCATCGAAGCCCTGAAAAGCCACGGAAAATATAATGCCGCGTCTTTTGAACGTCAGGCGGCAGACGCGCTTGAGAAGCTTGAGCTGCCGGACGGCGTGAAGCTTCTGCGCGAATGTCCCTATGCGCTCAGCGGAGGCATGAACCAGCGCATGGCTATTTCGCTCGCGATGCTGCTGGGGCAGGATCTTCTTCTCGGCGACGAACCGACGAGCGCACTGGACGCCACCATCCAATTACAGGTGGCGAAGGAATTCAAAAAGCTTCGCGACGAAAACGGGATTACTCAGATAATCGTCACGCATAACGTGGCGCTTGCCCGGTTCCTTGCGGACCGCATAGGCGTTATGTATGCGGGGCGGTTGGTGGAGCTCGGTGATGCGACGGAGCTTCTGAACCATCCAAAGCACCCTTACACAAAAAGCCTTATAGCCGCCGTCCCGACGCTCGAAGGTGGCATGCCGGAGGGACTTGCGGGGCAGCCCGCGCTCACCGGCCCTGCTGAGCTCGGCTGTGAATTCCGCGACCGCTGCCCCTGTGCCGCGGAGAATTGCGGCGGCAGACGATATGAATTGCGGCGGACGGGAGAAAACTGCTTCGCCGCCTGCTGCGGAGGAGAGGGGGCGGCAATGTGATTATTCTGGAAGGGAAAAACCTGTCCAAACGCTACTCCGGCTCCCGCAAGTCCGTTTTTGCCCTGCGGGGTGTGGACATTTGTCTGAACAAGGGCGAGGTTCTGGGCGTTGTGGGTGAGAGCGGTAGCGGTAAATCAACGCTGCTGAAGCTGCTCAGCGGCTTGGAGACGCCGTCTTCCGGCGAGGTTCTTCTCAATGGCAGGCGTCTGTCTGCGCGCCGCACAAAAAACGATTACCGCGCCATTCAGATGATTTTTCAGGACGCCCCGGCGTCTTTCCACCCGAGACGCACGATCGCGGCCTCTATCGGCGAGACCGTCCGCAATCTCTGCGGTGGTGCGGACTTTGACAAAGCGGCGCTTTGCGCCTCGGTGGGCCTTTCGCCCGAGCTGATGGACAGACTTCCGCGCCAGCTCAGCGGCGGGCAGTGTCAGCGCCTCGCGATAGCCCGCGCGATTGCGGTAAATCCGGAAATACTGCTCTGCGACGAGGTTACGAGCGCTCTGGATGTTTCTTCGCAGGCGCAGATACTTCGCCTGCTCGCTGATATTTGCCGCGAGCGCGAGATGTCAGCCGTGTTCGTTTCGCACGATCTTGCGGTCGTGAGCTGCCTGTGCAGCCGTATAATGGTGATGAGGGGCGGCGCGATCATTGAAGAGGGCGAAGCGAGGAAGATAATAAGCTCGCCGCGCGAAGAGTATACGCGCAATCTGATAGACTCCGTAATGGAGCTTTGAGGTAACACAATGACGGAAAACACTACTCATCGGGTGCAGAATTACTGGACGGTGCGCACCCATGATTTCAGCACCGTCCGCAGAAACGAGCTGCAGGACGCTATCAGCGAGCGCTGGCTCTCGGAGATAAACGCGCTCCTCCCGCAGAGAAAGCCTCTTGATATATTGGATGCGGGCACGGGCACGGGCTACTTCGCCATTCTGCTCGCCAGGGCGGGGCACCGAGTTACCGGCGTCGATATGACGCCCGCCATGCTTGCCGAGGCCGAGGCAACGGCAAAGGCGTTTGAGGCGAGCGTCCGCTTCCTTCAGGCAGATGTGCAGGCAACGGATTTTCCTTCGGAAAGCTTCGACGCGATAGTCAGCCGCAACGTTACGTGGACACTGCCCGACCCTTTACGCGCGTATCGCGAATGGTATCGCCTCCTGCGCCCGGGCGGAATCGTGCTGAACTTTGACGCAAATTACGCCGACAACGTCCGCAACCATAATCAGAAGGCCTCGCGGATAAAGCCCGAGGACGTCTATGGGCACATCGGTGTCACGCCGGAGCTGCAGCGCGAATGCGACGAAATCACGCTTGCGATGCCCGCGAGCCTGCATAAGCGCCCTGCGTGGGACAGGGAGCTTGCCGAAGCCGCGGGCTTTTCCGAATATGGCGATGATAAGGCTGCGGGCAGACGTATCCTGCGGCAAAATGACCTTTGTGACGCCCCGCTTTTCCTGTTCTGGGCGAAAAAATAAGGAGACTCGAATGCAAAAATATATTGCGGAACATGAGCTTGTCACAGGGAAAACAGTCAAGAATTAAATCCGCATAGAGGTGACGGAGTTGCTCGTTCCCTATGTGCTTATCTGCGGAAAGGAATACGGAGTGCTGCTGTATCAGTGCTCGTCGCTTAACATCATCGAAAAGGGGCCATGGTTGCTTATGGCGTTAAAACAGGACATATTATCTGAAAATAAAGCATACTGGACGCAGCGCGCGCCCAGCTATTCTGAAATAAACCAAAGGGAACTGTCATCACGCAGCCGCGAGGTCTGGCGCGAGACTATCTGCGAGCAGATCCGCACCCGCTTTCCCGAAAGAAGGCCGCAGGAGCTCCGTGTGCTGGAGGTCGGCACAGGGCCGGGGGTTTTCGCCATTATTCTGGCCGAGGCGGGTTATTGCGTTACAGCCATAGACCTCACCCCGAACATGCTCGCCGAGGCAAAGAAAAACGCCGGAGCTTTGGCTGAAAAAATCGCATTTTTGGAGATGAACGCCGAGGCGTTGAGCTTTGAGGACGAA
>JAEEGI010014234.1_pt1 | contig 16763 bp, 12 predicted proteins | sample 8958751 | NCBI WGS metagenome assembly JAEEGI01 (sample SAMN16246545, study PRJNA631951) | gut metagenome | biome: gut microbiome; feature: rumen; material: KS-attached | host: Bos | place: Iran: Karaj | collected 2018-10
AGAGACAAGGATAAGTCTAATAAGTAAAAATATCCCGAAAAGGTGATGCATAACATATTATTTTGCATCACCTTTTTTTATTTTTCGAAAAAAAACGAAACTTACTTGCATTTTTAAAATATTGAACATATATTTGCCTTGTAAAAAGAAACAATAAGAACAAACAAAAAGATACAATATCTTTTTCCAATTAGTTTAATTTTATTAATTCATTAAAACATTTAGTAACATGATTAGATCTATACTTTTCGCAACAGCATTTATTGCTGGAGCATTAACCGCATCTGCTCAGACAGAGAAGTTCGAAGCAGTTATCAACGCTGGCACTCCAGAAGAGGCAATAAACGCAAGCCTTCTGGCAACAACCGAATCTGGCAACAATATGATTAGCGAATTCAGTACAGCCAATCTTACAGGAAAAATGGTTGCAGGAAAGACCATCAAGACTATCACTCAGGATGCAACTGTTACAGAATGGAACGACGTCAACACAACCATCGTTGCCAGAGCAAACGTCAACTTCTATTTTGTCAACTCCACAGGAAACCCTTATGTTTCTTATGGTGCAGAAGAAGTTGTCAGCAGTTCAAACGAAGTCAGTTATAGACCAACTTACGTTCTCTATTCACCAGAGAACAAGGAACTTCCAAAGTCGGGGTTATACTACACCTTCACCCCTAAGAAAAACGGTACACTGAAGATTGGTGTTTGGGTAAACAAAGGAAACAGAGAGACTTTCCTCGTAAAAGAAAGTACGAAAGAGCCTATCGACTATACTGCTGAAGGCTATGTAAACGGGCAGAATAACGAAGACGGAACAATGAAATTCTTAAGCAACGATGATTTGCTCACATTACATGCCAACAGCGCGTCTGCAGCCAAGTATACTATCGGTCAAGGCAATCAGCCATTCTGGGGCTGGATCACAGCAACAGTAGAAGCTAACGAGACATACTACTTGTTTGTCAGCAGCGCACAGATTGGCTTCCAAGGCTACGAGTTCACTCCAGAGGGCACAACAGGCATTGCCAGGACAAGCGCAGTTGCAGAAGACGAGACAATCTACACTATCAACGGTGTCCAGACCAACAATCTGGAAAGTGGTAAAATCTACATTAAGGGTGGCAAGAAATTCATCGCTAAGTAAAATCTGAATTTTTACAATATCAAGAAAAGGCAGCGCGGATTTTTCTCCGTGCTGCCTTTTTCTTATCAAGAGCCGAAAACTCGCATTTCAGCTCAGAGAAAATATTCTACCGAAATCCCCAGAACTTCCGTCTAAACTATCTAAAACGTGAGTTCAAAATCAATTATTCATACATTTGCAAAGTCAAAAAAAGCAAACAAAAAAAGCCAGCCCCCAAAAAAGGAACTGGCTCAATCAGAAATACTATAAACTTATTTACTTTTTCTTTTTCTGAACAATAGCATCGATGGCTGCGATGGCTGTGATTGTAACAACCTCGCGAACGCTGCTCTCGAAGTCTGTGAAGTGGATAGGCTTGTTCAATCCCATCTGGATAGGGCCAATCACCTCAACATCATTCGTCATGCCCTGAATAAGTTTGTATGCAGTGTTTGCACTACTCAAGTTAGGGAATACGAGCGTATTTACATCCTGACCCTTCAGACGAGAGAACGGATACTTGCGGTCGCGCATTTCCTTGTCGAGCGCGAAGTTAAGCTGCATCTCACCGTCGATAAGCCTGTTGGCATCCTCTTCCTGAAGAATTCTGACAGCCTCGTGAACCTTGGCAGGACTACCAACTTGGTCTGCACCAAAGTTTGAGTACGAAATCATGGCTGTTACAGGCTTCTGGTTGAAGAACTTAACAGTCTCCTCGGCCAGACGAGCAACATCAACCAAAGTTTCTGTGCCCGGATGACGGTTGATAAGCGTATCGGCAATGAAGTATGTACCCTTCTTTGAATTAAGGATGTGCATTGCGCCAAAGTGGTCGTAACCCGGCTTGATGCCTACAACCTCTTTCGCTACCTTTATTGTATTGCTGTACTTTGTATAAACACCAGTGATGAAAGCATCCGCCTCACCAGTCTCAACCATCATCATACCAAAGTAGTTGCGCTCAAACATCTTGTCGTTAGCCTCCTCGTAAGTGTAACCCTCGCGCGCTCTCTTCTCAGCCAAAATCTTAGCATAGCGCTCGCGACGTGGAGCCTCACAGTCCTGACGAAGGCTGATGATTTCGATGCCATCGAGATTGAGTTCAAGTTCGCTTGCAATCTCGCGAATCTTCTTCTCGTTTCCAAGAAGGATTGGCTTACAGATGCCCTCGCTCTTAGCCTGAACGGCAGCCTTAAGCATTGTTGGGTGGATACCCTCGGCAAATACAACACGCTGTGGATTGCGACGAGCAGTCTCGTAAAGTTGCTGAGTAAGTTTACTCTCCTGACCCATAATCTGCTTCAGGTGTGCAGCGTATGCGTCCCAGTCGGTAATCTGCTTGCGGGCAACACCGCTCTCCATAGCAGCCTTGGCTACAGCCATTGACACCTCTGTAATCAGACGTGGATCGACTGGCTTCGGAATGAAATAGTCGCGACCGAATGTGAAGTTATTAACGTGATAAACCTCGTTCACTACATCAGGAACAGGCTGCTTAGCCAAATCGGCAATAGCGCGAACGGCTGCCAGCTTCATCTCCTCGTTGATGGCCGTACTTGCAGTATCGAGCGCACCGCGGAAGATGTAAGGGAATCCGATTACGTTGTTAATCTGGTTTGGATAGTCGCTTCGGCCTGTTGACATCAACACGTCTGGACGAGCATCCATTGCATCCTCGTATGTGATTTCAGGAACAGGGTTTGCAAGAGCGAATACGATTGGGTCTTTAGCCATTGAGCGAACCATGTCCTTGCTCAACACACCGCCCTTTGACAAGCCAAGGAATACGTCTGCACCCTTAACAGCCTCTTCGAGAGTGTGGACATCTGTACGAGTTGTTGCAAACTCCTTCTTCTGCTCGTTCAATCCCGGACGGTCGGCTGTAATTACACCCTTAGAGTCGAGCATCAAGATATTCTCTTTGCGTGCTCCAAGTGCAACGTACAACTTTGTACAGCTGATGGCAGCAGCACCTGCACCGTTTACAACAATCTTCACCTCTTCAATCTTCTTGCCGTTTACGCAAAGAGCGTTAAGCAAACCTGCAGATGAGATGATTGCAGTACCGTGCTGGTCGTCATGCATTACCGGAATATCAAGTTCTTCCTTCAGACGCTTCTCAATCTCGAAGCACTCAGGAGCCTTGATATCCTCTAGGTTGATACCTCCGAATGTTGGAGCGATAGCCTTTACTGCCTCGATGAACTTGTCTGGGTCTTTCTCGTTTACCTCGATATCGAACACATCGATGCCTCCGTAAATCTTGAACAGCAAGCCCTTACCTTCCATAACAGGCTTTCCGCTCACCGCGCCTATGTCGCCCAAGCCCAGAACTGCCGTACCGTTACTGATAACGGCAACCAAGTTACCCTTGCTTGTATATTTGTACGCATCGTCAGGATTCTTCTGAATTTCGAGACATGGCTCTGCCACGCCCGGAGAGTACGCAAGACTCAAATCAGTCTGAGTGCTATAAGGCTTGGTTGGTACAACCTCTATCTTGCCCGGCTTGCCTTGTGCATGGTAAGCCAATGCTGCTTCTTTTGTTATTTTAACCATGGAATTAGTAATTTTTAAAAATTTCGGACAAATTTACAATCTATAATCGAAACAAACAAGAATATTTAGTTTTTTTATGTATCTTCGCAAAAATTATTACACTTTATCATAAATATGTGTTTTTTATGAACGAAAAGATGTTCTTATACATACCTGTGCGACTAATAAAGAAGGGTTGCATAACTTTCGGTCTGATAGTTTTCTTCAGTCTTTTGTTTAAAGGCTTTAACTTTTTTGAGAAGAAAAATCACTTTAAGATAGTAAAGAGCGAATGGATTGAAAAAGAAAAGAACACTCTTTTCCCTGCCAGCGAAGACGAAAAGCCGCTTGCCAACATCAGAAAGCAAATTCTCGAAGGAGACACAACAAACGTAAAAGACGAACTGAAGCCGTTTACACAAAAGGGCAGTCCATGCCGCGACAAGGCTCAATGGCTCGAGGTTCTTAACTTGCTGAATGCCGAGGACGAAAAGCCGATGATGCAGAAACTGCAAAATCTGGCAGTTAAGGACGGCCCGAATGCCGAGAACGCCCAACAAATCATAAATGAGTTTGTAAAGCCTGAGATTCTGGATAAGAAAGACTGATCTCATTCTTCGGAACTGTGAACTTGCCCAAATCAAGCCCTTCGAGTTTAAGCAATGCTATTTTGTTCTTCATTCCGCCGCCGTAGCCTGTAAGGTTTCCGTTTGAGCCGACAACGCGATGGCACGGAACGATGATGCAAACAGGATTCCACCCTACTGCTCCGCCAACAGCCTGAGCCGACATCTTTGCCACTCCATGCCGACTGGCAATCTTGGCTGCAATCTCGCCATAAGTCATGGTCTGCCCGAAAGGTATCTCCGTCATTATTTCCGAAACTTCCTTACGGAACGGGGTGAAGTTTTCCATCCGATAACGTGGTGTGAAATCAGGCTTTCTTCCGCCAAAATAAATATCGAGCCAGCGCAATGTTTCGCTGAAAATCGGCAAATCGCGTTCTTCGCAGTCTTGCAGAACGATATTCTTCGAACCTTCGAACAACAAAGCCGTAAGCACCTCGCCGTCGGATTTCAGAATAATATCGTCGAAAGCCTCGGGCGTTTTGTATCGGTAGAAATAATTCGACATCACACAAAATTGACGATATAATGCTGCTTGTTCAGTTTATGGTCGAAATACACGATTCCTGCATCATAGAGGTCGAACGTAATGCCAACGCGCTCGTCATCTTGAAGACGATGCCATTTCTCGGTCACGCTTTTGTCCGAATAGATGCCTTCGATAACCATCACCGTGCGCTCCGACGCACATGATACCACGGCATCGACCATCTCCCAAGCCGACGGCACAGAGGCGATGCGGACAAAACCGACACTTCCCCACTCATTCAGCAAACCTTTTGCCAGCGAAAGCATATCGCCTGTCCTATAATCAACCGAGTATGATTTCAGGACATGAGCGGCAGTCTCGTTGCTCTCGGCATCTACCGAGACCATCTCGGACTTCTTTTTTGCACTCTTCATGTAACAAGCCGTAATGCCTGCGCCCGTTCCGTAGTCGATGATGGTTGAAGGATGCGAGTCGTTAACCAAACGGAAAAGGAACTTATCCATCTTTACAGAATTACACTTAACGCCCTTCGGAGTGAGCTTGCGCAGTTTTTTCAATCCGTCGAAGGCATAATACGGCGTTTTCTGGTTTATAACCTGAGTTATGAGTTGAAAGGCAAACGGCGAATGAACCCCGTAGCCCTTGCGCTTGCGAAAACGCTTAATCCAAATCCACAAAGAAGTAACGACCGACATATTCATTTGTATTGATGCAGATTAAACAAAAAAAGCCAACTCGCAGTTATATGCAAATTGGCCTTATCTCTTGTAGCGCCTACGGGAATCGAACCCGTATACCATGCGTGAGAGGCATGTATCCTAACCATTAGATGAAAGCGCCGTACATAAGTGGCGGAAGGTGGGGGATTCGAACCCCCGGTACGGTAACCCGCACGTCAGTTTAGCAAACTGGTGGTTTCAGCCACTCACCCAACCTTCCTGAGCTTTATGTCTGTTGGCATTATTTTCAAATGCGGTGCAAAGATATGCACTTTTTTTGAATCTACCAAATTTTTCAGCTCTTATTTTACATTTTTCTTCATTTAAAGCTCAAGAACCAAGTTCTGTCTTGCTTTTAAAGTTATGTCGCCAGCAAGCGAAACGGACTTACCAGAGATGACATCGTTGGCACTCTCCTTGCCGCCCAGCACCTCTTTATATCGGCTTGCCGGAATGGTCACTTCAGATGATGTTCCGTTGAGCATAACGACAACTTTCTTACCGTTGTACGAACGCGAATAGACGTAAACGCCCTTGAACGGGATGAAGTGTTTCATGTCGCCTTTCGCGATTATCTCGTTGCCAGCACGCCAATGAAGGAGTTTCTTCAGATAGTCGTACATATCGTTCTGTTCCTTGGTTCTGCCGCTGGCATCGAAACAGTTTGCCTTATCGCCCTGCCATCCGCCGGGGAAATCTTTGCGCACATATCCGTCGGATTTCTCCTTTGTACCGTTCATCAGCACTTCTGAACCGTAATAAAGTTGAGGGATGCGGTGCGTTGTGAGCAGAAGTGTATAAGCCTGCTTCAGAAGGTCAACGTTCTGTCCGTTCTTCAGGAATCTGTCGGTATCGTGATTCTCAATAAATGCCATTATGCACGACGGATTAGGATAGAGATAATCGTAAACGAAATTGTTGTAGATTTTGTTCAGTCCGCCAGCCTGACCGACAGTCTCCTCGGCCATCGCCCTGTCGAGTTTGTCGTAGAAACTGAAATCCATAACGGTTTTCAGGTTGCTGTTCTTCGTGGCGAGTTTCGAATCTTTCTGCCATGTGGCGGTATAAGGCGGCTCAACCACCCACGTTTCGCCAACCACGTTGTAGTTCGGATATTCGTCGTTCAACTCCTTCAGCCATTTTGCCATGGCATCGGCGTAGGCATACGGATAGGTATCCATTCTGATGCCATCGATGCCTACGGTCTCAATCCACCAGAAACTGTTCTGGATAAGGTATCGCAAAACGTGCGGATTATTTTGGTTTAGGTCGGGCATCGACTTTACGAACCAACCCTCAACAGCCTCGCGCTTGTCAACATCCGAAGCATAAGGGTCGACAACCGGAGTAAGCGTGTACGATGTTTGCAGATAATTATTCTGATAGTCGGGATGATTGAACCAGTCGGGCGAAGGCATGTCCTTGAGCCAGACGTGGTTGCTTCCGCAATGGTTGAAAATCATGTCCATAACGATTTTCAGACCTTTGGCATGAGCCTCATCAATCAACTTTTTGTATAGTTCGTTGCTTCCGAAGCGGGCATCTACATTATAATAGTCGGTTGTGGCGTAGCCGTGATAACTGCTGTACTTACCATTCTCGACAACCATGTCATTCTCGAGCACCGGAGTGAACCAAAGAGCCGTAACGCCAAGGTCGGTAAAGTAGTCGAGATGCTGGCGGATTCCTTCGAGGTCGCCGCCATGACGCAGGCTTGGTTCGTTGCGGTCGCACACCTTGTCAACCATCGTCATTACAACATCGTTCGATGGGTCGCCGTTGGCAAAGCGGTCAGGCATGAGCAGGTAAAGCACATCCGATGCATCAAAGCCCTTTCTGTCGGCTCCTGCCATAACTCTGTTTTTCAGTTCGTACTGCCATACTTTTTTCTTCTTGCCCTTCAGGAATGTTATGGGCATCTTGCCAGCCTTGGCATCCGAAGATATATTAAGGTACAGAATGACGTAGTTTTTGCTGCCTGGTTTCACAACTTCCTTCAAAGTCACGCCGGGATAGTCGATGCTGAATTGGTCGTACGAAGCCACATCTTCACCATATACCATAAGTTGAAGTTCGGGATTCTTCATGCCGACGAACCAGTTCAGCGGTTCGATTTTCGATACACCTATAGCATTCGCACCCATCGTCGTGAAGAGCGACAAGCCGGCTATCAGTAATGTTTTCTTTATCATGGTTCAGATTGAATTTTTCAGATTAGTTTGCTTTTATTGAGATTGCGAATCCGCCGCCGCGAGCAGCCTTTAGTTTAAGAATGCTCTTTGACGTAACGGCCTGCTTTTTGATTGTGTATGCCTGCGGATTGTTCTGATAATCGGCATTCTTGGCATCGGCATAGATTGTAGCGGTGTACTTCTTGCCCGGTGTGAGGAAGTCGAGTTTCAGCACAGACTGATGTCCGTTCTCGTCGCTTGTGTTGCCCACGAACCAGTCTTCGCTGCCCTTAGCCTTGCGAGCGATGGTGATATAGTCGCCCGGCTCTGCCTCAAGATAAACGCTCTTGTCCCAGTCGATAGCCACATCTTTTATAAACTGGAAGGCATCCATAAACTGCTCGTAATGCTCAGGCATGTCTGCCGCCATCTGAAGCGGACTGTACATTGTTACATAAAGTCCAAGCTGACGTGCGAGTGTGCTGTTCACCTTGCTCGAATTATCGGCAAACTTAGAAATATTCATCTCGAAGATTCCCGGAGTGTAGTCCATCGGACCGCCCTGCAAACGGGTGAACGGAAGGATTGTGGTATGGTCGGGAGTATTTCCGCCGAAAGCCTCGTACTCTGTTCCGCGCGCGCTCTCGTTGCCCACCAAGTTTGGATAAGTTCGGCACAATCCGGTTGGGCGGACAGCCTCGTGTGCATTGACCATTATCTTATAGTCGGCAGCCTTCTTGATGGCATAGAGATAGTGGTTTACCATCCACTGGCCGTAATGATACTCGCCTCGCGGAAGAATAGGACCTACATATCCGCTCTTTACTGCATCGTAGCCGTATTTCTTCATAAGCTGATAAGCCTTGTCCATGTGACGCTCGTAGTTTCGTGCCGAGCCTGATGTCTCGTGATGCATCATCAGCTTGACGCCCTTCGAGTGGGCATAGTCGTTAAGAGCCTTGATGTCGAAATCGGGATATGGAGTCAGAAAATCAAAGACATACTCCTTGGTCTTGCCAAACCAGTCTTCCCAACCCTTGTTCCAGCCTTCTACCAGCACCTCGCTGAAGCCATGCTTCGATGCAAAGTCGATGTATCGGCGAACGCTGTCGTTGTTTGCCAGATGCTTGCCGTTAGGCTCGCACTTGTCGTATCTGGTTTCGTCAATCTTCACGTTCGGAAGGTCGGTATAAGCCCATGTGTTCTTTCCTGTAATCATAGCCCACCACACGCCTACGTATTTTGTAGGATGAATCCACGAAACATCATCGAGGGCGCAAGGCTCGTTCAGGTTAAGAATGAGGCGCGATGCCAGAGCCTTTGTTGCGCTGTCGGTAATCATAATGGTGCGCCAAGGTGTATGGAACGGAGCCTGAATGTAACCCTTCATGCCTGTTGCATCGGGTGTAAGCCACGATGTGAACGTAAGGTTCTTGTCGTCGAGGTTGAGGTGCATACAAGGATAATCGACCAATGCAGCCTCGTGGATATTGACGTACAAGCCGTCTGGCGTCTTCATCTGGAGCGATGTCTGAACGCCGGTATTGCTGAATGTCGTAGAAGACGAGTTTCCTTCGTGAGCCTTCAGAACCGAAGGCATCTTGCCGGCAATCTCGCTAAGCTTGCACGTTGTGTAGCTGTATTCCTGCGTATCGTAGTCGCCGGGAATCCACCACGCCATGTTGTCGCCAGCCATGGCAAACTCGCTCTTCTCTTCTTTTATGAAATAATAGTTAGTTGCACCCTGCTGAGGAAACTCGTATCTGAAGCCTATTCCGTCGTTAAACACGCGGAAGCAGATGTTCATCAGTCTGCCGTCGTTGTGCTTCAACTCGAGCGTGAGCGAATTATAGTTGTTTCTGATTGAACTCTCCTCGCCCCACACCGGAGTCCAAGTCTCGTCGAATGTAGACGTAACTTCTTTCAGTTTCTCAAAATTATTCTGAAAATCGATTACTTTTCGGTCTTGGAAATTCTCATAAAGTTCAAAACCGAGTTTGCTCTTTTTTACGACCTCTCTCTTGTCATAATTAACCTTATAGACAGGCGTGCCGTTCTGCAAATCGACCGAAACGACCAGACGACCGTCGGGCGATTTTACATCTGTTGCACGCATAACCGCCGGGCACAGAGCAAGTGCCAGCAGAAAACTCTTGTAATTCATACTCTATTTATTCTTAAAATTTCAGTATCATAGCAGTCTGAGCAGGCACGCGGACTTTTCCGCCTAAACATGTTCCTATCTTGCCGCTCAGGTCTATTCTGTTCTCCATGGCAAGGATTGTGTATTCCTTGTTGTCGAGTTCGAGTTCGACGGTCTTCTTGTTGCTGTTCAATACAACGATGAGTTCTTCGGCTGAATCGCCGCCGGCATGACCGAAAATCTTGTATGCTATAACATTCTTCTCGTCTACCGGAAGGAATGCAAGATGCTTGCGAACCTCATCGGCATTGCCAAGACGGAAGGCCGGATGCTCCTTGCGAAGCTGAATAAGTCCGCGGACATAGTCGAACGCTACCTTGTATTCTTTCTTCTGGTGCCACGGAATAGTGTTTATGCTGTCGGGACTTTCGAACGAATTGTGAACGCCCTTCTTGTTGCGCATCATCTCGTCGCCGGCAAATATGAACGGTATGCCCTGACTTGTGAAAACCGCCGTCTGCGCCATGCAGAACAGAGAAATCTGTTCGTCGCGGCTTGCCTTCGGGGCAGTAGATTTTATGCGGTCGGCTATGCACATGTCGTCGTGACAACTTACATAACTAATCATCTGCGTTGGCTGCAAAGCCCAAGGCACTTTTGAGTAGTTAACCTTCGAATAGTCAATCTGCGGATGCTCTATCGCGCCCACGATTCCGAACTTAACGCTCTCTTCGTTGCCCGGCTCGCCTACCAGAAATGCGCCTTCCGCATCGTTCTGCCAGCCGCCGCGCAGTCCGTCGCGCATCTCATCGCCAAAGACCGATATTCCGGGCATGAGATGGGCGTTTGCCTTCATGGCGAGTTTGGCATCGTCGTACAAAGGCGATGATGCAGCCCAGCCTTCGCCGCCCACATAAATAGTAGGGTCTATCTCGTCGAGTGCCTTACGCACCTCGTTCATCGTCTCGATGTCGTGAATACCCATCAGGTCGAAGCGGAATCCGTCGATATGATATTCCTCTGCCCAATGACGCACGCTCTCGATGATGAACTGGCGGTATGCAGGACGCTCGCTCGCCGTCTCGTTTCCGCAACCCGAGCCATTGGCCCATGTGCCGTCGGCATTCTTTCGGTAGAAATATCCGGGAGCAGTAAGTTCGAGCGGACTGTTCGTGGTATTGTATGTGTGATTGTAAACCACGTCGAGAATCACTCTTATGCCAGCCTTGTGACAGGCCATAACCATCTGCTTGAACTCGCGCACGCGGGCCGTAGGGTCGGCAGTCGTAGTGGCATACGAGCCTTCGGGAACATTGTAGTTCATAGGGTCGTAGCCCCAGTTGTACTGCGGAACGTCGGGCTTGCTCTCATCAACCGAGCCGTAGTCGTACGACGGCAGTATCTGAATGTGCGTAACGCCCAGTTCCTTCAGATGCGAGAGTCCCGATGCGAGGCTGTCGCTCGTAACGGTATTCTCCTCGGTAAGGGCGAGGAACTTGCCGCTGTTCTTCATTCCCGACTCCGTATCCATAGAGAAATCGCGATGATGAAGTTCGTAGACAATCATGTCGGCGAACGATTTCATAGGCGGACGCTTGTCGCTCTCCCACCCTTCGGGGTTCGTCTCGCTCATGTCTGCCACATAGCCGCGCTTGCCGTTTGTCCCGACCATCTTAACAAAGATGCCGGGCGAATGAAGGCGTTCTTCCTTGTCGCCCTGCTGCATCACTCTGAAGTCGTAGTAATAGCCGTGCCAGTTACCTTTCACGTCGGCCTGCCATGTGCCGTCGCTCATCTTGCGTAGTTTTACGACCTTGGGCTTGCATCCGGCCTCATCGTTCTTGTAGATGTAAACGCTCGCGCTCTTTGCCATTGGCGACCACACCGAAAAGTGGGTTGACTTTGGCGAATAGCACATCTCATTGTCGAGTTGCGCAGGCACAGGCCATTGCTGATAGTCTTGCGCCACAGACGAGAGAGAAAGCCCGGCAAGCATACTGAGGAACATTATTTTTGTTTTCATTATCAGAAAATCTAATATCTGCCACTATTGTCAACCATATTTCTCACGCGCTCGTTAAATGCCTTCTGCTTCATCAGTTCCTCAACGCTCAGGTGCATACGGTAACGCCAGTAATGCTTAGGATTTGCAGGAACGTTGATACGCTCGCTTGCCACATCTTCCTTGCGCAGATTCTCGTCGATGCTGAGCCAGTCTTGGAACGACAGGATGCAGAGCATAGAAGGACATGCCAGATGCTGGGCCACAACCTCGTTGCAAATCTCGCCTGTAGCCTTCTTCGGAGCATCGCCACCGCGCATCAGAGCCTCGTGATAGTAGTTGTTGGTACGGTTGTAATCTTCTTCCCACCAGCCGCGCAGGGTGCTCATGTCGTGAGTTGATATTGTGCAGACTGAGCGGTAAGGATACTCGCCAAGATGTCCGTAGTTGTAGTTCGGATTCTTTGGCATAGTCTGAATTTCGAGGCTGAGGATGCGGAGGTCGTTCATCGTCCAAGGCACACAGTCGGGCACCATTCCCAAATCCTCGCCGCATACCAGCATACGCGTTGCCTCTGTCAGCATCGGAAGTTTCTTCATCGCCTCGCCATACCAGAACTGATTGTGGCGGCGGTAGAAATAGTCGTTATACAATCGGTTGAAGGCATCTTTCTCGTGCCATACAAGCGTCTGATACACAAAGTCGAGTTGTGCCGAGATGCGTGGATGATACAAATCCTTATTCTTATGGTCGCGAACAAACAACACGTTGCTAATCAGCGCATAGAGTCCGTCTCTTATCCAGATGCTCTTATCGTCGGTCTTGCCCTCGAAGGCTTTTTCTACCTTTCGCTGTGTGTCGTACTCATCGCGCATACAATACAAATCGTCGTGACTCGGCTTGATGTACTTTGCCTTTACTTCATCTACGTTTTCGCCAAATATTTTGTCGAGAATCCAGTCGGTAATGAAAGGCTTTGTCATGTAATCCTCGCGCCACCATAGTCCGTAACTCTCAATCTCCGAAACGCTCATTGGCAGCGACGGAGAGAAATGTCCGAGCAGTCCGTGTACGGCATCGACCGGAATCTCCCAGATGCGGAAGAATCCGAGGATATGGTCAATACGGTAGGCATCGAAATACTCCGCCATCTTGCGGAATCGGCGCATCCACCACTTGCATCCGTCGGCAAGCATGGCGTCCCAGTTGTAGGTTGGGAATCCCCAGTTCTGTCCGTTCACCGAGAAATCGTCTGGCGGAGCACCAGCCTGTCCGTTCATGTTGAAGTATCGCGGTTCGGCCCAAGCCTCAACGCTGTTTCGGTTTATGCCGATAGGAATATCGCCCTTTATAATCACGCCGTTCTTGCGAGCGTATGATGCCGCCTCGCTAAGTTGCAGATGAAGGTGATACTGAATGAAATAGTACTCGGCAATAGCCTTGTAGTTCTCGCCTCCTACGGCTGTGAGAGTCTCGACCTCTGCCTTGTTGAACGTGCTGTATTCAGGCCACTGGCTGAATACTGGCGTCCCGAACTTATCCCGAAGGAAACTGAAAGCGGCATAAGGCACAAGCCAGTCGGCATTGTCGTCGAAGAACTTCTTGAAGCCTTTGGTTCTCAGGGTCTTCGCGCCGTCTTGCAGATAGATGAGGTGCAGATATTCGCGCTTGACTTTGTTTACCGCCTCATAGTCAACCTGTTCAAGGTCGTTTAGTTTCTTCTGCTGAGCAACAAAATATGCCATCTTCTCCTTATCGTCGAGCACGCCTACCTTTACAAGATTGGCATACATTGGGTGAAACGCGTAGATGCTTATGCTGCTGTAAGGGTACGAATCAACCCATGTGTTCGTAATCGTCGTATCGTTTATCGGCAGAATCTGAAGCACTCTCTGATGCAGCGATGCCACCCAGTCTATCAGTTTCTTCAAATCGCCGAAATCGCCCACTCCAAAACTGCTTTCGGTACGTATTGAGAATATCGGAACAACCATTCCGGCTCCGCGCCATGCCGACATCTGAAGATTGACCTCGCCGCCGTCAACAACACGGGTCTCTGTTCCGAACATCGCATATTCGTCTATGCTGTGGTTGAAGCCTTCTTCCCAGCATCCGAACGCGCCGTCGGTATATGCAGCAAACTTATATTCGAAAGGGAAACTGAGTTTGTCGGCATCAAGCGCAACAGCCCACTCGTTTATGCCTGTGCAATGGAGCATCTGCGGCTTGTCGGTCTTCCACGCGCCCAGATGTTTCTGGTTGCTGAGGAGTCCGAGTTTCTGCCCTGCCCTGAGTTGAGGGGCTTTCACCTTTATTATAAGCGAATGTTTTGAATACTTAGGCTTTAACGTCTCTGCCTTGTGCGGCTGAATACACTCGGTAAATGCCGAACTGTACAGATAAGATTGCCACGGTATGTCGCACCAGCGGTCGCTAAGTACATACACGCGCTTTGAATCATCGTCGGGAAGAAGGGTGCGTGTGTTTACCGCCCACTCTTTCCTTACCAACGCCGAATCCCGAAAAACTACATAATTATATTTAATGCTGCTGACATTGTCGCCAGCCTCATACTCCCGAACCCAATGCAATCCATCAACAGTATTGAGCCATGCTTCCTTATTACATACCGAGCCGTCGGCCGATGTAATCTGCATCTGAACTCCAATAATCTCGCCCCATTGGGTGAAATACTCTATATTGAACTGTACTTTCATGGTTTAGAAAATAATGCTTTTTATTAATTTCCCTCCAAAAATACGAAATAAGCCAACTATCACAATAAAAATTATTTACATTTATGGCAGAGAGTTGCGGAAACGATTGCGGCGCAACTCTCACATCTGTCCCTACAATCCTTGTCCGAGGTGCTCGCGACACATTTTTCACAAAAAAAATCCTAAAAAGTAATCTGTCGTGACATTTTTTACTTATCTTTGCACCGAAATATTTTCTTAATGATAACTTTTTGATTTACAAATCAATTCAAAGTTTTAATAAAGAAATAGTTTAATATGAGGAAATACATCGTAGCGGTTTTGCTGCTCGCTCATCTCACCATTTCAAAGGCAAGCGAGAGAGAGGTACAGAACGACTCTATCCTGCGAGAGGGCAAGACGCTATACAAATACGAAAAGGCAACATGGCTGGTTTCGGACTTGGCGTACAAGTCGAGCATCAAGAATGAGATAAGACATTCGCTCACCTATGCCCAGAACGATACCATCGTCGTAATATATACCGACAAGGACAAGCAACTCATCTACGAGGGAATGGTGAACAAGGATGGCAAACTGATAAAATCGGGAATGCGATTCAAACCGCTCACTCGCGAGGAGAGGCATCTGCTGGCGGTACGCAAGAATGCCATTGAGCAGATAAACAAGATGAACATCGTGAAAGCGCCCTCGGGCGGACAACTTAACATCGACATCATTCCGCACAACGGCGGCTATAAACTCTACGCTCTTTCGGGTACTCTTCAGGAGAACATCGTTCCGTTTGGCAACGACTACCTCTTTTATATTGACTACAACGGAAACGTGATGAGTTGGCAGAAATTCCACAACGAATACAATCCGCTCACGCTTAACCAGAAGTCGCAACTCTCAATCCCGGCAGCATCTTGCACCAACGACCCTTACATCACGGCAACGGACATCTGCACGTTCCAACTCTATGCCGACATGTATCCGCAACTGAAGTCGTTCGACGTGGAAACGACGCAGGGGCACAGTTTCCGGTTCGACCGCGAACAGAACAGAATAATGTATGTAAAGAAATAACTTCACAGCAAGGAAAACAAAGAATAAAACAATAAAGATGAACGCAAAAAGCAAAAAAATCTGTCTGTACACAGGCGGAACGACAGTCATTCTTATTGGCATAGTATACTTTCTGTTCTTCTTCGGAGCGTTCCGACCAAAGCAGACGGCAAAACTATGCATCGATGCCGATGACACAACCGACTCGGTATATACAAAACTCGACAAGCAGGCAAATCCCGTTTGTATGCTCGGCTTCAAGACGCTGTGCGTGATATTCAACTATCCCGGACACGTTCACACCGGATGCTACGAGATTCCAAACGGAACAAGCACAATAAGGGTATTCAAGAAGTTGAGAAAGGGACAGCAGTCGCCCGTAAGCCTCACCATCCCAAGTGTGCGCACGCTCGATAATCTGGCAACCACGCTCTCTAAGAATCTGATGCTCAGCAAAGAGGAGATTATGGCTGCCGTAAGCAACAACAGCTATTGCAACTCGCTCGGCTACGACACAACAACCATCGCGTGCCTGTTTATCCCAAACACATACGAGGTTTACTGGAACATCTCGCTCGACGACTTCATGAAGCGAATGGTAAAGGAGAACAAGGCTTTCTGGACCGAAGAGAAGGTTGCCAAGGCTGCCGAGGCTGGACTAACTCCTAATCAGGCTTACACACTGGCTTCTATCGTAGACGAGGAGACGGCAAACAACGCCGAGAAGCCGATGATTGCCGGTCTGTACCTTAACCGCTTCCATCAGGAGATGCCGCTTCAGGCAGACCCTACAATCAAGTTCGCATGGCACGATTTCACGCTCACCCGAATATACGAGAAGTTGCTGAAGATTGACTCGCCATACAACACATACGTTAACAAGGGTCTGCCTCCGGGTCCGATACGTATTCCGAGCGTTGCCGGCATAAACGCGGTGCTCAACCACGCAAAGCACAACTTTATTTACATGTGTGCAAAAGAGGACCTCTCGGGTACTCACAACTTTGCCGTAACGTACGAGGAGCATCTTGCCAACGCCAAGAAATATACCGACGCGCTTAACGCACGCGGCATTGGCGAGCACAAAAATTAGAATTCTTACACAGAGTTTTTTTGACATAACAATGACATCGATAAAAGGCGTGGCACACAAGTCACGCCTTTTTCATTTCAATCCGTCTTGC
>JAEEGI010014239.1_pt1 | contig 16761 bp, 3 predicted proteins | sample 8958751 | NCBI WGS metagenome assembly JAEEGI01 (sample SAMN16246545, study PRJNA631951) | gut metagenome | biome: gut microbiome; feature: rumen; material: KS-attached | host: Bos | place: Iran: Karaj | collected 2018-10
CCACCATCCGCTTCCGGTCTGCAGGTTGTCCCAGTACATGCCCGTGCTGGGCTTGGTGATGGCAAACTGGCGGATGCTCTCGACGATCTTAGCAGCGGTCTTCTGGCGCCCATTGCGGTTGAGCGTCAAGGCGTAATAGCCTTTCTGCTTGAGGGTGATGCCCTTGCTCCAGGTCTTGTCCATGTACTTGAGGATATTCTTCATCAGGTCGGTACTGGCGCTGGACTGTTGCTTCACCTCGGGGTAGAGACTGCGCGTGTAGGCATACTCCGTAAACTGGCCTTCAGGCTCCTTATAATACTTCTTGGCATTGTTGTATAGGCGCACGTTCTCGCTATCGTAGTAAGCGAGTGCGCGGTTCAGCATTGAAGTCAGTCGGTTGTCGTCGGGCAGGTAGCCCAGGTGCTTGATTTCGCCGATGAGTTCAAGCACGGTGCCTGTGGTCCAGACGTTGGACTCGCATCCGGGATAGCGGAACCAGGTGAATCCGCCGTCACCCATCTGCAGCGACTGCAGAGCGGTGATAATCTTCTCATATTCCTTCTTGGTGATGGCCTCGTCAAAGAGTTCGTTCAACTTCGACATCCTAAGCGTCTGGCGGTCAGCATCTCGAACCCATGGCGACGCCAGCAGGGTGCCGATCTTCAGGTCCTGGTTCTTCTCGAGCATCGACACGAGGGTGCTGTCCTCGTTGTGCTGCTTCCAGTAGGTCACCGCCTCCTTGATCTGGGGCTGTTCCTTGGCCACACCTTGTGCCACTTGCAGGGCATACAGGCTGTGGACTGCATGGGTTGCCGTGCAGTAACTGTCGCTGAAGATGGTGGGCAGTGCCAGCACGCAGTACCACACGGGGTTATCGCAGTATTCCAGCGTCACGCGGGCATCCTTGGGGAACTTGGGCAGCGGCTGCTCAAAGTGTCCCTCTCCTGCCTCGACATAGAAGGGCTGGGTCTCGATGACGGGCGAGATGGTCGTCAGCACAGGCACCATCACCTGCTCGCCGTCGCCGAAGGTGCTGTTTGCTGCCTTGATGCGGAAGCCCAGCATGGCGATGGTGTCGGGCACTTGCCAGTCGATAGTAACCGCCTCACTGCCCATCGGGTCGAGCGTCAGGTTGAAATTACGCGAGGCATATACGTCATTGGTACGCGGGTCGAAAAGCTCGATCACGGCGTCACAGGCGCTAACCTCGTCGGTTGCGTTCTGCACGGTGGCTGCCAGCGTGGCCTTGTCGCCCTGGCGCAAGAAACGAGGCATGTTGGCCTTCACCATCAGCGGCTTCTGCGTCAGCACCTCGGCCATCCAGGTGGAGCCCACCATCTGCTTGTCCCATGCCACGGCCTGGGCATTCCAGGTGGTGTTGAAGTTGGGCACCTCAAACTCCAGCGAGACGACGCCGTTTTGGTCGCTGGTGAGCATCGGCTGCCACAACGCGGTCTTGACATCGCTCATGCGCAGAGTCACCTTGTCCAGGTTTTGCTGATTCACTTGAGCATCTTCGGTAGAAGAAACTCCACGGACCCTGATTTTTGAAGCGGCACCAAATCCCTTTTCGCCCTCTGCGAGTTCCACGCTCTGAACACTGCCGGTGTAGAGTCTCTTGTCAACCTTTTGATAGCCGGTAACTACCACTTCGCCTATCGTTCCGTCTTTTGGCTCTAGTTCGATTACCATTCCGTCAAGGGCCTGGACCTCAACGGTCTCGTAGCCCACATAAGTGATTTTGAGGGTAGCTCCATAAGCACAGTTGAGTGAGAAGATTCCGTCAAAGTCGGTAGCGACGCCGTTCTTGGGATTGCTCAACTCAACAACCGATGCCCCGATGACAGGTTCGCTGTTCTCGTCAACCACCATACCGCTCACCGTGTTTTTGCCTGTCGAACGGGTAGCCCCCAGCGATTGTGATTTTAACAGCTGGCGTCCACGTCCCATGGCATAGCTGAACGGCGATAAGCCGTAAGTGTATAATTTAGGCAGTTGAGCTTGAGCTTCTTTGGGTATAGCCAGGTGATCCTGCGACCATCTGGTGGCACCCCGACCGTAGCCGCCTAAACGCATGGACCAGATGTTGAATGAAGGGGTGGATCCGTAGGGCGTAAATACTGAATAGTTCCAGTCGTTCTCGGCAATGCTGGCGATGGCTTTGTCATACATGTCGAGCAGCATGGCTCCGGGACGGGGCTTGCCGTTCTGATCGGTCAGCGTGAATGACCAACGCTCGATGTTACCCGGCACGAGTTTGTCGCGGAACGAAGTGGCGGTAATCTTCATCTCCTCGGCTTTGTACGGATTTGCCAGTATCACCTCTTTTTCCCATTTCTTGATGCCGTAGTAGGTGATGAACGATACGGTCACGTCTGCTCCGGCCTCCTTGGGCAAGGGAACGGTGAAATCGTTCATGCCGGTTTGGTAGTTCAACCAACCCTCACTGATGATATCTTTATTGGTGCTGGCGACATAATAGATGTAGGCCTCTGGGGTGGACACGCCCACGGTGATGTGGCCCTTGTTGTCCTTGTCCACACTCTTGCCGAACGGCGAGATCCACAGCGGGCAATCGTTGACGGGCGAGGTCTTGTCACCCTTGCGGTAGAGGATGATGTCACGGTTCACGTCAACGTCCTCCTCGCCCTCCTCGGCATCGAGAATAAGGATTTTGAGGGTGTATTCGCCCGAGGACAGGCTGGTCAGGTTGATGGTCGGGTCGGCGGTGTTCACGTTGCCTGTCAGCGCCGGCTCCTTATTGCCTTTCTTCGTCACTTCCCACGTGCACCAGGTGTCGGGGTGTTCCTCGTCGGTGGTGTTGTATTTCAACGGCAGTTTGATGGGCTGGTCGTTGAGATAGACGTTTTCGCTCTCACTGCCCAACTCGATGCCTCGGCGCGTGCCCACAATGAACGAGGTGCTCTCCTCATGAGTCTCGCCGGCATCGTTGGTCACGGTGGCGAGAACCTTATAGTTATAGCGTGCCCAACAGCGCTTGCCGGGCTTCAAGTCCTTGTTCTCCTGGAACAGGTCAGGGGCAAATTCGAAGGTGAAGTTGCCCTGGGCGTCGGTCACAACGGTGGTATCTTGCAGGTGCTTGCCATTGTTGTTGCGCATGCTCCACCACCACCATGACCACTGGTTCTGGATGAGTGACAGGCGCACCTCGCTATTGGCGATAGGCATGCCGCTGTAAGACATCGCTTTTCCGGTCACCTTGACAGGCTGGCCGGCAACATAGCTGCGACGCGCATCGGGGAAGGTGACCTCAAACGTCGGCGTCTTGTACTCGCTCACGTTCACAGACCATCCATTGATTCTTTCATTGCCTTTCTCAAGAATGATGAGGAACCTGCCGTTCATGCGGTCCTTGGGGATGACGAACGAACCCTCTATGCGTCCGTACTCGTCGCTGGTAACAATTTCCGTGTCGATAACCTTGTTGTTAGGATCTTTATAGATTACGCTGAAATCTTCGCCTCCCAAGTGGGTGTTGACATTGTTAGTGACGCGATAGACAATAATAGCCCAATGGACGGTCTCGCCGGGACGGTACACGCCTAAGTCGCTGTAGAATTGGGCTGTAATGTGGTCGAAATTGTAGTCGTAGTCGTCGATTTGATGATAATAGCACTCGGGACCAAATCGGTCATCACCCTTGATGGTGCGCAGTACTCCCCAATACTTGCTGGAGATATTGAGCGTTCCGTCGTTGCCGGTATTGCCTATTTTGCTGTATAACTTGTTGACAACGGTTACGTCGGGCAAGGGTTTGCCGGTGGTGATGTCCACAGCTGCGATGAAACCTTCCTTGTCCTTACGGCTTACGGTGAAATTGCCGATGTCGGTAACGCGCAACAGTTGATATGTATAGACGTCATGATGCGGCCTCTCGTCCTTATCCAGCATGGGGAGGATGACATAGTTTCCGTAAGGCAGCGGTGGCAATTCTGTCTTGATACCGCTTGCACGGAACGGCACGTTCTCTTGTACGGCGACTGGCGTCTGCGAGACGAACTTCAACATCTCGTGGCCAATGCGGTATATATCCTCCACGAAATCAGGGGCGCGATACACATTCAGCCAATAGCTATTGGCATTGTCGACATCGGCAGTTACTGTGATTTTGTCACGCGAGGAGAGGACGTCGGGATAGGAAATATTAATACGCTTCTCCTCCAGGTCGAAGATCATGTTCTTGACCTGAGCGGTGTAAATCGAGGAGGGGAAACGCTGCAGGTATTGCTTCAACTCGGCATATTTCTGTTTGTTGTCGTCAAAACTGAGGTTGGAAAGCAATATGGCGCTGTACTCGCTGTTGCGGTAACGGTCGTAGGCGGCGCGAAGGTCCCCTTCGCCGGTGTGGACCATAGCGAACATGTCGGAGGCGGCATTGCCATCGGTCGCGTCAAGCCACCCGGTCTTGATGCGGTCAGTGAGCTCATCGTTGTCCTTCAGCAGTTCCAAGCTCTTCATCGACAGGAACTCAAATAGGGTGGGGACATAGGTTGCACCCAACTCATTGCACTCGATGATGCCGGGCAGTGACGTCACCGCCACGGCTTTGAGGGCTTCGGGTTCGGCAAGTGAATTCTCTACCAATTCTGCTATCTTTTTATTGAACTGGTTGCGGTCCCACTCGCTCACGTCGGCGGGCGTTTCCTCAACAGGATTGTTGCGGTCGCTCCAACGGGCGTAACGGTTGCGGTAGCCTTGATAGACCAGTGCCTCGAAGTAGTAGAGCAGCGCCTTGATGTGGGGCTTCTTTTCCTTAGCGATAGTGGACTCCAGCCGTTTGACGACGTCAGACATGTTGTCCTGTGAGATGCCACTTTGGGCGATGCTGTAACGCACCAGCGCGTCAACGGTGAGTTCGCCATCACCTGCCTTGAGCGCTATGTCAAGGTCGGCTAGCGCCTCCTCGCTGACGTCTTGCGGATAATTGAAGTCAATTATTCTATAGTCATCACCCGATGCGTTGAATGGGAATGCCATAGATAATATGACAATCAATATAAAATGTAGAATTTGCTGTTTCATAGTTGTAAAAATGTTTAGATTTGAAATAATAAGCCCCCAAAAATAATTAAAATTGTACAAACCTCTTGCGTGCTCCCCTTTATTTTGCAAAAAATTAACATTAAGCGCGTATATGTATAGAACAAAAAACGGTCAACATGGCTTCACCGCCATGCTGACCGTTGAGGCTGATACAGGATGTCGGTCCTATTCTTTCAGATTGACGGTGATCATCTTGCCGGAGCTGTGGGCGGTCATCTGCGGAGCATACTGGCTCTGGATGGTGGCGATGCCCGAGGTGAACTCACCGGGGTTGGTCACCCACACGTCGTAACCGATGATGTGCGTGCCCTTGCTCAGGTTGTTGATGAACACGTTGGTCTGCGTGTCCTTGGTCTCGAGGTAGAACCACGTGCGGTCCTCGCTGCGGTAGCCCGACAGCTTGTCGACAGGCTCGAAGCAGGAAGCGCGCTCATCGGTGATGGTCACGTAGTCCATGTCCTTGTTGACCTTGATGACAACGCGCACCTTGACCTTGTCGCCCACGTTGAACGAGGTGGCCTGGTGCAGGCTGCCGTCCTGGGCGTACACATAATATTCCTTGCTGATGGAAACCTCCTCGATGGCCTTCTCCTTGACCTCGGTCATCGGCGACTTGTACTGGGTGTAGATGGCACCCCATGCCGGGCCGCTGCCGGTGCGGTCGATAACGACGTTACCTGCCGTGGCAGCATCGATCGTGGTGCGGAAGTATCCCAGCCACTCAGCCATCTTGTCGAGGTTGACGGGCTTTCCGGCAATGGCGATGGTGGGCAAGGCGTTGCGCTCGAGCCACTGGCTGCCGGTGCTCAGCAGGCTGTTGACGGCATCAGCGGCAAGGCTGTAGCTGCCCCAGTCATTGGTCTGCTTCATCAGTAGCATCCACTTGCGTATCTGGTCAATCTCGTCCTGACGCGGGTCAACCTCGCTCATTGCGCGCAGGATGGTAGTGGTGTAGGCCACCTTGTCAAGCTCCCACCATCCGCTTCCGGTCTGCAGGTTGTCCCAGTACATGCCCGTGCTGGGCTTGGTGATGGCAAACTGGCGGATGCTCTCGACGATCTTAGCAGCGGTCTTCTGGCGCCCGTTGCGGTTGAGCGTCAAGGCGTACCATGCCTTATCCCTGATTGTGATGCCCTTGCTCCAGGTCTTGTCCATGTATTTGACAATCTTCTTGAGCAGTTTGGCGTTGTCTTTGGGCATCTTGTACTCGGGGTAGAGCCCTCGGGTGTAGGCATAGCTCTTGAACTTGGCTTCGGGCTTGCTCATGTATTCCTTTGTCATGATGTAATCAGCCATGGTCGCGTTGTCATAGTACTTGATGGCTCGGTCAATCATCGAATTCAAGCGGCTGTCCTCGGGCAGGCCACCCAGGTGCTTGACTTCGCCGATGAGTTCGAGCACCGTTCCGGTAGCCCACAGGCTGGACTTGCAGTCGGGGTGGCGGAACCAGGTGAATCCGCCGTCGGACATCTGCAGCAACTGCAGTGATGCAAGGATTTTCTCGTAGGTCTGCTTCGAGATGTTGTCATCAAACAGCTCATGCAGTCTGGACATCCTCAGCGATTGGGCGTCGGCGTCGCGCACCCATGGCGATGCCAGCAGCGTACCGATCTTGAGGTCGGGGTTCTTCTCGAGCATCGACACGAGGGTGCTGTCCTCATTGTGCTCTTTCCAGTAGTTGACGGCCTCCTTGATTTGGGGCTGGGACTTGGCGGCAATCTGTGCAATCTGCAGCGCATATAGGCTGTGGGCCGCCTGGGTGGCGGTGCAGTAGCTGTCGCTGAAGATGGTGGGCAGTGCCAGCACGCAGTACCACATGGGGTTGTCACAGTACTCGAGCGTCACGCGTGCATCGGCGGGGAACTCGGGCAGCGTGGTCTCGTAGTGGCTCTGGGCGGCCTCGATGTAGAACGGCTGTGCCTCGATGACGGGTGAGATGGTGGTGAGCACCGGTATCATGACCTGTTCACCGTCACCGTAGCGGCCGTTGGCGGCCTTGATGCGGAATCCGGCAAACGAGATGGTGTCGGGGACGGTCCAGTCGATCTTGACGGCTTGGCTGCCCATGGGGTCAAGTTCCAGGTTGAAATTGCGCGAGGCGTAGATGTCGCCCGAGCGCGGGTCAAACAGTTCAATCACGGCATCGCACTTAGCGGCCTTGTCGCTGGCGTTCTGCACGGTGGCGGCCAGTTGTGCCTTGTCGCCCTGGCGCAGGAAGCGCGGCATGTTGGAACGCACCATCAGCGGTTTCTGGGTGAGTACCTCGGCCATCCAGGTGGAGCCCACGGCTTTCTCATTCCATGCCACCGCCTGGGTAATCCAGGTGGTGTTGAAGTTGGGCACCTCAAATTCCAGGTTGATGTTGCCCTTGGCATCGCTGGTGAGCATCGGCTGCCACAATGCTGTCTTGACGTCGTTCTCGCGCAGCACGACCTTCTCCAGGTTCTTCTCGTTGACGTTGGGCTGTGCCGATACCTGTTCCTCTTCCATGGCTCCGTCACTCATTGCTGATGTTTCAGCCATCTTGTAGTACATCCGGCTCTCATCGTTTATGCGAGCGGGAGAACCCGCTAACATCCTGGCCCCATATACATCACGGGCGCCCATGTATCTGCTGAACGGGGCCGTGTCATAGGTGTACAGGAAGGGTAACAGTTCCTCGGCCTTCTCGTTCTCATCGAGCATATCGCCAACCCATGACGAGATGGCGTGGTTGCTTCCGCTGACGCCAATGGCGCTAATATGGCCGGCGAAACCGCCCTTGCGCCAGTTGCGCCATCCCCAGTTATTGCCGGCGATGCTGGCAATGGCCTTATCATACATGTCCAGCACCATTGCGGCACGCACTGGCTTGCCGTTCTGGTCGGTCAGGGTGAATGTCCAGTGTTCGATGTCACCAGGGGCAAGTTTGTCGCGGAACGAGGTGGCGCTGATTTCTACAGCCTCGGCCTTGTAGGGATTGATGATGAACCTGGTGTCGCTGTGCAGCTGTGTCTCGTAGTAGGAGGTGAATGACACGGTTACATCGGCACCGGCCTCCTTGGGCAGGGGCACGGCAAGGTCATGCAGGCCTCTCGTGTAGTTCAGCCATCCCTCGGCAATCACCTTGGAAGCCGTAGAGGCCACGTAATAGATGTAGGCCTTGGGCACCGAAACTCCCACAGTGATGTGGGCCGTATTGTTCTTGTCCACGTCAACTGCCATCGGCGAGAGCCACATGGGGGTATTCTTCACGGGCGGTTCGGCATCGGTCTTGCGGAACAGGGTGATGTTGGTTTCGGCGTCAACATCCTTCTCGCCCTCCTCGGCATCGAGGATGTGAACCTTGATCTTGTATTGTCCTGACGGCAGGTCGGTCAGGTCAATGGTCGGATTGGCGGTGTTCAGGTTGCCGGTCTTGACGGGTTCCTTGCCGTCCAAGGGCGTGACCTCCCAGGTACAGTAGGTGCTGGGATTCTTCTCGTCGGTGGTGTTGTACTTCAGCGGCAGCGTGATGGGTTTGTCGTTATAGAACGCATTGCCGTTAGTGATGCCCAGCTCGATGCCACGGCGCTTGCCCACGATGAACAAGGTGCTCTCTTCTTGCGTCTCGCCGGCATCGCTGGTGGCGGTAGCGACAACCTCGTAGCAGTAGCTCGACCAGCCCTTGCCATAACGGCTGTTCTCGCTGAACAGGCTAGGCTCATAGCTGAAGGTGAACATGCCTTGGGCATCGGTATTCACGGTGGTGTCCATCAGGTGCTTGCCGTTGTCGTCGGGCGCATACCACCAGTGCCAGCGCCACTCGTTCTGGATGAGCGACAGTCTCACCTGGGTGTTGGCCACGGGCATGCCGCTATAGGTCTCGACCTTGCCTGTGATTTTGACTGGCTGGCCAGCGACGTAATTGAAGCGCCCGTCAGGGAAGGTGACGGCAAATGTCGGCGTCTTGTACTCGCTCACGTTCACGCCCTTCCATCCCACGTTGGACAGGCTGGATTTGGATCCACCGTCATACACATTCAGCGAGAATCGTCCGTTCATGCGGTCCTTGGGGATGACAAAGGACCCCTCGATGCGGCCGAAGGCGTCGCTCGTTACAGTCACCTCGTCGATGTGCTTGCCGTTGTAGTCGTCAAACTTGACGGTCATATTCCGGTTGGCCAATGGCCTGCGGCCATTACCGGGATTAAAGTAGGTGACTGCGGCCCAATGCACGGTCTCGCCTGGGCGATAGACACCCAGGTCGGTGTAGATTTCACAGTCGGTACTGTTTGAACTGCGGTCGGTCAACCTGTGATAGCGCATCCTGTCGGCCGATGTGTCATTGCCCTTGATGGCTTGGAGCCTGAAGTTGTCGATGTTGTAGTATGATCCGTTATTCTTGGGGGACGGAAAATGCTCCAGGATGGAAACCAGACCATCGGCATTGGTGGTGCCAAGGGTGCCGGAAAGCTTATCGGGGTCATTCTTCGGCTTGTTATCTTCATAATTTATCGTTGCTCCTTGAATGGGCTTGCCGGTCTTGATGTCCACTGTGCCCACCTTGTCCTTGTGGTCGTAGCGGGTGATGCAGATCAAGGCCATGTCGGTGACACTCATGATATTACGGTAGTCCAAGCCAGAGCTGGTCCTTCCGTCGTCCTTGTCCTTGTCTGGAGCGAGGTCTGTTGCACATATCATATATCTGCCGTAGGGCAGGGGAGGCAGGGTGAACTTCACATTATTTTCAGTGAAGGGGACAGTGCCTTGTACCTTGATGGGATATTGCTTGAGCAACTCGTAGGTGTAGCCCTTGTTCGATGGGTACATACCATCGTCGGGTTCACCTTGTACCCGATAGACCGAGAGGTTGAACGAGTTGGCATTAGTGACGCTCATCGACACCGTGATGCTGTCACGCGACGAACGTGTCGCGGGAAAACTCATTGACACTCTCCTTTCCTCGATCGAGGTGATCTTGTTGGCAATCTCGGGGGTGAAAATCGATTTAGGGAAACGCTTGACATAGTCCTTGTACAAGTCATATTGCTGTTTCTCGTCCTGGTAGCGCAACTCATCCAGCAGCAGAGCGCTGTATTCGCTTTCCTTGTACTGCTGGTAAGTCTCCTCGTCGATGTCAGCATCCAGATAGCTCATGGCATAGATGTGGGCGGGAATGTTGCCCTCGGTTGCCTTGAGCCAGCGTTCCTTGATGTCATGGCGCATGGTGTAGCTGACGCCGTTGCCGCTCAGCATGTCATAGCACTGGCTCAACATGAACTCCTGCATGGTGGGGATGTAGGTAACGCCCAGGTCATTGTACACCAGGATGTCGGACAGCGACGTCACGGGTATCTGTTTGAGTGCCTCGGGCTCTTTCAGCGCCTTGTCCACCAGCTGCATGATTTTTAACTCAAATTGCTTCCGGCTCCACTCGCTCACGTCAGTGGGCTCTTCCTCCACCGGGTTGTTGCGGTCGCGATAAGAAGCATAGCTGTTACAGTAGCCTTGATAGACCACTGCCTCGAAGTAGTTGAGCAGCGCCCTGATATGGGGCTGCTTCTCGTTCTTGATGACCTTTTCGATGCGGTTGACGATGTCGGGCATGTTGTCCTGCGAGATGCCGCTCTGCGCGATGCTGTAACGCACCAGCGCGTCGACCGTCAGTTGGCCGTTGCCCGACTTCAGCGCTTTGTCAAGGTCCGAAAGCGCCGTTTTGCTCACGTCTTTAGGATAGTTGAAGTCAACCTCCTTCACTTTCCCTGATGAATGGAATGGAAATGCCATTGCAAGTAATGCGATGAGTAAGAAGTTAATAATTCGTTGTTTCATAGCTACTATGGGTTTGGATTTGTTGTTATAACTCCAAAATTACTATATATAATGCATTGTTCCGGCTGTTAACCTTGCTTTTTTGCAATAATTAACAGGAAATCCGGTATATCCTGACGATTTAACCATTCTGCTTGTTGCCTGATCTCACGATGACTCAATGCTTGAAGGCCACTGGCAAGGTGTACCACACGCGCACGACCTGACCATTCTGATGGGCAGGGGTGAATTTGGGCAGAGACTTGACCACACGGACGGCCTCGGCATCCAGTTTCTTATCCACCGAACGGACGACTTTGACCTGACCGATACTGCCATCTTTTTCCACAACAAACTGGACGACCACCCTGCCCTGAATGTGAACCTCGGCATATTCGGGAGGATACTGGATGTGAGTCTGGATGTATTGATAAAGCTCTGCTTCCCCACCAGGAAATTGGGGCATCTGTTCAACAGTCTTGAAGATATCATCTCCGCTTCGCTTTTCTTCACGTTTCTTCTCGTCATTTCCATCATACCTTCCAAATGTCGTTTCGCGTTCTCTTTCAGGATATTTTAAAGTCACTGGTCCATCTTGATCGTCGAAGCAATAGGTGCCCATGAAGAAGATGGTGCCCGTGTTCTCTTCCATGATGTAATAGACAAATGGGCGAGTGGCATGGAAGTACTGACATAAGTCCACACCTTTTTCCGCCACCTCAGCGACCGTGACGGCAGCGGCCTTGGTTCCCTCCTCGTTGACTTCGATTTTGGCCTTCTGCTTCATCATCGACACATACAGATTGTCCTTATGTCCTTGGAGCATGTTGGGGAACTCGGCACCCATGCCGAAAGCCCGTGGCATACCTATCGACGAGAGCACATTTTCAAGATGTGTCTCGCTTTCGGTGGTGAAACGGGGCATCAGGATATCGACTTTCATAGTCCTCAAGTGTGATCGCCACTCCTCCAATTTTTGTGCCGAGAGGCTCTGGATGACATCACCGATGGTTTTACCTTCGTTGGGCAGCAGCACATACATGCTCCAGCCCTTGTTGCCGTAAGGCAGGCGCAGCATCTTGCACAGGTCATTCTTGCCATAAGTAGCATTACCCTCGCGGTGCATTATCGGGCGCTGGACGGTTTTGCCGTCTAGCGTTATGAAGTCCAGATTGCGGGTTTCCTTGGGGTCAAATTGATCAGTCCACGCGGCCTTGAAATAGATGGCGTTCAGCAGGTACATCACGCGATTGGTGTTAAGCTCCTTCTTGTCCAAGATTTTCGGAATCATGCCGTCGGTGTGAGTCTTGCACCAGCTGTTAATTTTGTTCACGACGCTGTTCGCATCGTAGCTGACCGCATCAACCTGGGCATTGTAATACTTCTGCATGTCGGCCTTGTACTGCGGCTTGATTCGATATTCAGAGATGATGTCGAGGCAGTTGGCGACTTTCACCGTCACTTTAGGATCAACAGATTGGGCTTCTTCCATCGTCGTCTTGAAGTGCTTGTTGATTTCCTGTACCGAAGCGCCTAATCCGAGCACGTCGGTAATCTGTCGGCGCGTCTCGCCGCCAGCACCCTCATTGAGCATACCCAACACGTAGCTCACGCTGATGGGCGACACAATGGTGCTGCTGCCGCTCGGTTTCTGCTCGCAGATGGTGCGGAACAGTTTGCAGGCGAAATCATTATTGTTGCCGTCCTCATTCAGTTGGGATACGGCCTCTGGGGCATCCTCTTTCTCGGGCACTACTTCAGCATTAGCTTTGCTGTTACAGCTGGCGAAAGCCGAGAGGATGGTCAAAAGCATCACTGCGGTCTTAAACCTGACTAAAATATTAAAATGTTTCATATCAGTCTAAACTTTTAGGTTGATAAAAACGGATTAATTCTCGCTTGCAAAATTACAACGGATTTTTGAAAAAAGGCTGGCATTTGATGGTCATTCTTTGTGAAAGAAATGCCTGATTTTCAGCTGATTGAAAAAGAAAATGGTCATTTCGGGGTAATTCATTGTTTTGTCCTCCTCAAATAGGCTCTAAAAACTCGTTTTTTTCCATTAGTGCTCAGCAAAAAATCTCGTTAGTGCCGTCATTATTTATTTTGATTTCTTGCGAGCGGCAGCAAGCAATCCTCAACAACTTTGCGTCTTTGCGACATTGAGTGAGATTGAGAAACAGGCGTTTTGGGGTGAATGGTCACATTATTACTGTAACTATTCAGTCAATAATGCCTATTTTCTTTCTTGCATTAAGCTGCTGTGTCATCATTGCAATGCCACTGCATACACGGCCAACGGCCGAGTAATCAAACGAAAACTGTTTTGATTTCTCATGCCAGCACAATGATTTCGGGCGATACAATCAAGATATGTCTTGGTCTATAGAGCCAGGCGCAGTCCCATGTAGTTGCGGATGACATTAGGCCTGAAGCCGTCGCGTCGCGTGAGGCGGCAAAACCGCTCGCCGCCGCTCCAACGGCCACCGCGGTGAATGCGGCTCACTCCCGTCTCGGGGCCGGTCGGGTTCACGACGGCCTCCTCGGTATACAGCGAGTACCAATCGTTGCACCACTCCTCGATGTTGCCGTTCATGTCATACAGGCCCAGTTCATTGGCCAGCTTGGTGGCGACGGGATGGCAGGTGTTGTCACTGTTGTCATAAAACCATGCTACCTCGTCGAGGATGTCGCTGCCAGCATAAACATACCCTCGGCTCTTGGTACCGCCCTGGGCGGCAAATTCCCATTCAGCCTCGGTGGGCAGGCGGAACTGAAGGCCCGTCATAGCGTTGAGTTGGCTGATGAACGAGGCGCAGTCTTCCCAGCTGACGCTGTTCACAGGATACAGCGGGTTGGTCGTGTCATAACTCGGGTTACTGCCCATCACAGCTGCCCACAGTTCCTGAGTCACCTCGGTCTGGCCGATATAGTAGTCCGAGAGCGTCACCTGGTGTTTAGGACTGCCCACAAACACCTGATAGTCGCTATCTTCCTCCTCGGTAGCCCCCATCGTGAAAGTCCCTCCCTTCACCTTGACCATCTTGAAGGTTACGCCATTGACCGTGAACACCTTCACATCCTTGTCGGGCAACGTCATGCTTCCTAGTAAGGCGTCGATGAGGATGGTCGCATCTGAAATTCCCAGTTCACCATCCTGGTCGCAGTCGGCATTCTCCAGGCTATAAGACGGGTTGTCGTTGCCGAGCAGGAGGTCGATCAATGCCGTGACATCGGCGATGCTGACATAGCCGTCACAGTCCACGTCGCCAAGTTCGGTATATACGGTGACACGGCAGGTGTCAGGTTCGGCTTCCCCGTCGACCGACTGGACAACAATCATGGCCTCGCCTTCACGGATGCCGACCACCTGGATCTTGTTCCCTGCCAGTCGGGCTGCAGCCACCGACGGATTGCTCGATGTCACCTTAAGTTCGGTCGATACGGGAGTCACAGTCGGGGTGAGGGTAAGGATGTGGTTGGGTAGCAGTGATGCCTCGTGCTCGTCAAGGGAGATGTAGATAAAGTGCTCAACGACAACGATGTGACACCTGGCCTGCTTGCCACCGCAACTGGCGATGATATCACATTCACCAGGAGCAACAGCCGTGACCACGCCATTGTCGACCGTGGCAACCCATGATTTACTGGATGACCAGGTTACCGTCTGGTCGGTGGCATTCTCGGGCAGAACGGTGGCCGTGAGCGTCAACTGTCCTCCCATCTCCATTTTTACACTCTCTTGGCTCAACGTCACCTCGGTCGGCAGTATCTCAGTGACTATCACACGGCACACGACGAAAATGCCTTGACAAATTGCTTGGATTTCACATTCTCCCGTTCCGACTGCGGTCACCACACCGTTGTTAACCGTTGCTACATTTGTGTTTGTAGATTGCCACAGGATATAGCCCGGATCCACATGAGCAGGCGTGACGATGGGCTGGAATGAATATTCACTGCCTTTTAGCATCTCGATAGAGTCGCGGCTAAGGCTGAAATCCGTAATGGGATTGATGTCCCCAATGATATTAGTGAAGTTACACCAATAGGGCGCCGTAAAATAAGCTGCCAACGCCGACGCCGGCACATGCAACTCCGCGCTGAAATCTGTTTCAGTAAGCAATTCTTCTTCTTCGCGATAAGTCGGAGGTGTAGTTGCATAAGAATAAATCATCCTCCCAGGCAATGTTTTAACTCCAGTCACTCCTCTGCTTAGATACAATGTATCTACGTTAGGAAAAGCATAATAATAATAACCTTGGTCACCATCTCCAAATAAGTATAATGATTCCAGCTCTAGGGGGATAGTGTCTGAAGAATTTTCAAACCAAACCCCACTACTTATTGGCATCACCAATCTTTTTAATCTTGTGCAATTATCAAGATGAAGTTGATAATAATCACATACAAAGGGGAAAGACAAACTTGTAGACTCAGAAAAATCAATGTACCTATCAAGAGTAAGGGGATTATCGCTTATACCAACAACACTATAACCTCTGACTTTGGTGGGTATTACAATATCACCTGAATAATCTACATACCTGTACCAATCACCATCACTTTCCGATTCCCTGTATAAACCAGATGAGACAACAAGGTAATCTCCGTCAATGGCATCATCGCCTATGTCATAGCAATTATACCCATAACACCAATCAATCTTGTCGTCAGCGTAACAAATTCCATTTTCTTCAATGTCAAAATCACATGCGTATGGTGGAAACAGAACACCACAGTCACTATTGACGTCACTGGGCAGTTTGCCTTCTTCAACAGCAACCCATCGAATACTGTAGTGTGCAGTTATACCGTCATAAGGATCTATGGCGAAGGCAATCGTGTCATTTTCAATATTCACTCCACCCGCGGGTTGTCCAGAGGTAGGGCCGAAACAGTCGCCATTGATAAATACTTTGCTATCTTCATGGGTTGCAACAGTCACAGAGACTTTAACTAATCGATATAGAGAATAAGTATAATCGACCTTTGCTGACGGAGCTGCGGTTTTTCCACCACTGTTACCAAAAATCCAAGTAAAGTAATGATAAATGCCATTTACTTCCTTATAAGCTTGATAGGCTTCTGACGGAACAAAAAGAATAGGGCCAAAATAATCATAAAACATATCAAGTACATCATCATAGTCATCAAATAAAGAGTATGGAAAGATATAACTATCCTCATAATCCAACTCATCAAAAGCTCCTTCCATTTCAGGAGGTGTTAATGACTTGCAAGTGAGAACATTCTTTACTTGATAATAACCATAATCATGCTTAAATGCACCCGTCTTAATAAGCGTTACCGTTTCTGGAATTGTTACATCACTACCACTATTGTAGAACGCGCTGTCACCGATGGCTGTAACGGTGTAGTTGCGTCCATTGTAAGTGACGGTACTGGGAATGACAACGGTTTCGCTGTATGTGTTACCAATTACATTGTAGGTGACTTCGACGGTGTTGTTGGAGGTCTTGTTGTAGTAGATGCCGTCGACCTCGAAGTCGTAGGCGCTTGCCCCTAGGGCGAACAGCATGCAGACCAGCAGCACGGTAAGATTCAGAAATTGTCCTCTTTTCATAGTTCTATATTTTTGATTGTTATTTTTGTGGCTTAGTTTCCTGCAAAAATACAGTAAAATCGGCTGCAGCCCAAATAATTCTCCAATATTTCGGGGGTGTTGTGTAAAATGATGGTTTGTGGCAAGTGGGGAGTCGTCATTGTCGGTGAGATAGGAGGTAGGGGATTGTTTTTCTTGTCGGTGAGTTTGTTGTGGTTGGAGATTTTTTAGGCAATGATATAGCTGTTGGTCCGAAACCCTGCGGGGCTAATGCTAATTACACGAACCTTTAGCTTCTATGTTGCAATCCAAGTTTTAGCTTTACTTTTAACAATCTTTATGTTTGGTTCGGATTATTGTATTACCTTTGTCCTCTG
>JAEEGI010014240.1_pt1 | contig 16760 bp, 9 predicted proteins | sample 8958751 | NCBI WGS metagenome assembly JAEEGI01 (sample SAMN16246545, study PRJNA631951) | gut metagenome | biome: gut microbiome; feature: rumen; material: KS-attached | host: Bos | place: Iran: Karaj | collected 2018-10
TTCTCCTGCCAGCGGTGAGGCGGGGGACGCGACCGTCAAGGCTTCCGTCCTCAAGAACGACACCAATGACAGCCGTACGGCTACCGTGACCTTTACGGCCGGCACCAAGACGGCGACGTACACGATTCTCCAGTCGCAGCTCAATGCCCTGGTCATCGCCACGACCGAATATGAGGTTCCTGCGGAAGGCGGGACCGTGGAAGTGAAGGTCAGTGCCAATGTGGACTATCAGGTCATCATTCCCGATGCTGTCGACTGGGTGGAGAATGCAACCACCAGAGGCATGACCGAAAGCACGGTCGTCCTCAAAGTTGCCCCTAGTCTGGAAGTCGAGGCGCGTACGGCCAACATCACCATTTCGGACGGAACGCTTTCATCGACGGTGAAGATCACCCAGGCAGCTTTCGAGCCTTATTACGATCTGCTGCTTCCTGAGGGCGTGGGACAGTTCAGCGGCTTCGGCGACGGCAGTCCGCTCGTCCTTGGCGCTGATGTGACCAGCTACACTATCGAGGTCAGCACCAACCTGGAGCATTACTGCTATTTCGCCCCTTGGGATCCCGAGGTGGGCGCCGCCGTGGAAACCAACGACGTGGGCTGGATCAAGTTCGAGTATGACAAGGACAAGATCGTCTTCACCCTGGAACCCAACACCACCTATCTCCCGCGTGAGGAGTACTTCTACTCCGGCTGCTTCGTGGGCGATCAGGACTTCGGCGCCTACGGCTCCTGCGTACTCATCCGTCAGGAGGGCCTGATTCCCGAAGCCGGCGCGAGCGTCCTCTGGACCAAGACCCTTCCTGAAATCGGCATTCCCGCCGCTTACAACCGTCTTGCCTACAAGACCGCGGGCGGTGACGCGCTGCTGGTTTCCGACGGTGACAAGGTCCATGTGGTAAGCCCGGCCGACGGCTCGTATTGGAAAGCCATTGACTGGACCAACATCCAGCCCACCTCCATCTGTTCCGATGACGCCGGCAATATCGTGGCCGCCGAGGACATTCCTTTCGCTCCTGAAACGGAGTATGTCATCTATTACACCGACGATGTGAACAAGGATCCGCAGCCGCTGATCAGGCACACGGCCGACTTTGACGGTACCCTGGGCAGCGTCCGTGTCCGTGGTAACCTGGCCGACCGCGCCGTCGTGACCGGCTTCGTCACCGGCAACCGCTACTGGGCCGGCTGGGAGATCGACAAGTTCGAGATCTCGATGGACAATTACTATGCGCAGGGCACCGGCGGCCAGGCCCGCGGCCCGATCGCCGTGGACGCTGACGCCTGGAATCCGGAATCCGGCGCCGTGATGTCGCTGGGACCCAGATTGAACGACGGCATCGTGTACCGTGCCTACGATACCAGCTGGTGCCTGTACTATCTGGCGGATGCTTACACACCGAACTGGCTGACTCCTTATGACTGGAAGAACATCTCCGATGCCGGCGCCGGCGCGGGCAATGAGAACCAGAACAATATGGACATCATCGACTACAACGGCCGTCGCATCATCGCCTACACGCAGGGGGCCTGGTTCACCTGGGGCGGCAATCACGATGTCTATTTCCTGGATGTCACCAATCCGGTCAATACGGAGGTCATCGCCATTCTGTCCGGTGACGAACTGGCCGCTGTCGACGAGATTCCGGGCGAAGGTGGAATGGCTTCCTTCCCGTATGCCGATGTGAAACTCCACGTGGAGGACGGCGTAGGTCTCGTCTGCTATGTGGTGAACAGCACTTATCAGAGTCTCTCCAAGGTTCTCCTCAGCTTCTGATGCGCTGTCGATGGTTACTTGCAGGGGCGCTGGCTCTCTTATTGGGAGCCTGCGCCCCTGCTTCAAAAGAAAAGCCCCGGTATCTCTGGATTGACGCCGCGGCGAATTTCCCGAGCTACGGCAATGACGCCGATTCCATCGCCCGGGACTGCCGCCGCATCGCCGAAATGGGATTCACGGACATCGTCGTGGATGTCCGGCCCACCAGCGGAGATGTGCTGTTCGCTTCCGCCGTCGCTCCGGCTCTGAAAAAGATGCCGGGATGGGTCGGAAGCGGTTGGGGATACCGTGAGCGGACGGCGGATTTCGATTATCTGCAGGCTTTCATCGACGCGGGCCATGCGGCCGGACTCAGGGTCTATGCCGGGGTGAACGTAATGGTCGGCGGCTGGAAGGCGCCCGGCATCGAAATCGGCATGGTTTACGACCGTCCGGAGCGGCAGGAATGGTGTTCCGTGGACTATCGGATAGACGGCGCGTTGGTGAATCATGCTCTGGACACGGCGACCGTGGGCGGCCGTTTTCTGGATCCGGCCCATCCCGAAGTGCAGGCGTTCGCGCTGGATATGCTGGCGGAACTGGCTTCCTACAGGGAACTGGACGGGATTGTGATGGACCGCTGCCGGTATGATGACTATGCGATGGATGCAGGCTATACGGAGGCCGGGCGCCGGGCTTTTGCCGATTATCTGGGGCGGGAACCGGAGCGGTGGCCCGTCTTTTCAGAGCCCGGCCACATTTTTCTGGACAAGGACCCGGATGAATTGGAAAACCGCTGGCTGACCTTCCGCTGCCAGGTCATTCACGACTTTGTCGCCCGGGCTGCGGAGATGGTTCATGCCGTGAATCCCGGCATCCGGTTCGGCGTCTATGTGGGCGCCTGGTTCTCAGAGTATTACCGCAGCGGGGTCAATTGGACCAGTCCGAACTATGACCTGGCTTCCGAGGAGTCCACGTATGCATGGGCGACGCCGGAATATCAGGCGGCGGGCTTTGCGGACCGGGTGGACTTCCTGCTTCTCGGAACCTATTGCCCGGCGACCAATGTCCACGGAAATGCAGAAAAGACGATGGAAGGTTATGCCCGCCTGGGCCGCAAGCGCCTATGCGGAGATGTACCTTTCTTTGCGGGCCCGGACATCGGTAACGAAAAAGGCTTTGAAAAGGGTGGCCAGGGTGATTTGCTGCCGAAAATTGAAGCGACCATCCGGAAAGAGGCTGACGGTTTCTTCCTTTTCGACCTCTGCCATATCCGGATGTACGATTATTGGAACGTCAGATTTTGAGTTTGACACCCAGTTTCGTGAGCCCCCAGGCGATGCCCAGGCAGACGGCGGTGTAAACGGCGCATTTCCCGACGCCGACCCAGCCGGACAGCCATTCCGGGATGGTGGGCTGGATGAAGATCCAGAGTGCCACGAACAGATAGGGAATCATGTACACGGTGAGCGTGGCGGTTCCGGCCGGAGAGAACGGCTTGAACCAACCCGTCTTGCCGTGTTTTTCAAGTACCCGCAGCAAGGTGTACAGGGCGACGGACAGGGCGCAGACATACAGGCACCAGGGGAGTGTGCCCAGGTTTTTGGAAATGATCCAGCCCTGGTGCACGGCCATGGCCAGGACGGCCAGGACGGCGGCTGCGGCGAAGCCGATGCCCGCCTTCGCGGTGCGGAGACGGCGCTCGGCGAGCACCGTGAGCAGGCCGCCCAAGGCCATGATGGCGCCATGACCGTTGCCAAGCTGCAGGGCTCCCGCGATGTCGGAGAAGAAATTGTCGCCCAGCCAGTCCTCTCCACCCCGCATGGGAGCGACGGATAGATTGATGAAGCACAACCCCAGCCACACAAGCGCCAGCGGCCAGGGATGCTCCCGGTACAGCAGGTAGGCGATGGCGCAGAAGAGATACATCCATCCGATCTGCCCCAGGATACCCCACCAGCCGGCGCGGAAATGATCACCGTCCTGCGAGCGGAACGTGACCAGGAGACCGAGCAGCAGGAGAACGCCGGCCCATTTCAGGATGCGGGCCGCCTTGAAATCCTTGGGATACTGGTTCCAGACCAGGAAGAACCCCAGAAGCATCAGGAGGATATACACGCCTTTGTTTCCCGCCATATTGACGGATTCGCAGTTGTAGATGAAGGCGCCCATCAGCAGCAGGGCCAGGGTGCGGCTGAGCACGTGCCCCAGGATGCCGGCGACGCCCGTTCCCTTTTCCACCCGGCGGTCCAGGGCGTAAGGTACGGACATGCCCATTGCGAAGAGAAACATGGGGAAGACGATGTCCGAGAGCCCCATTCCGTCCTCCCAGGTGGCGAAATGTTCCAGGGCGTGCGGAACGTTGAAAACGGTCCAGAAATCGTTGACAAACACCATGAGGACCATCGTCAGTCCTCTGAACATGTCGATGGCGAGATTCCGTTTATTCATCTTCAGGCAGGTTAACCCATGTTTCATTGGCCCAGCCGATGCTGCGGCCGGTTCCACGGACCTCTCCCCGAACGCCTTTTTCCTGCAGCGTGCGGAAACCGGGGTCGGAGGGCTTGAGGTCCAGGAAAGGAAGGAGATAGCAGCCGTGGTCCAGCAGGACGGACTGAACCTCGGAGACCGGCACGTCGCGCGCCTGCCGGCCGCTTTTCACGGCGAGGGCGGCCAGTGTGCCCGCCGCCTGTCCCATGCCGGTCACTACGGGCTGCAGCCGCGTGGCGCCGTTCATCTCCCAGGAGACGGAAACGGCCTTGTCGGCAATCAGGAGGTCGTCCGTCATGACGGGAATGACCACCCCCAGCGGGACGCTGAACGAAGGAATCTTCCCGAACCACAGGTGAGACAGCTCTTCCCGGCGCGGATTCTGGACGTGGTGATGGTCCACGGGATAGTCGCCCACGGCGATGGCGCGGGTGTAGAGGTCGAAGCGATAAGGTTCCTTGGCGGCCTCGACCGTCATCGTGTCCACGCCGGCGATGCGTCGCGCTTCCCGGTAGTACGGAAAGAAGGGGAGTCCGTCCTCCGTGGGAAAAACATCATCAGCAATGCCGATGTGGTTGTATCCCAGTTCATGCTGCAGGAAATAGATGAAGCCGAGGGTGCGCAGTTTCGCCTTTCGGACGACTTCTTCCCGCTCCCGGGGTGTCATATCCAGGTATTCCGCGAAATAGTCGTTGGCACAGACCGGCCAGTTGAGCATGATGTGGCCGTCCGGCAGCCGGCCGTAGGAAAGCATCATTTCCGGGCTCCAGAGCTGCTGCCCCTGGGGATTGAAGCCGTCCCGGTTGTCCGCGAGCGGGTTGTCGCAGCAGTTCCGGTACAGGTCGATGTCATAGCCTTCGGGTTCCGGAATGGGTACGGGTTCCGCGTATTCCTTGAGGATGGCGACGTAGGTAAGATCCTGGGCCGAAACGCGGTCATTCAGTTCTTCGGCTCCGGCGAGCGCGGCGATATCGCCCAGTTCGGTCCCGTCGACAAGCATTCGGGCCCGTGCCCGGGATCCGTCGGAGAAGGTCAAGATCCATCCGTTCCGGACTCGGTGGACCATCTCTCGGACAGTCAATCCCGTACGTACTTCGACACCGGCCCCGTCGGCCATGTTCCGAAAGATTTCTGCGCCGACGGCTGGATTGAACAGGATGTTGGACACCCAGCCTGACTTCATCGCCTCATATCCGCCGTAGCGGGCGGCCAGAGAATCTGTGAATTCTCCGAAAACCCCGCCGCGTAGGCGGTAGTTTCCGTCAATGGCGCTGACTCCGGCCGAGGTGAGCATACCACCCAGCCAGGGGGTATCTTCCACGATCAGGGTTCGGGCGCCGTCGCGTGCCGCTTCGATGGCCGCAGCCGTACCTCCGGTTCCGCCGCCGGCTACGACGACGTCATAGACGGGTGTGCAGGAAAGGACGGCCAGCACCAGTCCGATGGAAAAACAGCGTTTCATCTTTTACAAAAATACGGAATAATGCGTATATTTGAAAGAGTTAAAAACCAGAGTTTATCCGTGAAACGCAGATCTTTCCTCAAGAATGCCATGTTCATCACGGCGGCCGCGACGGCCGCGCCGGTTCTCACCCGGTGCGGGCGGAAGGAAGCCGGAGAAGCGGCCGCTTGGTCGGAAATCGCCCGTGATTTCCGGTACGGGCCGGACGGCACCTTCAAGGTCCTCCAACTGACCGACACGCATTATATTTCCGGCGATCCCCGCAGCGAGCGGGCGCTCCGTACGGTCGAGGAAATGCTGGACGCCGAGCGCCCGGACCTGGTCATCCATACAGGCGACATCGTCTTCGGCCGGCCGGACCTCCGGTCGGCGCAGGAAATTCTGCGGCCGATTGCGGAACGGTCAGTCCCGTTCGCCGTTGCACTTGGAAACCACGATTCCCAGTTCGGCGCCTCCCGGGAAGAGATGTATCAGGTGATCCGCGATATCCCCGGTTGCGTGAATCTTCCGCCCAAGGAGGGCGTGTACGGCTGTTCCAACGATGTCATCACGCTTTCAGGTCCCGGAGGCGTGGACCGCGTCTTTTATCTGTTCGATTCCATGGACGCCGTCATCCTGAAAGGGGAGGAGGAGATTCATTCGTACGACTATATCCGCTTTTCCCAGCTGGACTGGTATCGGAAGCACAGCGAAGCGTTCACCCGGAGCCATGGCGGTTCCCCCGTTCCGTCGCTGGCCTTCTTCCATATCCCGCTGTGCGAACTCCCGGAAGGGCTCGCGAACGGCGGCAGGATTCTCGCCGGCGAGAACGGCGAGCCGCCCTGCCCGTCCCGCCTGAATTCCGGCCTGCTGGCGCAGATGCGGGAACTGGGCGACATCCAGGCCATCGTCAACGGTCATGACCACGACTGCGACTACGTTCTGGATTACGGGAACATGTATTATATTTACGGCCGATACAGCGGTTGTGACACCGTCTACAACCACTTGGGCGCCAGTGGCGCGCGCGTGTTCCAGTTCACGCAGGGCATGCGGCCGTTCCGGACCTGGGTCCGCCTCCAGGGCGGGGAAGTCCGGCAGGACCTGGTTCTGGCCCGCTGACCGGTTACTCCATCAACTTCTTGTATTTGAAGCGCTTGGGCTCGACATTGCCCAGGCGCATCTTTTTATTCTCCTCGTACTCGGAATAGTTGCCGTCGAAGAAGACGACCTGGGAATCGCCCTCGAAGGCGAGGATGTGGGTGGCGATGCGGTCCAGGAACCAGCGGTCGTGGCTCACCACGACGGCGCAGCCCGCGAAGCCGTCCAGGCCTTCCTCCAGGGCGCGGATGGTGTTGACGTCCACGTCGTTGGTAGGTTCGTCCAGCAGGAGGACGTTGCCTTCGTCCTTGAGGGTGAGCGCGAGGTGCAGGCGGTTCCGTTCACCACCGGAAAGAACGCCGCACAGTTTTTCCTGGTCGGCGCCGGAGAAGTTGAAGCGGGACACCCAGGAGCGGGCGTTGATGTCGCGGTTGCCGAGGCGCACCCATTCGGAGTTGCCGGCGATGGTCTCATAGACCGTCTTGTCCGGGTCGATGGACTTGTGCTGCTGGTCAACATAGGCGATTTTTACCGTCTCGCCAATCTCGATAGTGCCGCTGTCGGGTTGCTCGATGCCCATGATCAGGCGGAACAAGGTGGTCTTGCCGGCGCCGTTCGGGCCGATGACGCCCACGATGCCGGCCGGCGGCAGTTCGAAGGTCAGGTGCTCGAACAGCACCTTGCCGTCATAGGCCTTGGACACGTCGTTGAACCGGATGACTTTGTTGCCCAGATGCGGTCCGTTCGGAATGTAGATTTCGAGGTTGGCCTCCTTCTGCTTGACATCGGCCGAAGCGAGTTTCTCGTAGGCGCCAAGACGGGCTTTTTGTTTGGCCTGGCGGGCCTTCGGGGCCATCCGGACCCATTCCAGCTCGCGTTCCAGCGTCTTCCGGCGCTTGGATTCCTGCTTTTCCTCCATCGCGAGGCGCTTGGTCTTCTGGTCCAGCCAGGAGGAATAGTTGCCCTTCCACGGAATGCCTTCGCCGCGGTCCAGCTCCAGGATCCACCCGGCGACATTGTCCAGGAAGTAACGGTCGTGCGTAACGGCGATGACCGTGCCCTTGTACTGCTGCAGGTGCGCTTCCAACCACTGGATGGATTCGGTGTCCAGATGGTTCGTAGGCTCGTCCAGCAGGAGGACATCCGGCTGCTGCAGGAGCAGGCGGCACAGGGCCACGCGGCGGCGCTCACCGCCGGAAAGGGTGCGGATTTTCGCGTCGGAAGGCGGGCACTGGAGGGCGTCCATCGCCCGTTCCAGCTTCGCGTCGATCTCCCAGCCGTCCAGGTGCTCGATGAGTTCGGTCAGTTCGCCCTGGCGTTCGATGAGGCGGTTCATCTCGTCGTCGTCCATGGGCTCCATGAACTTCATCGAGATGTCGTTGTACTCCGCAAGGACGTCCATCACGTCCTGCACGCCTTCCTGGACCACATCGATGACGGTCTTGTCCGGGTCCATCTCCGGCTCCTGCGCCAGGTATCCCACGGTGTATCCCGGGGCCCACACGACCTCGCCCTTGAAGGATTTCTCCACCCCGGCGATGATCTTGAGGAGGGTCGATTTCCCGGATCCGTTCAGGCCAATGATGCCGATCTTCGCCCCGTAAAAGAAGGACAGGTAGATGTCCTTGAGGATGACTCTGTTGTTGTGCGGGAGGACCTTGCCTACCCCGTTCATCGAGAATATGATTTTTTCGTCAGCCATGGCTTTGTTTTTGCTATGTGCACTCTTTGCAAATATAAGGAAAATAATTGATGAAACTGAATGATTCCCTTCCGCTCAAGATCGCTCTGATGGGCGTTCTTGCCTTGTTGATGCTGATTCCGCTGGCGATGGTGATGGGCCAGATCGAAGACCGCCAGCGCGCCGCATCCTCCAGCCGGGATGAGGTCGCCGCCACCTGGGGCCGCGCCCAGACGCTCACCGGACCGGTCCTGCAGCTCACTTACGAGTACGAGGTTGAGGACAAGGAGCATAAGAAGACGTCTCAGGAGTCAACGGAGGCCGTCTTCCCCCGGAAGCTTTCCTATGACATTGACACGCAGACACAGACGCTCCATCGTTCCATCTATGACATCATGGTCTATGGGGCCGACGTGGTCGTGACGGGCGATTTCGTCATTCCGGCAAGCTATGCGCAGGAAAAGATCACCGCACAGCGGGTGGAGATGGGCCTCAGCGACCTGCGGGGCATCGAAGGGTCGGTGGACATCACCCTGGGCGAAAAGGCATACGCCTTCCATTCCGGCTCTGGACGGACTCTCTCCGAGCCCATTGACCTGGACAAGGTCCTGATGGACGGAGAGACGGCCGTGCCGTTCCGGCTGACCTATCGCGTGAAGGGTTCTTCCTCCTTGATGGTCAAGCCTTACGGCGAAACCACTGACGTCCGGATGCACTCCAACTGCCCGGATCCTTCCTTCACGGGCGATTTCCTTCCTTCAGACCGGGAGGTGACGGACGAAGGTTTCACCGCCCGCTGGGCCGTGTCTGAGATCAACCGCGGCAATCCGGACGACACTTCCTTCGGTGTGAACCTCCTCCAGGGCGTCACCCAGTATCAGCAGACCACCCGTTCTGCCAAATACGGCATTCTTGTGATCCTGCTGGTGTTTATCGCCGGCCTGGCGGTGGAACTGGTGGGGAAGAAGCGGATCGACCTGGTCCAATACCTGGTCATCGGCCTGTCGCTGGTGCTGTTCTATGCCCTGGTGCTGTCCTTCTCCGAATTCATGCGCTTCCCGGCAGCCTACGGCCTGGCGGCCCTGATGACCGTCGCGGCCCTCTTCGGCTATTTCCGTGGCATCCTCCGCGACAATACGGCCTGGCTTCTTACCGCCCTGGTAGCCGTGGCCTATCTGTTGAGCTACGTCCTCCTCCAGATGGAAACCTACGCCTTCCTGACCGGCACTCTCGTCCTGTTCGCCCTGCTGGTGGGCATCATGTACCTCACCAGCAACCTGAACAAGCGCTCCGAGGCCTGATTTGTTTTATTGCTCCTTGAATGTAACCACTTTCCCGTCCTTCCAGACAAGGTTCACGGTCGTGCCCTTGCGGGTGCGGATACCTTTGATGGAACCGGAGGGCCAGGCGGCCGGTAGCGCAGGGAGAGGCAGCAGGGTGCCGTCTGGGGCACTGTAGAGGAGCATTTCCATGACGCCGGCACAACCGCCGAAATTTCCGTCAATCTGGAAAGGAGAGTGGGCGTCAAAGAGATTCGGATAGGTGCCGCCGCCGCTGCGGTAGTCCGGACCGCGGAAGTTGTCGGGGCTCACATAGCGGAGCAGGCGGCGGTACATCTTGTAGGCGCTCTCGCCGTCGCGAAGCCGGGCGTACAGGTTCACACGCCAGCCACAGCTCCAGCCGGTGGTTTCAAAGCCCTTGATTTCCAGGGTTTTCAAAGCGGCATCGGCGATGGGACCTGTCACATACTGGTGGCCGGGGTATGCGCCGATGAGATGGGACTGATGGCGGTGCTGAGGCTCCCAGTCACGCCAGTCGTAGTACCATTCCTGCAGGTTGCCGGCAGCGCCGATCTGGTAGGGGCGCAGGCGGGCGAGCGCATCGGTCGCCTCGGCGACGAAAGCGTCGTCTGCCGCGAGTTCACGTGCGGCGGCCACCGCGTCCGTGAGGCATTCCCGGATGATGGCGAGATCCGCCGTTGCACCGTACAGCGTAGCGCCCCTGACACCGTCCGGAGTGACATAGATGTTCTCCGGCGAAGTTCCGGGCGAGGTAATCAGTTCCCCGTTCTTTTCCACCAGCCAGTCCAGGCAGAACTCGGCGGCTCCCTTCAAGACCGGATAGTCTTCTTCAAGCGCGGTCCGGTCGCGGGAATAAAGGTAGTGCTCCCACAGGTGGGTGGACAGCCAGGCGCCGCCCATCGTCCAGTTCGCCCAGGCCGGATCGCCTGTGCCGAGGCCCACGGGCGTGGCCATGGCCCAGATGTCGGAGTTGTGCCCGGCATTCCAGCCATGGGTCGTGCCGTAGAGGCGGCGGGAAACAGGCTCGCCGTTCCTGCTCAGATTATGGATGAAAGCGCGAAGGACATTGTGCATGTCGCCCAGTCCGGCTGCCTCGGCGGGCCAGTAGTTCTCCTCCAGGTTGATGTTGATGGTGTAGTTGCAGCTCCACGGCGGGTCCATGCTCTCGTTCCACAGCCCCTGCAGGTTCGCCGGAACGCCTTCCGTCCGGGAAGAGGAAATCAGAAGATAACGGCCGTACTGATAGTAGAGCGCTTCCAGTTCGGGATTCGCTTCGCCGAGGTCCGTGTAACGCTTCAACTGAACGTCGGTGGGCAGGACGCGGACGGAGTCCGGAGTTACGCCCAGGTCGATGGACACGCGGTCGAAATAGCCCTTGAAATCAGCCTCGTGGCGGGCTTGAAGTCGAGCAAGACCTGCCTCGCGGGCGCGCCGCAAGTTCGCATCGGCCAAGGCCTGGTACGGCTTTCCCTCCTTCACGGGATCTTTGTCGAACCCGTTGAAGCTCGTGGCGTTGACCACATACAAAGTCGTCTCCCGGACACCGTTCAGCACCAGAGCCCCGTCGGCCGCGGAAACGTTTCCTCCGGAAGCATCGGCATATACCCTCGTGCGGAAATGGATGCCGCGTTCCGGGTCGTAAAGGTATCTCTCCGGACTGACTCCGCTGTTGTCGAAATAACCCGGATAAGTGTGCCAGGCGGCATAGCCGTCCACCGTCAGGCCCTCCTCGGAAGCCAATGCCTCGTGCGGGAGGGCCGTATCCAGGGAAATCCGTGCATTCAAAGGCTTTTCCGAGACGATATGCACCACAATGACCGAGTCCGGAGCCGAAGCGAAGACCTCGCTCCGGAACAGGGCGCCGTCGCGCAGGTACGAAGTGGTGGCGACAGCCCGGGACAGGTCCAGCGTGCGCTCGTAGGAAGACACCGCGCAGGTATCATAATCAATCCGAAGCGAACCCAGCGGCATATAACTCTCACTGAAATGCCCTTGCAGGCCTCTCTGGAGCCGTTCCGCAGCCGCATAATCCTCTTTGTCCAGGGCTTCGCGGACGGCTTTCAAAGCCTCCGTCCCGTCACCGGTCAGTCCCAGTTTGACGAGGTCCGGATGCTCCGTCCCTTTGTCCGGTTCTCCGGTCCACAAGGTGATATCGTTCAGGGACAGGTGTTCATGGACGGGATCACCGTATACCATCGCGCCCAGGCGGCCGTTTCCCACGGGCAGGGCTTCCTCAAAGAAGGACGCCGGACGGTCGTAATGCAGGGTCATTTCGCGCTGCGGGCCGGCCGTGCAGGCGGCCGTCAGCAGCAGGAGAGGAAGGAGGCGTTTCATCATTCGACGGGTTTGTTCTCCATCGGCCAGCCGGCGAGGGTGGAGACGACAGGGATGAGGGAATAGGCTTTTTTCAGATGGCCGGTATAGTTCGGATGCCAGGAGGCGCCGAGGTCGGAATCGTTATTGTGGACCTCGACGGGGAGTCCCGCATAATAGACGTTCGTCAGGCCGCAGGTCTCCACGACGCGACGGATGTAGTCGTGATGGTCCAGGGAGTGCTTCGGCGCAACGCACAGGATGGGATGCGCCTCGCCGTAATGGGTCTTGACGGCCTGCAGCAGCCGGTCGTAACCGGCCTTGAACTCCGGGAATCCCGGCTGCCGGCCGGTGGAGAAGTCATTGGTTCCCAAGTAGATGATGGTGATGTCAGGCTTCCCGCCCTGGAATTCCCAGGCAGGTTCCTTCGTCAGGTCGAAGGTCTGGAGGTAGCGCTGCGGCATGTGCCATCCGCGGCCGGCTTCGTTGTAATTCCGGTCGATGCCCTGGCCGGAGTGCGCGACGCGGATGACATCGGCGCCGAAGTATCGGCCCAGGATGTCGGCATAGGTTTTCGAAGGGTTCTCATCCTCCGGCCGGAACGGGTCTTCCCGGACGCTGTTCTCGGAACCATATCCGCAGGTATAGGAATCTCCCACGAACTCGATGACGCGCTCGCGGAGTCCGTCGGCCTGGAGAAACGCCCCTTCTACCTCAAAGCTACGGAAGGTGGTGCGCCCCTGCTCGGCCTCGGTCCGTTTCTGAATCACGATCCGGTGCGTCTGCGGTTTGCGCTCCTTTTGTTGAAACAGAACGACGGTGGCATCCCCGTCGATCACCACGATCTTGTCCGGCTCCGCGGACGGTTCCCGGTCGATCCAGACATTGAAATAATCCTTTCCCGTATCCCCGGCCTCCAGGGCCAGATAGCCGCCGGTGAAGGCGATGCGGGCGTACACGCCGCTCCAGTCGAAGGAGACGGCGCCGTCCCGGGCGACGAGGGTGCGTCCGACAAAGGTGATCCGGCTGTCGGAGGCCGGGACCTTCTCGCGGGCGGCGGCGGTGACAGACGCGACGGCGAGAAGCACTGCGAAGAGAATCCGTTTCATATCCGAAAGATAGTCATTTTTCGCGCAGTGTTCAAATTTAGACGCACCTTGTTCAATTAAAGCAGGCGCGTTGGCAAATCCATGATTTCTTTCGTAAGTTTGCAGACAGAAAACCATATGAAGACACTATGAAGAAGATCACCCTTCTGCTGGCAGCCGCCCTTGCGGCCATCGCGGCTTCGGCCCAACCCCAACTGAACAAGAACAACATCGACGAAGTCCTCCGGGCGATGACCCTCGAGGAAAAGGCCACCCTGCTGGTCGGAACCGGCTGGGGCAGCATGGTCGGCGGCCTGACCGGCTCGGACGAAGTCCTCGTCTCCGGCGCCGCCGGCACCACGCGCGCCATCCCTCGCCTCGGAATCCCGCAGACCGTCCTTTCCGACGGTCCCGCCGGCCTCCGCATCAACCCAACCCGCCCCGGTACGGACAAAACCTTCTACTGCACGGGTTTCCCGGTGGGCACCTCGCTTGCATCGACCTGGAACACCCCGCTAGTGGAGGAACTCACCACGGCGATGGGCGAGGAAGTGAAGGAATACGGCGCCGACGTCCTGCTGGCCCCGGGCATGAATCTGCACCGGAACCCCCTCTGCGGCCGTAATTTCGAGTATTTCTCCGAGGATCCGCTCCTGACCGGCAAGATGGCCGCCGCCTACACGCGCGGCATCCAGTCCAACGGCGTGGGCGTCTCCGTCAAGCACTTCGCCGGCAACAGCCAGGAAACGAACCGCATGGCCAATGACGCCCGCATCAATCCGCGCGCCCTCCGCGAACTCTACCTGAAGGGCTTTGAGATCGCGGTCAAAGAGTCCGATCCCTGGACCATCATGTCCTCCTACAACCGGATCAACGGACCCTACACGCAGGCGAACCGCGAACTCCTGTACACCATCCTCCGCGAGGAATGGGGCTTCAAGGGCATCGTGATGACCGACTGGACCGGCCCCCGCAAGACTGTCGAGCAGATCGGCGCCATCAACGACCTCCTGGAACCGGGCATGGACATCTTCATCGGCGAAATCGTCGCCGGCGTCCAGAACGGGACCCTCAAGATCGAAGACGTGGACATGTGCGTCCGCAATATGCTCAACTACGTTGTCAAGACCCCGCGCTTCCAGGGCTACAAGTACTCCGACAAACCCGACCTGGAAGGCCATGCGAAACTCGTCCGCAAGGCGGCCGCCGAAGGCCTGGTCCTGCTGGAGAACAACGGCGTCCTTCCGCTGAAGGGCGTGAAGAAGGTCGCTTTGTACGGCGTGGGATCCTATGATTTCATCGCCGGCGGCACCGGCTCCGGCAACGTGAATAAGAAATATGTCCGCAACGTGGCCGAGGGTCTCCGGGTCAACGGTTTCGAGGTCAACGAGGGTATCGAGAACTGGTATAAGCAGTACATCGCCCTGCAGAAGACGGAACTGCAGAACAACGCTTCTCCCGCCTCCGTCCTGCTCGGCGAACCCGTCATCCCCGAAATGAACGTCTCCCGGAGCTTTATCGACAAGACCGTTCCGCAGTCTGACATCGCGATCCTCACGATTTCCCGCAATGCGGGTGAAGGCGGCGACCGCCGGGCCGAGGACGGCGACTGGACGCTTACGGGTGCCGAGCGCAAGCTTTTGCAGGATCTCTGCGACGCCTACCACTATGCCGGCAAACCGGTCGTCGTGGTGCTGAACATCGGCGGCGTCATCGAGACCGCTTCCTGGAAGAGTCTCCCGGACGCCGTGCTCCTCGCCTGGACGCCCGGCCAGGAAGGCGGCTACACCGTGGCGGACGTCCTCTGCGGCGCTTCCTATCCCTCCGGAAAACTCCCGATGACCTTCCCGGTCGCATACTTTGACATCCCGTCTTCCTACAACTTCCCGTTCGACTATGTGGGTGACGGATCCATGAACCCGTTCGGCGGCGGCGATGACGAGGATGAGTCCACGAACGAACTCCTGGCCATGTTCGGCTACGGAAAGGTGAAAAAGCCCAACGTGGACTTCACGGACTACAAGGAAGGTATCTGGGTGGGCTACCGTTATTTCTCCACGGTCGGCAAGAACGTGTCCTATCCATTCGGCTATGGCCTCTCCTATACGACCTTCGCCTATGGCAAGCCGGCCGTGAAAGTCGCGAAGGACGGAACAGTCACCGCCGTCATCACCGTAACGAACACCGGCTCTTTCGTTGGTAAAGAGGCCGTGCAGTTGTACGTTACCGCTCCGGACGGCGGTCTCGTGAAGCCCGCCTGCGAACTCCGCGCCTTCGCCAAGACGCACGAATTGAAGCCCGGCGAGAGCCAGACGCTTACCATGACCGTGGATCCGTACACCCTCGCATCCTTCAACGAGGAGACTTCCGCCTGGGAGACCGCCGCGGGCGCCTATACCGCGCACTTCGGCGCCTCAGTCGCCGACATCCGCGCCTCGGTGCCCTTCAAGGTCTCCAAGGCCCAGTCCTGGCCCGTCCACCGCGTGATGCTCCCGAAGGAGCCCGTGCAGGAAATTGCCGTGAAATAATCCGGTTCGGCTATTTGACTGGCACCGGGCTCAGCCCACGTATTCCGACGGCGGGACGCCGAACTGCTTCTTGAAGGAGGTGGAGAAGTGGGAGAGGGTGTTGAAGCCGGTCATGTAGGCGATTTCGGACATGTTGTGCTTGCCTTCCTTGAGAAGGTCGGCGGCGCGGTTGAGCTTGTAGCGCTTGAAGAATACGCTGGGGTTCTCGCCGGTCAGGCCTTTCACCTTGTAGTAGAACTTGGTGCGGGAGATCTTCATCATTTCCGTGATGCGGGTGATGTCCAGGTCCACGTTGGCCAGTTCCTTTTCCATCAGTTCGTACAGTTCCTTCATGAACGCGGCGTCGCGCGGCGAGAGGGCTTCGGGTTCGATGTCCTCCGTCGTCGTGATGGAGCCCAGCTGCTTGTGCAGCTTTGCGCGGTTCTCCAGCAGGGATTTCACGAGGGCCAGCAGGTACGCGGGCTGGAAGGGCTTGGTGACATAGGCATCAGCCCCTTCGCGGAGGCCCTGGACCTGATTCTCCACGGCGACCTTCGCCGTGACCAGCACCACGGGGATGTGGCTCAGCTGGAGGTCCGCCTTGATTTCCTTGCACAGTTCGTAGCCGCTCATGCCGGGCATCACGACATCGGAGATCACCAGGTCGGGAATCTCGTCCTCCATGCCCTTCAGGGCGGATGCACCGTCGAAGTACACGGACACGTTGTAGTACGGGCTCAGCAGCACCTTCACGTAGTTGGCGATGTCGATGTCGTCGTCCACGACGGCGATCCGCTTGCGGTCTTCGCTGTCCGGCGTCTCTGCCGGCATTTCCATGGCGACCGGGGCGGGGATGTCGTACACCGGCTTGATTTCCGTGCGCTCGTCCTCGGTGTAGGAGGATGCGCTCACGGGGAGCAGGAGGCTGAAGACGGCGCCGCCTTCAGCCCGGTTCGCAGCCTTGATATAACCGTGATGCATACCGGCAAGTGCCCGCGCATAGTACAGGCCGATGCCGGATCCGTGCGTATCTCCTTGGTTGTCTGCCTGATAGAAGCGCTCGAAAATCTTCTCCAACTCGCCAT
>JAEEGI010014241.1_pt1 | contig 16760 bp, 8 predicted proteins | sample 8958751 | NCBI WGS metagenome assembly JAEEGI01 (sample SAMN16246545, study PRJNA631951) | gut metagenome | biome: gut microbiome; feature: rumen; material: KS-attached | host: Bos | place: Iran: Karaj | collected 2018-10
AATTACCTTTTGAAGATGATAATCAAGATACTTTATATAGGAAAGTCGTTAGATGTGAATTTACTTGTCCTTATTTTATTAATAGTAATTTGAAATTACTTTTTAAAAAGTTTTTTACTGAAAATCCTAATAAGAGAATTACTATGGATGAAATTAAGAATAATGCTATTTATAATATGGGTAAAGCTAATTTTATTAAAGAATTTAAAATTTATGGTGATGATGGAGATTTATTGGATATTGTTAAGAAGTATATTAGGGAAAAAAGTTTGAAAAGTATACAAACTGAATGCGCTATGGAAATTAATTCTAATAGTGAAAATACTACTTCTTATAAAATATTTTTTTATAAATATATGCATAAAACTCCTTGGAATGAATATTATATTCCAAATTGTAGTAAAGATAATAAGGAACATGAGGGAATTAAACATTTTAATAATAAAAATAATAATGAAGAAAATTTAAATAAATTTAAGAAAAATGATAATAATAATAATAATAGAAGTCAAAGTCCTAGGTTAAATTTTGGTTTTCATAATAAATTCACTCCAGAAAAACATAATAGTAAAGTTAATTTTGAAGAAGAGAAAAATGTTGATATTTTAGCTATTCCAAGACATGGTAATTTTAGTAATTGCTTTGCAATGACTTTTGACATTCCAAAAACAAAAAATAAAAATAAAGAAGATGTTAATTCAATTATGAAATAGGGAATATTAAATTTAGATTTTGAGAATAGTAAAAATGAAAAAAATAAAATAATTAAAAAAAATAATAAAATAAATAAACAATTAAAAAATATAAATATTAAGATTACTTAATTAAATAAAAATATAACTTAAAAAAATGTTTTATAATACAAATCGTTCAACAAGAGCTGCATTAAAAGAGAGAGAATTAAAATTAAATGGTGAAAATATAGTATCAGATCATGAAAGATTAATTCGTCTTCAAAAACAAGAAAAACTAAAAGGACTTTTAATAACGAAATTTTGCAGAAAATATGGAATAAAAAAACCAGAAAAAAAAATAGAAAATGAGATAAAAAAATTTGTAGAAGGTGAAAAATTAACAAATCAAGATTTAAAGAAATTAGAAGATAAAATAAGAAAATTACTTGAAGAAGAAAAATTAAAAACACACAATAAATATTTAACATCATTAAATGATATAAGTGAAATAAATAATAATAATAATATAACTAATAGAAATTCTCCATTGCAATCAACAGTAATAAATACAATGCCAAATTTACCATCACAAGAAAATACATTTAGAAATTTAACTTTATCAGTAGATGCAAAGAAGAAAAAATATAATAATATTTATGAAGAATTAGCTGCTTTAGAATCAGAAGAAAGTGCTTATCAACCTAAAATAAAAAAAATAGATTTTTCTAAATATGGAAATGAATGGACTGCAATGAGTATTTATTCAAAATTATTATTTGATCAAGAAAATAAAGAAAGAGCTATTAAAGAAAAAGAAGATCAAAAAAATTTACATGATTATTTAAGCTACCAAATAGAAGAAAAAAAAAAGAAAATTGAAGAAGAAGAAAAATTAGAAAAAGAATATAAAAAGACTTTAAAATTACATAGAAAAAAATTAAATGAAATTGAAAAAGAAAAAGAAAAAGCTTTAGAAGAACAAAAACTAAAAGTTCAAACTGCAAGATTAAAACAAATTGAAGATGATAGAAGAAGAAAAAAATTAGAAGAATTAAGAGAAAAAAATTATGAAAAAAAACAAATTTTAAAATTTAAAAAAGAAAATGAAATGGCAGAACAAAAAAGATTAGAAAATGAAAAAAAGAAAGAATTAATTTTAAAAGAACAAATAATAGAAAATGAAATAAAGAAAAAAAAATTATTAGAAAAACTAAAAAAACAAAAAGAAGAAGATTATCAAACTAATCTTGAACATGATTTAATTGAACAAAAAAAAGAAAATGAAAGAATAAGATATTTTAAAAGAATAGAAAATAATCAAAGAAACTGTTTAGGATCAGTTGCTCAAAATGAAATAAATAAAAGAAAAAAAGAAGAAGAAGAAGAAAATTTAAAATATAAATATTATTTAAGAGAAAAATTAAAATTTGAAAATGAAAAAGAAAAAAGAAAAGAAAAATTATTTGAAGAAAAGAAAAAAGAATTGGCTAAATTTTTAGAAATGCAAATTGAAGAAAAAAAAAAGAATGAATTAAGAGAAAGTTTAATTGATAAAGAACAATTTAAAATATTTCAAATTGATGATCAAAAGTTTAAAGATGATGAAAAAGAAGTTCAAAAAATTATTGATAGAAGACATAAGAAATATTTAAATTACTTAAAACAACAAATTGAAGAAAAAAGAGAAAGAGAAAAAGAAAAACCTTTAATGAATCCTACTGAATATTCTATGAATTATAAATTTTTGGAAAAAGCTAATGAAGCTTTAGCAGAAAATTAATTTTTATTTGGATTATTTATTTATTAAAAAAAGATTTTTTATTTGATGAATTAAAAAAATTAATCAATTTATTTATTAACTCATTTCTCTCATTTAATCATTATTATTATTATTTAACATATAAAAAATAAAATAAAAAAGCATATATTAAAAAACAAAAAAATATATTAAAAAAAAAAAAAATCCCAAAAAAAAAAACTAAAAAAAAATCTTATAAAAACCCATTTTAAAAAATTAATTAATAAAAAAGCAACCGACAAAAAAATGCCAAAGAAAGGAAAAAAGAAGAAGGATAAGGAACCAAATGATAAATTTATGGAGATGGAAGAATCTCAATTGGAAGAATACATATCAAAAAAAGAGGGTGAAATAAAGGAGACAAAGTCTAAGAGAAATTTCGTTCAACAAGAAAGAGACATGATAACAAATTTTTATGAAATATCAAAAGATGAAGAAAAAAAATTAAAAGAAGCAATTGAAAAAGAAGAAGTTGCAATGGATTATTTAAATAAAGAACATACAAATGAAATTAATGCTTTTGAAAATAAATATCGTCATTTAGAATATGATCATGATATGTTTATTAATGATTCTCTTCCTAAGAAAAGTCAAGAAGCTATTGAAAGAGAAGAAGAAATTAGAAAAAATAGAGAAAATATTTATATGAAAAAGAAACAACAATTAAAAGATGAAATTAAAACTAATACTAAAACTCATAGAGATGATATTGCTAAAGAAAAAACCAGTTTACAAAATAATTATGATGAAAAGAAGAAACAATTAGAACAAAGATTAAAAGATATTATTGCTCATTATAAAAAGAAATTAGCTGAGTTAGAAGCTGATTTACATTTAAGATTAAAAGTTGAAATTCATGAATTGGAAGAAAGGAAAAATATGCATATATTTAATTTAAATAAAGTATTTGATGAAAAGATGAATAATTGGAAACAAGAGAATATAAATCAAATAAGAGAAAGTATAAAAATAATAAAAGAAAATATCGAAACTTTAAAAGATTTAGAAAATGATAATAAGAAATTACAAAAAGAAAATGATATATTACAGAAAGAAATAAATATTCTTGATGGTAAATATAAAGAAGAAAAAGAAATAAATAGAGCAGTTTTAAACAGATTAGCAAAATATTATAATCAGGAAATTAATATGAAAAATATGAAAAGTAAAATCCAAGCTTTAAGAGAAAAAGTAAAAGAAACAGCAGAAAAAACAGAAGACATAGAAAAAAGAAAAGAAGAAACTCAAGAAAAAATAGATGATTTAAAAAATAAATTTAGAACAGTTTTAGATCAATATCAAGAAAAAACAGAACATAAAAATGATTTATTAAATCATCATTTAAAAGAATTAAATGAAGATTATGAAAAGAAAGAAGCAGAAATAGAAGAAATTTTAAAAAATTTCGATATTGTAGCAAATAGAGAAAGAGAAGAAAATAAAAATTCTGGTTTTAGTAGAGAAATGATAAATGATTTAATGGAGCATATTAAAACTACTTTAAGTGATAAAACTATTATTATTAAAAGATTAAAAGGATTATTAGCTGTTGCTGCTAAAGCTTTTAATGATACTATTAGAGTTTATGAAGCTAAATTAATTGAATTCGGTTTACCTCCTGAAGAATTAGGATTCCAATTATTGGAAACTAATACTAGTAAAATGCCTGCTGGTCTTGTTAGTGATTAATATTTTACTTTTTTTTTTTTTGGAATCCTGGTTTTTTATATATTATTTTAAATTTGTAATTATTTATTTATTTTTTTTTTAATTTATTTTTTTTTTTTGATTTTTTTTTCAAATGGGTTTTTTATTATTGTTTAAATATGAAAAATGATAAAAATGATATTCAGTGTAAAGAATGTTCTCAATGTCCTTTAATTGGGATTATTTATGAAAATGGAAATGTTAAAATTGAGTCAAAATGTGAAAATGAACATTATAATATTGAAGAATTCTGTGAATTTTATAAAAGAAATTTAAATGCTTCTTCTTCTCTTTTATTGTCAAATGCAGATGATGAATATAAATATAAAACAAAAAAAAGTTTTGAAAAATTCACAATTGAAGAAATTAATAATTATGAAAATCAAATTAAAGAAATAGAAAATCAATATTTTAAATTTATTAAAAATGCAGGAGATATATATGATGAATTAACTAAATATCAAGAATCTTTTTTAAAAGCAATGTTAAAATATAAAGAATTAAATATATCTCAAATAAATTTTTGTAAGAATTTAATAAAAAATTATAAAGAATTAGAAAAAGAGAATAAATTAAATTATGAAATAATATCAAATATAAAAAATATATTAAATTTCAAGCCAATAAATTTTACAATAGATAAAAATTTTTCAATTTTATCAAAAGTTCAAAAATATTTTTCATACTTATCAAACAATTATAATTGTATATTAGAAAGATCAAATAATTTTATAAACACAGAATATAAAATAACAGAAGATGAAAAAAATAAAATATTAAATTTAAAAAAGATAAATAATGAAAAATTAGAATTTTATGAAGAATACAATGATCATGAAAGTGGAAATATATATTACGGAGAAATAATAAGAAAAGATGATATAATATTAAAACATGGAAGAGGCATTTTATTATATAAAAATGGAGGAAAATATTTAGGTTACTTTGAAAATGATCATATGAATGGATTTGGAATTTTTTATGGAAAAGATGGTAGAATTGAAAAAGGAAATAAAATTAATGATTATAAAGAAGGTTTATTTACTTTAAAAACTATTAATAATATTATTATTAAAGATCTATATGTTAATAATTTAAAAAGTGGTTTTTGTATTAAATATTATCCTAATGGTGATATTAATATTGAAGAAAAAGACAATAATAATTCTAATGGTTATTATATTAATTACTCTATGAATGGAGAAAAATTTGAAGGAGAAATGAAAAATGGAAATAAAGAAGGTTTTGGAATAAAAGAAAATTATTTTTCTATTTATGAAGGAGAATTTAAAAATAATAATTTTGACGGAATAGGACAATTATATTCGAATATAACAAAAGAAAAATATATTGGAGAATTTAAAAATAATAATTATGAAGGATATGGAATATATTATAATAGTAATGGAATAATAAATTATGAAGGTAAATGGGAAAATGATTTAAAAGAAGATTTTGGAATAGAATATTATGAAAATGGAGAAAAAAGTTATATGGGAAACTATAAGCAAGATAAATCAAATGGATTTGGAAAATGTTATTTAAACGATGGATTTTTATATTATATAGGAAATATAAAAAATGAAAAAAGAAATGGATTTGGAATTTATTATGGAAAAGAAAAAGAAAAGAAAATAGGAATATGGGAAAATAATAAAGTAAATAATCATTATATTGTATTTAATAATGATAATTCTTCTTTTCATGGTTTTGCAAAAAATGGAAAATTTAATGGTTACGGTATTTTTAAATATTTTGATGGAGATGAATATGAAGGTGAATTTGAAAATGATTTAAGATGTGGTTTTGGAATTTATAAGTATAATGATGGTAGAGTATATAAAGGTTACTTTAAAAATGATAAATTTAATGGTTATGGAGAATTATATACTAATGATAATGGATGTTTTAAAGGTTTTTGGATTAATGGGAAAAGAGATGGTTATGGAATGGAAAGTTATGGAAATAATGATAAGTTTGAATTTGGAGTTTATTCTCATGGGAAAATGATTAGGAAAGTCAATGTTTAATTTCAGAAATGATTTTATTTTTGGCTTTTTTATAAGGTATTATTTGTTTAATTTTTATTTATTTATTTTATTTTTTTTTGGGAGAATAATTTAATGAATATTATTAATTATAATTTGGTTTTTTATTTGTTGTATTTTTTTATCAAAATATTGGAATATTATCTTTGAAAATATTAACTAATATTTAATATAAGAAAAATTTTGGAAAATATATATTAATTAAATGCTGATATATATTAAAAAAACAAAATCTTAAAATTTTAAATTTTCTAACTTAAAAAAATAAACAATGTAAGAAAAAAAATAAAATAAAATAAAAAGATTAATCAGATAAACATTGACTTAACCTATAAGCTCCTTCCATTTTACATTTTAATCCTAAAAATCTCATAGCTGAAATAAAAAGGCAAAAAATAAAAGGTAAAATTTCTAAAACAGCAAAAGTAATTAAACTTCCATAAAACCAATCTAATTGAGAATTATGATAAACATTACAAAAAGTGCTTAAATAATACCAGAAGAAAATAATAACAATATAATTTAAAATAATAAAAATCAAATATTTTTTTTTCATATTTTTTAAAACTTTTACAACTTCAATTCTAAAAGTATCATTATTTTTTTCTCTTTTAATTAATAATTCAATTTTATCTTTTGAACCAGTAAGAAAATCAATTACAAAATTAATTACTTCTGCACACATTGTTGCATAAACAATTCTATAAATTTGATTTTTGAAAAAAAACATAAATCCGCCTTTTACATTATAAAACCTTTCAGAAATATAAGATAAAGAATAAAATATTCCATTTAAAGCAAAAAATAATGCAATTTCAAAAATAAAAATCATTATTTTTATTGGAAAAGATTCAAAAGGACTTCTATTAAAAAATGTATTTATTATATGTTGTTTTTCTTGTATTTGTTGCCAATAAAATTCACAAAATGCTCTTTTATCAAATAATAATGCATCATATAATTCCATTGAATTTAATTCATCATCATCTATTTCTTCTTCTTCTTCTTTTTCTTTTTCTTCTTTTTGAATTTTTGATTTTCTTTTCTTTATTTTTCGTAAATTTCGAGTTTTATATGCTGGAATTAATTTGATTTTATTTTTACTTGAATTATTACTTGAATTTAGATTTATAGAATTTGAATTGTCTTTTTTTAATGAATCACTAAATGATATTGATTCATAATTTTTATTAGAATTTGTTACATTTATACTTTCTTCTTCAATATTATCATTTAAAACTAAATCTACTAATTTTTTATTTGTATTATTTACAATAAATTTATCAGGTGAATCAATATACTTTAATTCATCTTTATTTGGATCTAAATCATTATAATTATTTGTATCAATATTATTATCCATTGAATTATTTTCAAAAGTATCATTATTTCTATTTGAAAAAATTATTACATTATCATCTTTTAATTTTGGTATAGTTCTTCTCATTGAAATTATCTTTTTTCCTCTTTCACTTTCAGATTCCATTAAATTTCTGTTTGTATCAATAGTAATATTGGGATTATTTTTTTTTTTAGGAGGATTCATTTTAATATAATCTAATAAATTGATTTTAACATCTATTATACCATTTTTAATATATAAAATTAGAAAAGGTAATTGAGAAAAAAAGGAAAATAACATAACATAAGAACCTATATTTTTAATAAAGTGATTAAAATCAAAAACATTTTTATAACATTTAATAGAGCCGAAATTAGCATCATTTAATATTTCTAAAATTTCACCAGTAACTGCATTATCAAGAACATTATTTAAGAAATCTTCTTTAATTTCACAAGAACAATTAGCTTCTAAAGTATCTAAATTAACACTAATTAATTCACAATCACTTTCACATAGAGAAACATTTTGATAATAATTTTTTTTTCTATCTTCTAAAGTAACATCTCTTCCATTAGGAGCAGTAAATTCGAAACAAATATCAGTAAAGAAAGGATCACTAAAATTATAAACATTAATTCCTAAACTTTCAAAATATTTTGCTTCTTCTATTCCTTCTGTTTCTGGATCTATATCTACAATCATTGATATTTTATCTCCTGAACATATTTTTTTTGAAAGTTCTGTTCCTTCATTATCATAAAATTTATATTCTGTTTGTCCTGTTTTTTTTATATATAATAATAATATTATTATTTGTGAATTTTCATTTAAATTTGAATTTGAATTTATTATCTTTTTTAAACAATTTGAAAAATCAGGAATTGGAATTTCAGGTTCTAATTCATTTAAGCATGCTTCGCTTTTATATATTGAAATAATATATTCAGAATTAATTTCTTTATAAGTTGTAACATGAGTAGTAATTGAATTATAATGTTCAACATATGTAGAAATCATTAATGAAATTTCACTGATTATATCAGTTAAAGAAAATGAAATTTGATAAGAAGATTTTAAACATTTATTCCCATCAACACAAATATTATCATCTGAAAATGAGGTTCCTGAAGGACAAGAAGTAATACATTTTTTTTCATATGAATATGGTTTAGTAGAAGGACAAATGTGATAACAACGAGAATTTTCTAAATCTAAATATTGATAATTAATTGGACATTCATTTACACAAATATAATTTAATGAAGAATTAATATAAAAATATTGATTTTCTTCACATTTTAATTCACATTGACCTTCTTTTTCTGGATTTAAAACATATTCTGAGGTACATTTTGTACAATTATTATTAGTTTCATCTCCTCCTTTAATACAACTTTCACATTTATGATAACATATTTCATATACATTTACTGAATTTGAATCTATTGTTATTGTTGTTTCATAAAACATTTTACTTTTTGTTGTTTCATTAAAACATCTTTTAGTTCCATCAACATTAAACGGATAAAGTGGTTTGTAATTGGAAGAACATTCTTTACATAATAATGATGACGTTTCACAATTTATACATGATTCATTACATTTTTCATAATTTCCAAATTTTGTATTTAAATAATAATTTGAATAATAATTTTCTTTTTCTGTCTCATCTATACATATTGTTTTATCCAATTTAAGAGGAAAAAAACCGTGAGAGCAATCTTCACTTGTACAATTTGTTATTTCATTTGAACCAATTGAAGTACAAGTTTTACAAGCTTTATTACAATATTTATATATATCACTTACTAAAATTGTGTTTGTAGGTTTTGTACTTGAATTTCTGCAATCTAAATAAGATGAAATTCCATTATTAGTATCTGCTAGTGGAAAATAATTATTTTTACATGCAGTGCATTTATTTGTTTCATTTGACATTGAATCTCTACTACAAAATTTACATGTTTCATCACATTCCATAAATACTGATATATTTAAAAACCAATTTTCATGAGTCCCTAATGTTAATAAACATTCTAAATTAGGTGATGATGATATATTTTTCGGAGAATAATCAGTTTTACAATCTATACATAATTGAGATGGAGAAGATGATGTTTTTGAACATGTTCTACATGATGAATTACATTTTCCAAATCCATTAGATTCATTTATAAAATAATATCCAATTTCTTCTGTTTCTTTACTAATACATTTCTCTATTGTTCCTGTAGGAGGAATTGGATAAAAATAATTTGTTGTTGATGATAAAGTCGTCGGATTATCACATTTTAAACAATCAGTTGAAGAAGTACATACTAAACATCCTGCTTTACAATGTTTAAAGGTATTACTATCAAAATAATAATAATTATATGTAAAGGATTTATTCCAACATTCATCATTTCCTTCATAATCATTAGGAACATTATAATAATCATTAGAATTATCACAAACACAAACAAGTTCTAAAGTTTCTAAATTCCTTATACAACTTGTTGCTCCAGTTGAAATTTGAATAAATTTATGATATAAAGAATCATAATAATATCCTTCAATTGTTGAATCCTTTGATTGACAAGTTGAAGTTGAAGGATATTTATTTAAATTATCACTTAAAGATGAAGAACAATTTGGGAAATATAAGGAATACTTAATATTATTGCCCTCACTAAATAAATATCCAACTCCTTCATTATTAAATTCAATAATATTAATAATAGAATTTTTGTTTGAAGTAATATTAATTTTATTAGTACCATCATTAACATCACTTCCTTTTAAGAATTTAAACTTTTTATCAGAATATGTTACAAAGGAAACAACTGAAATAGAAGATTCACTACTTGATTGATTATATCTACATGTTGTTGGGAATATACCATCACTTCTAATTCCAATAAAACAATGAGAAATATCATTTGAAACTGAATCTAAAACAGCATAATCAGCTTGATTTGAATCTTTATATAAAATATTCGTATTTGATACATTTAATAATCCAACATTACAAAATAATTGAAAATGATGCCATGCTAAATTTTTCAATTCACAATACATTACTTTATCATCTTCTAATCTTTTTGTTATTGTACCGTAATTTTCAGTGATTTGTTCATTGTTTGATGCTTTATGTTCCATTCCAATTGAATTAACATTTCCATCTTTTTTTAAATTATTATTTTCATCATATAATGAATAAAAAGAATTTTGACGATAAGTATCATTAGTGTAAAAACAAACAGTATATTTTTTTGAAACAAACATTGTACAAGAAATATGATTATCAATAATATTACTAATAGTTTGAATGGCAATATAAGAATTACTATTACTATTATACCAAGTAATATTTGCAACATTATTTTTAGAATAAGCAACTGAAAAAATATCTTTTTTATAAGAACAAGAAAGTGTTATTGAATTATTATCAAAATCTCCCAAATTCAAAGTCTCTTTTACTGTTCCAGATAAATCAAATATTATAATTTCTTTTTCAGTGGCTTTGACTAAAACTGCTAAATTTTCTGAAATTTGACAAGCATCAGATGAAATTCCAGTAAAAGCAAAACCAGATTTTAGTTCTGGTAAAGTTCTACTTGAGTCACTATAAAATTTTATAAAATATCCATTTGATGTTATTGCTAGTTGATTAAAATCATTATCTTTTATTAAAAATGATATTACTTGAGATCCACTATTTATTGTATCTGATTCTATTGTTGTATATGTTTCTTCTGAGAATATTTGTTTCAAAAGAAAAAAAAGAAAAAAAATTTTTATCATTATTTTTTTAATTATTTTTTTTTATTCTGAAAATTTTATATTTATATGATTAAGGAATTAATAATTTATGGAAGCGCTTGTTTTTCTGGATTTTATTTATGTAATTATTTATCGAATAAATTGAATTTTTATAAAGGAAATTCGAATAAAATAGATAATAAAAATAATTATAAAAAACAATTAAATTATAAAGAAAGTGATTTAAATCAAATTTCAGAAGAAATGAAACAAATTATTTCATGTCCAATATCATTAACTTTTTTTAAATATCCTTCAATTAGTCCTTATGGAATTACTATTGAAAATGAAACTATAATAAGAGCTTTAAAGAATAATCCTTTTTGTCCTTTCACAAAACAACCTTTAAATATTAATGACATGAGACCAAATTTAAATTTATATTTATTAATTCAATTTTTAGTCAATAAAGAAAAATATAATAAAAATCATCCCAATGATAAAATATTAATTAAAGAAATACTTTAATTAAAAATTAAAAAAAATAAAAATATGATATTTTCTTTTAAATAATATAATAAAAAAAATAATATTTATATTTCATTTAAAAAAAATGTTAAATAAACAAATATTAATAATTTTCTTATTAAATTTAATAGAATGTGATAAAGAAAAATTAAATTTAGTGGAATCTTTAATAAAATGGTCAAAAAAAAGAAAAATATATATTAATCCATCATTAAAATTAAATCCAGTGGATGGAGATCATAATCTTCCTTATTTTACATCAAATGAAGAAATAAAAACAAATACAACTTTAATTTCAATTCCAAAAAATATGTTAATTACTCAAAATTTAATAACAGAACTAATAAATAATAATACTAAAAGTAAATATAAAGGTTTATGGGAAAAATTATTACACTTAGATAATGCATATATTAATTACTATTCAACTAAAGAATTATTTTATATGGCAACAATGATAGAACATTTCATGAGAATTAAAAAAGGGAAATTTTATCATTTATTTGGGAAATATTTTGATATATATCAATATACTAATTTAGATAATTATCCTATATTTTATTCAAAAGAAGAAATTGATTTTATTAGTCAAACTAATTTTTATGATGAAATAAACAGAGCTTTAAATTCTATTGAAAATGAACAGAAAATTTTAACTAATGATTTAAAATATTTTTCTTCTGATTTAGAAGCTTTTTTAAAATATAGAGTTTTAATTCTTTCTAATTCAATTAATAAAAATAATATTACTTATGTAATTCCATTTTATGATTCTTTTAAAAGAGATATTTTTGAAAATATTTGCGATGCTAAAATTGAATATGATAATATAACACAATCATTTAATATTGTTTCTATTAATAATATAGCTAAAAATAAAGAAATTGTTGTTCTTATGAAAAGAATGCCAAATAAATCTACTTTATTATATTTTGGTTTTACTTCTGAGAATAATAATTTTATTGGTTCTTATCCAATTGAAAAATTAAATAATCTTTTAAGACAAAGATTAAAATTAGATTTAAATGTTCTTCCAATTAATAGAACTTATGATATTAGTGATGGTAATTTTATTAATAATAATATTGAGAGTTATAAAAGTTTAAAAGAAAAAATTGATAAATATAAAAATAATCCCATTGGAGAATATATTTTAATGAAAGATAATTTAGAAGATTATTTAAAATTATATGATAAATTCACAGATGGAAAATTTAATGAAATTTATTATGGTAATCAAAAAATAATTAATGTTAAGAGAATTATAAATATGGAAAAAAAATTGATTGAAGTAAGATTAAATTATTTAAATAGTGTAATAAATGATAAAAAGAAAAATCAAAAACAAGATTTATAATTTAAATTATATTTAGTGATTTTTTAATTTATATATTTTTTTTAGATTTTTTTATAGAAAATTTTGAAAAATAAAGGAAAATAAATAAATAATTTATTTATTTTAATCGTAATAATGTTAAATATAAGAATCATATATTCTTTTAATTTTCTTCTTTAACTTTATGTACTTTTAATATTAATAATATTAAAGTTATGAGTGATATTTTAAATAAAATAATAAATTTAAAATTAAATCCTCAAGAATCAGATTATATTATAAAAATTAAATAATTAAATAATATAAATATTGAATTTTATTAATAATAATATTTAAAAAATATATTAAAAATCAGAAAAAAATTTTAATTTGTTAATATATATTGCCAAAAAACAATATTTGTATCATCAGCACCGTCTCTAATCAAAAATTTAGAATAAATCTCCAAATTTTCTTTTAAAGGGAAAATTAATTTAAAATCAGTAAGTGAACTTCTTTCAATTTCTTCAATGGCATCATTAACCATTTTTTTGTAATAAGGATTATTATATTCTTCTTTAAATTTTTTCATATTTTTATCATTAAAATATCTTTTAACATCACTTTTCAAATATAATAATTGAGAATCAGTTTCTTTGTTAAAATATATATTTTTCTTTTTTTTTATTTCAGGTAATTTACTATTATTGTTATTATCAAGTGAAAAAAGACATTCTTTAATCTTATGATGATAAGGATAAACACCCACAATATTAAAAATATCAGTAATTAAATTAGTTTTAATATCTAAATCTAAAGGAGAAGTGCATTGCATACTTGGTTTAACATTAACTTCAATTAACCAACATTTAAAATTTTCATCTATCATTATATCAAAACCATATAATTCAAAAACTGAATTTAATTTATTTATATTTATATCTTTTGAAATTTCATTTGCTACTGTCATTATACTTTTAATAACAATATCATTTATTTGATTCCATATTTTTGTAAATAATTCAGGTTTTCCTATTTTATTAAAGTAATTTCTATATTCATTTAAACTCCATTTAGAAGAATCTTCATCTTCATTTTCTTCATTTTGATTACTTTTATATTTAGGATTATTAACATTAATAGAAAAATTAGTTAAATAAACATAAATATTATCAACATTATTTTTATTATAATCTTCAGTAGCAAACCTAACTAAACCATTATCATACAAATAAATCCTTAAAGGAGTATAAGAAGCAATTAAAACATAAATTCTTAAATCATATTTTTTATTTAATATAATGTGTGGATTACTAATATATCTACAAACAATAAATTTTTCATCTTGATTATATTGACTTTTCCAAGTTAAATGCCATAATTCATTAGTATCTTTTAATATATGAATTCCTCTTCCTCTACTTAAATTTACTGGTTTAACAATCCATTTTTTTTTTAAGTCACCATCAACTTCTTTAAATTTATCTCCATCAGTTGGCATAATAAAACTTAAAGGAACAAATTTATAATCATCAGGAAATAATCTCTTAAATCTTTTAAAATGTCTATACATTCTATCTTTCCTTCCTAAAGTATAGGTTGATGGAAAATATGAAAATTTTTGATATTTACTTAATTTTTTTATTATACTTAGCATTTGATTTTTATGCTGTAAACTCCATATTATATTACATTCATTTAATTTTGTTTTAAAATCAAAATTCCCGTTTTTACATGTTTCTATATAACATTCTTGAATTCCATCAAATGTATTCATATATGGATAATATACTTCTGGTATTTCTATTTCTTCTTTTAATTCAAATTCTTTAGATTCTATTTCTTTTATTTCCTTATTTAACTTTTTGATGAAAAAATATAAGTTTTTACTCTTTTTAAAATAGTAAAATGTAAATTTTTTTTTTGTTTTTTCTTGATTATTTATATCATTATTTGTTTTATTATTTATTTCATTATTATTTGGATTATTATTATTTAAAATTTTATCAATTTCAATTTTTTCTTCTTTTTTTTTTTCTTCAACCATTAACAATTTTTCTTTTATTGAAGGTAAAGTATTTATTGTGTTTAAATTAGAATTTGATGATGTTGGTTCTGTTTGTAATATTTCAGTATTTTTACTTGCGTTTAAACTATCTTTTTTTTTGTTTTTTTCTATAAAAGATAATGATTTTGCTATTATTTGTATTTTATTAGGTTTTTTTTTAGATTTCATTTTTCTGTTTTTTAATCTATTATTAATAATTCACATTAATTTTTAATTATGAATATTTATTTATTCTTTTTTTATTTACAATTTCTTTTTTTAATTTCAATTTTATATGAAAAAAAGATTAACATCATTTTCATATGATAAGTAAAAAATAAAGAATAATATAAATAATTTTAAAATTAATGAAAAAAATGAAAAAAAATTTTTAATCCAAAAGTTTCATTTGTATCCATTCCTTAAACAATAAAGGGCAATTATTTTGTTTTTTAATCCATTCTTCAAAACAATGTTTATAAAAACAATAATTATATTGTCCAACAACTTCTTTATTTTCATTAGGCTTATAATTTTCAGGGTTTGCTTGACATTTTAAACATTGCTTCATTTAATAGATTTTTAGATATTGAACATGTGTCTCCTAAATTATTATATACCCCCATTGCTATTGTATTCTATGATAATATTTATTTTTATCTTTGTTCTATTCCTTCCATTTTTTTTCCTTTTATTTTTATTTTTTTAAATTTTTTCTATATATCTTCTTTTTTTGATTTTTATTTTTATTTGGAATATTAAATACATTTTTATAAAATTAAAATAATATAATATTTTTACCTTTCAAGCATTTATAAATTTGAAAATTACTTTTAAGAAATAAATTAATTGTTATTATATTTACATTTTTTTTGTATTTATTTTTTAAAATTTTAATCATAAATTCAATGGAAAAATCAATAAATGTAATAGAGAATTTGATGACAAACGTTGAATCATCATTTATAAATGAAAGAGAAGAAGAAGAAGAAAAAGAAGAAGATAAAGATGAAATAGATATTTTAAAAGAAAAGGGATATGATGAAAAAATGGTAAAAAAAGTATATATTTTTTTAAAACCTATTAATCAAGACAAAGCAGAAAAATATATGTCAAAAAAAGATGGTTTATATCAACATAACTTTTTTCCTTATTCTTTTAAAAAAAATGATAAATGTTTAATTTGTGACGGGAAAGAAGAAGAACACATTGAAGGTAAAAAAAGAATGAAATTTAAATTGAAATCAAAAAGTAATAAATCAGAAAAGGGTTTAATAAAACTTTTACCTCCAAAAGAAAACACTGAAGACCCAAAAATTTGTGAATTATGCGGTGAACACTTTAATGATGATGAATTTTTTCAAACAAAAATTCCATGTGGACATTTTTTTTGTACTCAATGTTGGATGGAATATTTAAATGAGAAATTATCAGAATCAAAAATAGAAAAAATAAAATGTATGGCTCATAAATGTAGCTTTGAATTATTAGAAGATTTCATAAAAAATATAATAAAAACTGATAAAAGTTTAGAGAGAAAGTTTCCAAATTATC
>JAEEGI010014242.1_pt1 | contig 16759 bp, 9 predicted proteins | sample 8958751 | NCBI WGS metagenome assembly JAEEGI01 (sample SAMN16246545, study PRJNA631951) | gut metagenome | biome: gut microbiome; feature: rumen; material: KS-attached | host: Bos | place: Iran: Karaj | collected 2018-10
CACCATCGCCATCACCATGGCGGAAGGAACGCCTTTGCCGCTCACGTCACCGATGACGAAAAACAGTTTCCCGTCCCGGATAAAATAGTCGTACAGGTCGCCACCCACCTCGCGGGCCGGTTCCAGGGACCCGTAAACATCTACGTCGGTCCGGTCGGGGAAAGGCGGATAGGCCTTCGGCAACATCTCCATCTGGATTTTCCGGGCGATGTGGAGTTCGGATCCCAGCCGCGCTTCCTTGACCCTGGCCTCGGACAGCCGCTTCTCGTTCCGGATATAGCGGAAAAGGATGAACAGCAGGACGAGAAGGCTCGCAAGCAGCAGCAAGGCATTGAACAGGCGAAGCTTCCTGGCCGGGGCATACACCTCGTCATCGTAGTTGACGACGACAATCTGCCAGAACGGGGCAGACGGCAAGTACAGGATATGGATGTTGGCATTCTTCCCTTCATTCCGGCCACGGAAAGCGATGGAATCGATTCCCTGGACCCGGGTACGCCTGACCGCCGGGTTATTGACAAGGGCGACGACCCGGTCCACGTCTGCCCGCATGCGATGCTGCAGGGACGGACCCGCCACAAGCCGTCCCTCTTTCGTAAGCACCAGGATAAAGGACGACGGATAGAAGGGGTGGAGATTGAGCGTGTCGCCGAACGACGACAAGTCGATATCAAGTCCGCAGACGGCAGCAACCTGTCCCGCCCGGTTCCGGAGGGGATAGGCGTAGGTAATCAGGTTCGCCAGGGAATCCGCCCCGTACTGATACGGGTCGGACCATTCGTCCGAGCCGTTATGCAAAGGCCTCAGGAAAGACGGGTTTCCGGAGTAGTCGTGGCCGGTCTCCGCCAGGTCGGTAACGACGATGTCCTTTCCGTTTTTCGTGGCGTACGGCTGGAAGAGGCGGCCTTTCGACGGGAAATAGTCGGGCGCATAAGATACGCAGGCGCCCACGATCAGCGGATTGTTCTCCAAAAGACGGCGCGTGGCGTCGAACATCGCCTCCGGATCGTCCAGATGCGTCTCGAGGTCCCACCGATGCTCCTTCAACGTCAGCTCCGCCTTGTCCCGGGCGGACTCGATGATAAAGGCGCCCCGTCTCATCTGCACATCCGCGCGGGCCTCCATTTCGGCCCTCAGGAGTTTCCGGGCCTGGTAATACCCGAGAACGGCGAAGCCCTCCAGCAGCAGGGCAGCCAGGATGACAATGCCAAGCCGGGTACCCGTCCTGTCGTGGAACTTGCGGAGAAATCCTTTCAGAGCAGCCATTCGCAGCAATAAATAGAATCGTGTAAAGGTACAAAAAGAAATCCGCCCGGTCAAGTGCCGGGCGGATTCCGTTCATTCGTGTCAGGAATCTACTTCCAGCTGGTGTACAGCGCGGAGGCGGAATCCCAGCCCGGACGCTGCGTGAGCACGCCGTTGGAGAGGCTGATTTCCATCTGCGGATACGGGCGGAAACCCCAGGTGGCTTCATACCGGGCCTTGTAACCGGGACCCTGGTCCTTCATCCTGGTCTCGTTGCCGGTATTCCAGATCCTTCCGCCCAACTGTGATTCGAGGGCGGCGATGCAATAGGCCTTTCCGTAGCGGCGCATGTCGCCCCAGCGGATAGCTTCGAAGGCCAGTTCGTGGCGGCGCTCCTGGCGGAGGGCATCGACACTATAGGCAATCTGGGGCAGTTTTGCGCGGGCGCGCACAGCGTTCATGCCGTCCATGCCGTTGTAGATGGCCTTGCCGTCGGTAAGCTCGGCATGCATCAGAAGCACGTCGGCAAAACGAAGCAGCGTGAAATCACTCGTGGACTTCTTGCGGCCGAGGTCCTTGTCGGCACCGTAGTAATCCGACGTGGAGGTGAACTCGAACGCCCATTTGCCATTGATGTAGCAGGCCGGAGAGTGGATCTTCTTCTGCCACAGGCCGGTCTCCTCCATCTGGCTCTCGGCGCCGAACTGGTAGGAGTCGAAATCCGGAGCCTCTTCCCAGACACTCCAGATGGAGCCCTTGCGGCGGATGTCATTCTCGTCCCAGTTATTCCAGAGATCCGGGTTGACCGTGGCGAAACCATAGCCGCGGCTCATCGGGAACACACCCTTGTAGTCACCGGAGTTGAAGGTGCGGATGCCACAGTAGTAGTTCAGGTAATTGTACTTGTGGCTGGACTTGGCGGCGTTGATGTGGAACATCTGCTCGGGGTTGTGGGCGTCCATGTACCAGGACTCGGCGCAGTCGGCCATGAAAGGATAGTCGGACTTGGTCGCCTTGTTGCTGTAGGTCCACAGGCAGCGGAAATCGGGGACGAGGGAGTAGCCGGAGTTCTTGATGCAGTCCTCGAGCTTGGCCACCACATAGTTCTTGTCGATGGTCTCGGAGGACAGGGTGTTGGTCTCCAGGTCCATGAGCGGGAGGGTCGTGATGCTCTTTCCTTCCTTGTCGCTGTAGAAGCCCGTGTAGAAAAGGTACACGCGGGCGAGCAGGCCTTCGGCCACCCAGCGGTTCACGTGGCCCCGGCCGGTGATGATGGAACCGTACGGGGTGGAAGGCATGTTGTCGCACGCAATCTTCAGGCTGGCGGCGATGAAGCCATAGAGCTCCTCGACCGAGGCCAGGGCCGGATATTCGGCGGCATCGGCCACACTTTCGGGAACCGTCGTCACCAAAGGGACGATCTCAAACATCTGCGCAAGCTCGAAGTAGAACCAGGAGCGGAGGATGTAAGCCTCGCCCAGGAGCTGGTTCCGCAGGTCCTCGTCCTCCACCTTGTCCAGGGCGGAGATGGCCATGTTGGCACGTCCGATACCGCTGTAGCAGTTGGTCCAGAAGTCCGCCTGATGGTCGATGTCATTGTACATCAGGTGGTCCCAGGCCTGGGTTTCGGAGTCGTCCATGCCGCCGCCGCCGTAGCAGTCGTCGGAGCACAGGTTGGCCTGCATGATGTACCCGGTGCCCGCGAAGTCGCGGAGATCCAGGTTCAGCGTCGCATAGATGCCGGTCACAAGCTGCCGGGCGTCTTCTTCGGAAGCCGGGAAGTTACTGGTGTTGCGCTCGGTATAACTGACCGTGTCCAGGAATTTTTCGCAGCCGGCGAAAACGAGGGAAGCCAGCACAAGCGCCGATAAGGTTATGATGTGTTTTTTCATGATGCGCTAGAATTGAAGGTTGACACCGAGGAGGAAAACTCTGGAGGACGGGTAGAAGCCCACGTCGATCCCGGACACCCAGTCGTCGTCCGTACCTTTGCCCATTTCCGGGTCCATGCCGGAGTACTTGGTGAAGGTGAACACGTTCTGGGCCGCGAAGTAGAGACGGCACTTGCTGACGTGCTTGAAGTTCAGCACGCGGCGGAAGTCATACCCGACGGTCACGTTGGAGATCTTGAAGTAGTCGCCGTTCTCGATGTAGATGTCGGAAATGTTCTGCCAGTTGCGGTTGCTGCCGTAGGTCAGGATCGGGAGCCGGTTCGAGGTTCCTTCGCCCTGCCAGGTCTGGAAGACGTCCTTCGTGAAGTTGTCGCGCTGGCTGTCGGCGAACGAACGGTAGGACTTGGCGATCTGCTGTCCGAAGGCGCCGTAACCGGAGACGTTGAAGTCGAAGCCCTTCCAGGCCATCCAGAAGTTCAGGCCCGTGGTAAAGTGGGGATTCGGGTCGCCGATCATCGTGCGGTCTTCCTCGTTGATCACGCCGTCATCGTTGGTGTCCACGAAGATCAGGTCACCGGGCTTGGAGTTCTCGTACTTGACCTTCGCCGCATCGACTTCCGCCTGGTTCTGGAAGACACCGGCGGTCTTGTAGCCGTAGAAGAAGCCGATCGGATAGCCCACCTGGGCCCGGTACATTTCGGTCGTGCCCTCGGAAAGGATGTCCTCGTCACCGTGGATGATACCCTCGGCGTTGGCGATCCGGGTGACCTCGTTCTTGTTGAAGGCGCCGTTGAAGTTCACCCCATAGGTGAATTCGCCGGTGTTCTTGCTCCAATCGACGGTGAATTCAAGACCCTTGTTCCGGATGTCGCCGCCGTTGATGTACGGAGCGTTCAGACCATACACGGAAGCGATCGGGGCGCGGACCAGCCAGTCCTTGGTGTCCTTGATGTAACCGTCGATGGACACGCCCAGGCGGGAGCCGAAGAAGCGGGCGTCCACGCCGAGGTCGAGCTGCTGGGAAGTCTCCCAGGAAACGTCCGGGTTGGCGAGCACGTCACCCACGGCACCTGTCGCGAATGCATCCTCGGAATCGAATGCGTAGGAAGCGTTCGTATCCAGGACGATTGTGGACAGATACTGGAAGTTGGAGATGCTGGCGTTACCGTTCTGGCCCCAGCTGGCGCGGAGTTTCAGGAAGCTCAGCCAGTCCTGGGTATTGGCCATCCAGGGTTCGGAAGAAACCACCCAGCCGGCGGATACGGACGGGAACACGCCCCAGCGGTGACCGCGGGCGAAGTTCGAGGAACCATCGGCACGGACCGTAGCGGAGAACAGATAACGGCTGTCGAAGTTGTAATTGATACGGCCGAAGAACGAAGCGAGGCCGCCCTGGGTCCGGGGCTTGCCGGACACGGAAACCTCACTCAGCTGCGTGGGCTTGGTGTTGGAAAGGTAGGCGCGCTCGAAGTCGTTGGGGAAGATGGAGTTGGTTCCCTTACCGCTGATCTGCTCGCCCATGCCCCATTTCTCGAGGGACTGTCCCACGACGGCATCGACGTTGTGGAGGGCCTTCGAGAAGGAATAGGAAAGGGTGTTCTCCCACGTGATGCGCTGGTTGGTGCTCATGCTCTGGCTCACCTGGTCGAAATCGTTGAAGACCTTCGTATTGATCGCGTAGATCATGTTGTAGGAGCGGGAAGAACCGGCGGACATCATGTAACCGAACTGGGTCTTGAACTTGAGGTTCTTCACCGGCTGCAGTTCGGCAAAGGCGCTGGCCTGCAGGGTGAAGCTGGCACTTTTCTGAAGACCGCGGGAAGTGTAGTAGTCATACGCGAGCGGGTTCGCGGAACTGGTGCTGCTGGCATCGAAGTTCCAACCCTCGGCCGCGCGGGCATCCTGGTCGTAGAAACCGGTCACGTTGCCCTTTTCGTCATAGGTGTAGGCAGGCAGGATCGGCGTCGCACGGAGGATATTGTGCACGGAGTTCCAGTAGATGTCCACGTCATCGGCGATGCCGCTGTTGCTGCTGTGGTTGAAATTCATCGTCTCGCCGATGCGGAGAATGGCGAAATCATCGTTCCGGATGACGACGTTGTCCGTGTTCACGCGGAAGGTGTAGCGCTGGAAATCGGCATTGACGGGCTTGATCTTGTTGTATCCCAGGATACCTTCCTGCGCGGTGTAGGAAAGGCCGATGGAATACTTGTGGTCGGCGGTGCCGCCGGTGAGGTTGATGGCATGGTTCATCGTCGGAGCACCCCGGTTGTAAGCTTCCTCCATCCAGTTGGTACCCTTCCAGGAGCCGTTCTTGATGGACTGGTACAGGCTGGACGGCAGGACGCTGGCCCAGTCGGTCAGGGCGACACCTTCGTTCTTGAACATCAGGTCCAGGGCATCCATGTACTCCTGCGCATTCAGCAGGTCGGGCATCTTGGAGATGTACTGCTTGCCGTAGTAGGCGTCGTAGGACAGGACGGAACGGCCTTCCTTACCCTGCTTGGTGGTCACAAGGATGACACCGTTCGCGGCACGCGCACCGTAGATGGCGGCGGAGGCGGCATCCTTGAGGACGTCGATGGACTCGATGTCGGCGGGGTTCAGGGCGCTCAGGCTGCCGCCGGCCACGCCGTCGATGACGTACAGCGGCTCGGAATCGCCGATGGTGCCCATACCACGGATGTTCACCTTGAAGCCCTCGCCCGGCTGACCGGAACTCTGGGTGATGGTGACACCCGGGCTCTGGCTCTGCAGGGCGCCGAGCGCCGTAGTGGTGTTGAGCTTCGCGAGGTCGTCCCCCTTCACCTGGATCGTGGACCCGGTGAGGAGTTTCTTCTGCTGGACACCGTAACCGATGACCACGGACTCGGACAGCTGGTCCAGGTCGGGATCGAGGACGATGTTCACGACGGAGCGGCCGTCAACGGCGACTTCCTGGCTGACGTAACCGAGGATTTCCACGGAGAGGATGCCATTGGCCGGGGCAGCCACCGCGTACTTTCCGTCAAGGTCGGTCGTGGTCCAGTTGGACGTTCCCTTGACGACGATCGATGCAAACGGGACAGGGTCTCCGCTGGCACCGTCTGTGACGGTTCCCGTGACGGTCCGGTTCTGCGCGCTGGCGCTCAGCGCGAGGAGTCCGACCGAGAGGGACAGAAGGATTTTGTACAGTTTCATAAATAAAGAGGTAGTTAGTTTGAGGATTGAGTGTTTACTTGATCAGTCTGCGGATGCGGTCGGAGAGTTCGGCGTTCTCCATTACGCCCCCGAAATCTTCAGCGTGCGGGCCGTAGGCAAAGACCGGAACCACGATACCGTGATGGCCTTTCGTGGAGAAATGGACCTTCACGGAACGGTCCTGAAGGCTGCCGTCCACGAGGGTGATGCCGCCGGTGCCGTGGTCCGCCGTCACGACCACGAGGGTGTGACCGTCTTTCTCGGCCCATTCGAGGACCTTGCCGATGGTCTTGTCGAAGTCAAAGAGTTCCTCGGCCATGTAACCCACCTTGTTCCGGTGCGCCCAGTCGTCGATCTGGGAACCCTCGATCATGAGGAAGAAGCCTTTCTTGTTGTCCAGGAGTTCGATGGCCTTCATGGCGCTGTCCTCCAGCACGGGACCGCGGTCCAAAACCGGGTCCAGGTCCAGCGGGCCGAACAGGCCCAGGAGCTTCCCGCTGTGGATATCCGCCATTTCCTCGCGCTTTTCCACGAAATTGTAGCCGAGCGCTTTCATTTCCTCGATCAGGTTCCGGCCGTCTTCGCGCTGGTCCCAGAACTGGCGGCCGCCGCCGGTAAGGAAGTCCACGCCGCTGCCCACGTACTGGGCGGCGATCTCCGCTTCCATATGACGGTCGGGCGCGTGGCAGACGAAGTCGGCCGGGGTGGCGTCGTTGATGCGGCAGGTCACGGCGAGACCGGTCTTCTTGCCCTTCTTCTGCGCCTCATGGAGCAGGGTTACGAACGGATTGCCGTCCACATCCTGGCCGATATAGCCGTATTTGGTCTTTTCGCCGGAGGAAAGCGCGGTGCCGCCGGCGCAGGAATCGGTGATGAGCCTGTCCGTGCAATAGGTGCGGGAGTAGCCGGCCACCGGAAAGTTGTCCAGGTTCAGGTGTCCCCCGTTGAGCGTCCAGCCCACGGTCACGGCCTCCATGCTCATGCCGTCACCGATCAGGAAGATGATGTTCTTGACCTTCTTGGACCTGGGCTGTTTCACCGTCACGGTCTGATAGGGGGTATCGACCTGGTATGTGTCGTCCTCGCTGAACTTGTCGTCCGCGTACTTGGAGAGATCCCGGCCGGTATCCACCTGCGCGAAGGCGCAGGCGGACCCGCCGAGAACCAACCAAATCAACAAAAGGGCTCTTTTCATATTATTGTTTATCCAATTCAAAATGAACGTTTTCCGCTTCCGTCCGGCAGGTGACGGTCTTGGTCTCACCCGGAAGGAGCGGGAAGAAATTGTCGCTCCAGCAGGCCGGAACCACAAGGTTGCCCGCCGCATCCTTCGCCTTCAGGATATTCATGTAGGCGATGACGGCGGACTTGTTCACAAGCGTGACCTTGTTGCCATCGACGGTCATCTCCACATCGGCCGGGGCCTGCTTGAAAGCGAAACCGAGGTCGGCATAGGCGGTTACGGGTGTGATGTACCAGTTGGCTTTCTTCCAGTCATACTGGTTGTCTTTCGCCGGGATGACATAGAAATTGTCCGCAACGGGCGTGTCTCCGTCGGCGAGAGCGAGAGCCACGAAATGCGGTTTGCCGTCATAGCGCTTGAGGTCGAAAGCCGGAACGACTTCCCGGTAGCCGACCTTGACGGTCCTGGTTTCAGTGCCGATGAGCTTGGAAGCGGCATCGAACACTCTCAAAGTCGCCTTGAGTTCACGGGCCTCTGCGCTCTCGTTGACCGCGTAAACTTTCCGGGTGGCGTAGTCGAACAGTAGCTGGACGGGTTCGCAAGCCTTTTTCGTACCGTAATAGCCGGCGGTCGGAACGCCGTACCAGTCGTACTGCTGCCAGTAAAGGGACGGCCAGGCGGAGTTCAGCATCCACTGGACGATACCGGTGGTCTTGGGAACCCGGACCCGGAACGCCTCGAACATGGCGCGCGTGCCGTCATAATCCACGGCATGGGCTTTCCGGACGAAGTCGTTCAGGCCGTCAAAGCCGCCGTATAGGCCGTTGACCGTCTCCTGAAGCACCTTCGTCGTATTCATGGCGGAAGAGGAAGCCGTGCAATGGTAGTCCCAAGCGTCGGAAAGCGGCCAGAGCGCGTCTTCCGGAATCATTTTCTTCAGGGATTCCAGCTGCGGCAGGTTCGCGCCGATGCCGGTTTCCGTATTCCAGCCGAAAGCGCCGCCCGTCTCCGTGTCCTTGTACCAATAATCGGCGCCCACCCACTCGTACGGGCCTTCCATCTTGGTGCCGGACCAGCCGGCGAGACTTTCGATGTTCTTCGCGGAGCACACATAGGGTCGGTAATCCTCTTTTTCGAAAATCGCAAGATAGCGCTTTTCCAGGCCCGGATTCGGGATGCGGTCGCTGCCGGTAAGCCAGGCGATGACCGACGGATGGTTGTGCAGGCGCACCACCTGGTCGTGGAAATAACGGACGGCGAGATCCTCGACCTCCTGGCCGTTGATGCAGCCATAGCCCCGGACCTCGGGAAGGCCGCAGTAGTCCTCCCACTCCCACTGGCAGCTGAAACCCACGAGAGCCAGCACGCCGAGTTCGTCGCACAGGTCATAGACCGTGTCTTCCTTGCCCCAGATATTCTCGAAACGGATGAGATTCATGTTCATGTCCATCACGTACCGGACCTGGCGCTCGATGCTTTCATGTGTGTCACGCATGAAGATGTCGTCCGTCCATCCGCCCCCTTTCAAAAGGATATCCTTCCCGTTGAGGATGAATTGACGGTAATTGTCTGCCGTCAGACGGCTTTCGATCTTGCGGATGCCGAAGGTGGTTTCCCGGACATCGGATACCGCATCCTTCACCTCGGCACAGACGGCGAGGCGGTACAGTTCGGGCGTGCCCAAGTCATAGGTCCACCACACGCGCGGATTGTCGATATGCAACATCGTTATTTCCGCAGGCGTAAGCGTAATTTCTTTCGTTTCGCCGGCGGCGAGAGCCACAGGGATGCTAGCTGTTCTGGTGTCTTGCAGGTTTAACACCAGGTTCCCTTCAACGGGCACGTCCTCCCTGTTCCGCAGGGTAACACGGACAGAGAGATCGGCCGTCTTGTAGTTTTCCACATCCAGGTCAGGGATAACGAACACGTCCTCGATGGAAAGGGCGCCGGTGGTGTGCAAAGCGACGGGGCGGACGATTCCCATGCTTTCGTCCAGGGGGCGGGGATTCCAGTCCACATAACCGTGGTTCAGGTCGCCCTTCTGCGCACGGCGAAGCTTGACTTCCAGCTTGTTGCTTCCTTTAAGCAGCTTTGTTACATCATAGGCGCGGCGGATGAATACACCGGCTGTCGTATCCGCGGAAGCGATCTGCTTCCCGTTCAGGAAAATGTCGGCGTAATAGTCCAGGCCGTCGAAGACGAGTTCCGCGTGCCGGCCCTTGGCGGGCTTTCCCGGGAAGGTGGTGGTATAGGTCCAGGTGTCGTCAAAAATCGATTTGTCGACTTTTTCGTAATTGCGGCCCTCGAGCAGGTTGTCTCCGAAATAACCGGCTTCGGAAAGGACGCCGGCGACGGTGGAAGGAACGGAGGCGTCATAGCGCTGCGCGGCGCCGTCGCGGGAAAGCGTCCAACCGTCCGAAAGGACGAGACGGTCGCCGGGGGCGGGTTTCTCTTGCGCGCAGGCGATTGTTACGGCCATGGCCAGGGGAAGGATCCAATAGGTTTTCATAAAGCTAAAGAAGGGCTGCTCCGAGGACCGGAAGGTTGCTGTCGGTACAAATGTCGATGACCAGGCGCTCGATGGCTTTCCGGTACGGGAAGTTTTCCCGCACGTAGGTTTCCATGGCCCGGCGGAAGAAGGGATAGTTGTTTGCGATGCCGCCGGCAAGGGCGACACGGTCGGGATCGTAGGCGAACATCACGGCACAGAGAGCGGCACCCAGATGGCGGCCGAACTCGTCCAGGAGGGTCAGGGCGGCGGGATCCCCCGCTTCGGCCGCCTTGTAGGCGTCGAAACTGTTCCAGCCGGCCGCAGTAAAGTATTTCTTGCTGCAGAAATCCTCGAGGATGGCATCCCGGTAAGGCAGGCAGCCCAGTTCGCCGGCACCGCAGTTGGCGCCGCAGAAGAGTTTGCCCTCGTTTACGATGCCCATGCCCATGCCGGTGCCCAGGGTGATGACCACCAGGTTTTCGGGCTTGGCGTCAACAGGATATGCGCCATACACGCCCATGGCGAAGCAGTTTGCGTCGTTGTTTACGGCCACGGGCACCCCGAAACGGTTCTCGAGGTAAGCTTTGAGCGGAACCTCCGTCCAGGAAGGGATGTTCTGGGTGTCATAGACGACGCCCCGTTTGACATCCACGACGGAAGGGACGCCGACGCCGATTTTCTCCGTCCCGGTATGGAAGAGTATGCCGATCTGCCCGGACAGATACTCCAGGGTTTCGTCAAGGGATGCATCCGGACGGAAGGACGGAGCGTGGATTTCCTGGGTGATCTTCCCGTCCGTGACGAGACCGAGGCTCAGATTGGTACCTCCGATGTCAATTCCTAATGTGGTCATTCCTCAAATAATAATTATAGTATCAAGGGCGCTTGCGGGGTGGTTGTTTTTAAATATATTTAAATTAAAAGAACCTGCACACCCCGTTATTTGCAAAATTAGAGACTCTTATCCAAGGTTAAACGAATATTTGCGTATTTGAACTCGCAAAATGCGTCATTCTGTTGGCACGCAGGTTTTTTTTCCCCATCTTTGGAACCGGAAACAATACCGCTTGACCATGAACGCTAAAACGCTTCTCCCTTTCGCTGCCTGCCTGATAGCCGTTGCGTGCGCAAAGCCCTGCAAAGTTGTCTGGACCGAAGGCGCCACGGACCCGGAAACCGGGAAAACCGTCCACACGATGACCATCCAGAACCCGCCCGCCGGTACGGACTGGACCATCTGGTTCTCCCAGTTCCGCACACCTGTAACGATGCAGGAAGGCGCGCAGGCGGAAATCATCCATCACAACGGAACCCTGTACCGGGTCGCGCCGACAGCGGATACCCGTGGAAAGGAGATGGTACTCCGCTACGAAGCCCGCGCGCTGGTGAACCAGTGCCGCGCCCCGGAAGGTTTCTATCTGGAGCGGAAGGGCCAAAAGCCCGTTCCCGTGGATGTGGAATATGTATTTCTGCCGCCGACGCCGGTCCCGCAGTTCGAATGGACCGCCACGCCCCTGACGGCATACGACATGATCCCCCGGCTGAAGAAAGTCGAAGCGCGGGAAGGTATGACCAAAATCCCCGCGGAAGTGTCCGTCTCCCTTGTAGACGGCCGGCAACCGGGCTGGTACCGGATTTCCATCGACGGGGAAGTCAAGGTCGAGGCGGCCGATGAAGACGGCGCCTGGTATGCGTCCGTCACCCTGGACAACCTGCGCCGGAACGCGAAGGACGGCGCCGTTCCCTCCGCCCTCGTCGAAGACTGGCCGGACCTCCCTTACCGCGGCCTCATGCTGGATGTGAGCCGGAACTTCACGACCAAGGAGAACTTACTGAAACTCATCGACATCCTTGCCCATTACAAGGTGAACCACCTGCACCTGCATTTCGGGGACGATGAAGGCTGGCGCATTGAAATCGACGGTCTCCCGGAACTGACATACTACGGCGCACATCGCGGTATCCCGGTCCTCAAAGAAGACGGATCTGTCGATGAACCCGACGCGTTGATGCCCTCCTACTGCGTCACTCCCGACCGGAATGACACACAGACCACCGGCAACGGTTTCTACACCCGCGCCGACTATGTCGAAATCCTGCGGTACGCCCAGGCGCACCACATGCGCGTCATCCCCGAATTCGACATTCCCGGCCATTCCCGCGCCGCCGTCAAGTCGATGGCATACCGCATCCGTACGACCGGCGACCGGACCTACCAGCTCCAGGATCCGGAGGATACGTCCGAGTACAACTCGGCGCAGGATTACAACGACAATGTCATCGACGTTTCCCTGCCCTCTACCTACGCTTTTATCGAAAAGGTGTTCGACGGGCTCATCGCCCTCCATGCCGAGGCCGGCGTTCCGCTGGAAGCCGTCCATATCGGCGGAGACGAGGTTCCGGACGGATCCTGGAAGGGCTCCCCTTCCTGCCGGGCCCTGCTGGAAGCGAACGGACAGACGGACGTCGCCTGGCTCAAGGACTATTTCACGAACCGCGTGCTGGACATCGCCGAGGCGCGGGGGGTGAAGATCGCCGGCTGGCAGGAGGTGGCGCAGAACCTCGAGCCCGCCACGTATGAAAGGGTCAAGAGGAACCTCGCCTTTACGAATTTCTGGGCGGTCTCCCGCGGACGGGACAGAATCGGCTACACCTTCGCCAACGACGGAATCCCCGTAGTCCTGTCCAATTCCTCCAACGCCTATTTCGATCTCGCCTACAACCCGTCCAAGACGGAACGAGGCCATTCCTGGGCGGGATTCATCGATGAGCGCCGTTCCTTCTCCCTCCTGCCGTACGACCTCTACAAGTCCGTCCGTTGGGACGATGAATCCCGTCCGACAGACCTGGCTTCGGCCAGCGAAGGAAAGCCCGCCCTGACGCCCGCAGGCAAACCGTACATCATCGGGGTGCAGGGACAGCTTTGGTCGGAGACGCTGCGGAATTTCGACCATGTGACCTATTATCTGTTCCCGAAGGCGCTCGGCCTGTTCGAGCGCGGCTGGAATGCCACGCCGGCATGGGCGGAAACCACGCGGCCGGACGATCCGGCATTCGTGGAGGACTTCGACCGGTTCTTCACGACGGTCGTGGAACAGGAGTATCCGTATTACGAAAGCCTTGGCATCTCCTGGCACCGCCATTGACCCGCGATGATCCGCCTCCTCATCATTTCGGATTTCACGGAATCCTTTTCCCATAAGCTTCTCGCCGGGATTGTCGAGTATTCCCGGCGCAAGAAGCAGTGGATCGTGCGCCGGATGCCGCCGGAGTACAAGGCGCAGATCGGTATTCCGGGTGTCATCCGTGTGGCGAAGGAGTGGGAGATTGACGCGGTGATCGGCCAGTTCGAACCCACGGACGATATCGGCCTGTTCGCCGAGAACGGCATCATCGCCATCGCCCAGGACTATAAGAAAAAGTTTACCACGATCCCGAATGTCACGGGCGACTATCTCGGCACGGGCAGGATGGCGGCACGGTTCTTCCTGGACAGGGGATTCAGGAACTTCGGTTTCTTCGGATTCAACGACGTCTGCTGGTCGGACGAACGGTGCGACGGCTTCCGGCGGGAGATCGAGGCGGCCGGCTTCGGTGACTCCTTCTATGCCTACCGCATGCAGGAGATCGACATGGTCTGGTACTATCAGCGGAACCGGCTGCGCGAATGGTTGCGGATGATTCCGAAACCCATCGCCATCATGGCCTGTGACGACAACCAGGGATCCAACCTCATCGAAGCGTGCCACGGCATCGGCATCAAGATCCCGTCGGAAGTGTCCGTGATGGGCGTGGACAACGACGAAACGCTGTGCAGCCTGGGCAGCACGACCCTTTCCAGCATCCAGGTGGATATCGAGGAGGGCGGGAGGAAAACGGCGGCGCTCGTCGAGCGTCTGGTCGCCGACCCGTCCGCTCCGATGGAAGACGTCGTCCTGAAACCGGTCAAAATCGTGGGGCGGATGTCCACGGCGGCCTTCGCCACGGATGACCAGCAGATCCTGAAAGCCCTTCTGTTCATCCACAAGAACGCACCGAAGAAAATATCCGTGAGCGACGTGATGACGGAGGCGGCCCTGTCGCGGCGCCTGCTGGAGAGGCGGTTCAAAAGCGTTACCGGCAAGACGCTGTACGAATACATCACCGACCAGAAACTCAAGTATTTCGCCGAGCAGCTCCAGGATACGGACGAGCAGGTGATCAACATCGCCCTGTCCATGGGCGAGAATGATACAAAAAGCATATCCCGCCGGTTCAAGCAGCTGTATGGCTGCACGCCGGTGGAATGGAGAGAAAAACAACGAAAGGACAAGCCATGATGAAACGGTTATTCCTGGCCGCCATCCTTTGGGCGGCCGCCCTGTCTGTCTCGGCCCAGCAGCCGGACATCGAAGCGCAGTTGAAGGCGCACCCTGAATTCCTTGCGGGTACCGATTACCTGTGCCCCACCGGCCCGACAACGCTCACCAAGGCACCGAAGGGATACAAGCCTTTCTATATCAGCCACTATGGCCGCCACGGCGCCCGTTATGCCTGGCAGAGTGACATCTATGACTGGATGGATTCCGTCTTCTCCGGCGCTGCCGCCGACGGCAATCTCACAGCGTTGGGAACGGATTACAAACGCCGGTTCGACAGTCTCTATCCGGAAGTCCGCTACCGGGTGGGCGATTTGTCCAGGAAGGGCTGGAAACAGCAGGAAAGTCTGGCGGAACGAATGTATAGGAACTTCCCGAAAGTGTTTCCTGACGGGGCCGAGGTCCGGGCTTGGACATCGACCTCCACCCGCTGCGTAATGACGATGTCCGCTTTCTGCCAGGGACTTAAGGGGATGAATCCGGACATTGACCTGTTCGAAAACTTCGGCAAGGTATTCCTTCCCGCCATCCTGTCGCTGGACTCCGGAAACCCGTTCCGGAATGACGACTATGAGCGCACACCCGTGAAGTTTTCAGAAACATGGGCCCAATACATCGAGCGGACAGTTGATTACAAGACCATTCTCGCCCGGCTGTTCAAAGACGTGGACAAGGCCGTTCCGGCGGACAAGCAGTGGGATTTCACATCCTACCTGTGGTTCTTCGCCGCGGGCATGAACAGCCTGGACACAGACCTGGATTTCTGGGACCTGTTCACCGAAGACGAGAAAACGGCCCTGTGGAAGATCGACGATTTCCAGTTCTACGCCGAGGCCTGGGCGACCCACAAGGGCTATCTACCAGCCGTGGACGATATCATCTCCAAAGCCGACGACCGGATCGCCACCGGCCGCATGGGCGCGGACCTGCGGTTCGGCCACGACTACACTTTCCTGCCCCTGCTGATGAATCTGGACGTAGACGGATTCGGCCATGATGTGGATAACCCCGACGACATTCCCGTCTGGTGCCAGACCCACCGGGTGCCCATGGGCGCGAACCTCCAGTTCATCTTTTACCGCTCCAAGCGCTCCCCGAAGGTCCTCTTCAAGCTCCTCCTGAACGGAGAAGAAGCGCATCTTCCGTTGTCAACGGACAACTGGCCCTACTACGACTGGGCGGATTTCAAAGCGAAGTTCGAACGCTAAAACGCTTATTCTCAAAACTTTATTATGCGGTCTATGTTCCGTTTGGGACATAGACCGCAGCGTATCGTACTGACGGACTGCGAGTTGCAGTTCGCGAGATGCACGATTTTATCCATCTCGCATTTGTTATTCCGATGATTATCAAGAACTTGTCCAAACGGGTCGCGATTTCTGGACACTGAATTGTCATTGATTTCGCGCTTTCCGAGGGTTAATTTTGCACCAAGTCAAACCCCTTAAAACACAGCGCCATGGAAATCAAGAAAACTGAAAAAGCCAGCCTGGAAAACAAGCGACTGCTCTTTGCGGAGGCGGGACTGATCGCCGCCCTCCTGATCGTCTATGCAGGATTCGAAACATCCACCCGCGCAGGGGAGGTCGCCGTCCTGGACGGGAACACTACCGTCATCGAAGAAGACGACATCATGGCCGTCACCGTGGAGACGCCCCCGCCTGCGCCGGAAGCACCGTCCCTGCCGATGCTGTCGGATGAGATCGAAATCGTCGAGAATGACATTACCGTCGACTTGGACTTCCAAAGCCTGGATGACACAGATGTCCCTGTAAATATCCAGGAATACATCCGCCAGGAAGTGGTCGAGGAAGACGTGGAAGATGAAACCATCCCGTTCATCAACGTCGAGCAAAAGCCGACCTTCCGGGGCGAAGACGCCAACAAGTTCGCCGCCTGGGTGAACAGCCGGGTCGTCTATCCGGAAATCGCAAAGGAGAACGGCATCGAAGGCCGCGTAGTGCTCCAGTTCACCATCGGCACGGACGGACGCCTCCAGGACCTGAAGGTGCTCAGTTCGCCGGACGAAACCCTTTCGAAAGAGTCGCTCCGCGTCGTCTCCGGATCTCCGAAATGGGAGCCCGGACGCCAGCGGGACCGCACCGTCAAGGTCTCCTACACCTTTCCGGTCATCTATCGACTTCGGTAGTAAACGACCGATTTTTGGTGGTCAACGGCATGTTTTAGAAAAGTTGCGAGATTCCTTTTTTGCGGAATTCTCGTAACTTATTGATTATCAACACGCATTGCGCGCATATTTGCGAGAAGGTTTTTCCGGAATTGTTTGCAGCCTTGAAAAGGAATGCCGACCTTTGCATCAGTGAAAAACCACAAAAAACGATAAGAAATGGAAATCAAGAAATCCGAAAAAGCCAGCTTGGAGAACAAGAAGCTTCTCTTCACGGAGATC
>JAEEGI010014248.1_pt1 | contig 16752 bp, 6 predicted proteins | sample 8958751 | NCBI WGS metagenome assembly JAEEGI01 (sample SAMN16246545, study PRJNA631951) | gut metagenome | biome: gut microbiome; feature: rumen; material: KS-attached | host: Bos | place: Iran: Karaj | collected 2018-10
CAGTGGATCACGGACATCTGCACCGTCCCCGAGGTGGGCGACGTGTACGACGCCAAGGTCGTCAGCATTGTCGAGTTCGGCGCCTTCATGGAGTTCCTGCCCGGCAAGGAAGGACTGATGCATATCAGCGAGTACGAGTGGGGTCACCCCGAGACCCTCGAAGGCCTCATTCAGGTGGGCGACGAGTTCCAGGTGAAGGTCATCGCCTTCGACGAGAAGAACGGCAAAATCAAGCTCAGCCGCAAGGCCCTGCTTCCGAAGCCTGAAGGCTATGTGGAGGAGAAGCCTGCCCGTGGCCCGCGCCGCGAAGGTGGCAGCGGTCCCCGTCGTGACGGTGACCGTGGTCCGCGCCGCGACGGCAACGGCGGTGGCGAGCGCCGCAGTTCCGGCAACGGCGGTGGCCGTCGCAGATAATATCAGACAATCATCTGTCTGCAATAAAGAAACGAGGCTCAAACGGGCCTCGTTTCTTTATGTTGAAGGGATGCTGTCTATTTGTCAGCAAGAATGTCTCTCATTTTTGTTAGGACTTGCAGGACAAAGGCGATGGAGGCATTCTCGTGTGCAGGGTTGGAGGCGGAAGCTGCGATGTCGCGAATCTGCAGGTCGACATCCTGCACGCCATGACTGGTCAGGAAGTCGTACATCTTCTGCGAGTTGATGGCCGGTACCGTGATGTCTTGGCTGCTGTGGAAGAGGAGGATATGTTCGTCTCCGCGGGGTGTCCACCCGTGGCATAGGTTGTCGCGGTCGAGGGCTTCCATGAATCTGACAGATAGGGCGGTGGTTGTGTCGAGCATTGTTGGCGTGAGGTAGTCGGAGATGGTCAGCGACCCCACTTTGGTATCGATTTCCTCACGGGTAAAGCGCTTGCTGAGAATCCAGTCGTCGATGTGGCTCAACACAGGCTCGAGAAACATTTCCTCTCGTTGACCTCCGAGGTTCATGAATTCGTTGTAGGATAGCAGGACGCTAATGATGGTGCTGGGCATGCCGGCAATCGTGAGGTTGACAAACTGCCGGTAGGTCTCCGGCAGGTCGTAGGAACCTGCTCCCGCGAAGGAATAGGTAATGTCGATGTCGGGATATTGCTCTGCCACTAATCGCACTACGGCCATCGTGGTCTGTCCTCCCTGCGAGTAGCCGGCATTGAAGAGCACGTTGTTCCAGGAGTAGCCCAACTGTGCGAGCAGCAGCTTGGCGGCTAAAAGGGCGTCGATGGAGGTGCGGGCATTGTAGAGCGACAGGCAGTAGGCCTGGTGGTGGTGTTCGGTGGCACCGAATCCGTAGTAGTCGGGCGAGATGGTGATGAGACCATAGCCCAGTGCTAACTTCTGAGTGCTCAGTTCGCCGCGCGAGGGACATTGGTCGGCGCGGTAGATGGTAAAGTGGTTATATAGAATCAATCCTTTGGCAGGGGTTTGACGGCTCACGTCGTCGCCCAGCGTGATGGTGCCCGAGAGCATGATGGGCTCTCCCGCAGGGTCTACAGATGGGTAGACGAAGTTGTAAACCTTCATGTGGCTGGAGGCATCGTAGGTAGAGTCCGTCACATAGGCAGCTCCAAGCGGCAGGTCGTGCTGAGGAGTCACCTCCTCCTCTTTCGAGCATGAGGTTGTCAGAAATCCGACAGACAAAGTTAAGATTAGAAAGAGTGTAACTCTTTTGAAATAAGATTTTTGTTGTGTGTTTTTTCGCATGGTGCAGTTGAATTATCCGGCTGCAAAAATACAACTATTCTATTAATAGGGTGACGAGCCGGTGTTGTTAAATAGTGTTAAACGCCTGTTCTGTTGCTGAATCTTGTGTTAAATAAAGTTAAAAAACAGGATGGCGTGTAGAATTTTTGGAATTTCTAGGTTATTATATTGGTGAAACGATTACAATAATGCCAACAAACAAGACACGGTATGATGATTTCGACCGTCTGGTGATGCGACACCGGCGTTGGATTCGGTTGTTGTGTTGTTGGTATTCACGGGGTAACGCTGCAGATACGGCAGATTTGGTGCAGGAGGTGCTGGAGCGGATGTGGCGAAAGCGCGAGTCGTTGCGCGAAAGAGCGACGGAGTCGGAGGAGCGTATATGGATACGATGGCAATGTCGCAGTGTGGCGGAGCATCACAACCGTCGTCAACCCCCTGTGTTGGTATCCCTCGATGAACAAGAAATAGTTGACGACACTACGAATGTGGAACGTCGCGAATTGTTGCTGTCGCTGACCGAGGGACTCAACGACAGGGAGCGACAGCTACTGGATTTATTATTGGAAGGCTATAGCACCACCGAGGCGGCCGAGAAGATGGGGATGAAACACCACACGGCCGACCAGTTGCGCTTCCGGATGATACAGAAGATGAGAGAAGAGATGGAAAAGAATACACAAAGAGAAAACAACCAAACAATATGAAACAATACGATATAGAACAACTGATTATGGCAGAGGGTGCTTCTCGGCGACGCGAAGACCGGGAGCATCTGGCGGAACTGCAATGTCGTTTGGAAGCCGACAGTGGTACTTTTGCGCAGTATACTCGCCGTTTGAGTATTGCCGCCGCTATCGCCACACTGCTGACAGTTCCCAGTGCCTACGCTGCAGTGTTGCCGACATCCGAACCCGAGCGTGTGGTATGCAATCAGCGCGGAGGAGAGGCCATGGTGATGGCTCGCGCCTGCGAAAGCATGGGAAAGGAAGCCAACTGTATGATATGTAACGAAACCCTCTAAAGAAATGAAACGTCTCTGGCTCATAGTGCTGACCTTGTTGGTGACGATACTGGGTATCATCACCTGGGTCAAGCTACGCCCTGTTGAGCCAGAGGTCAGCGAGCTGTATGAGCGCTGCAAGGATGTGCCAGGTATACGTGTGGGCTTTATCAAGGACTTCCCTGTCAACGACAGCGTCACCTGCGATGTCACCACCATCGAGGCGTTGACCGACGAAGGCTGGGAGTGGATGCTGGACAGCTTGGGAGTGAGGAGTACGGCTGAGATGGATGCCTTCTTCGACTCCATCTATCTCGCATCGGGAATGTCTGAGGAGGATTGCGCCAATACAATTGACTTATGGCAGAGCAAGCGCTTCCACCCCGAGGTGCAGGGAGACTCGAATATGCTGGGCAACAGCGTGGACTGCAACCTGGCCTCGCTCCACTACCGCTGGCTGACGGTATACCATGTGACTTCAGATGAAGAATTGGATGCAGTCATCAACTTCCATATAAAATATCAGATGGAGCATTCGATGACGATGATGCCGACAAAGGGCAACACAATATAATTATAATAAACGCGTTATCATTAACAATAAGTATTAATAGCAATGAAAAAGATTCTACTTTCGGTCCTGATGGGTCTGATGGGCCTTTCGGGCCTGCGGGCGCAGCAATGCGACACCATCGATGCCTTCCCTTGGATGGCGAACTTCAGCGGCGGCTTGGGCTGCTGGGAGAGCACCGGCAACGGCTCGTGGACGGTATCCAGTGCGCAGACTATCATCTGCTACTTGAACAGCAGTGTGACCACCACAGGCTACATGACCATCACTACGCCGCACCTGCGGCTCGACTGCGACAGCTCGGGCCTGCGTCTCTGGTGGAAGGACAAGCGCAACTATATGTATCCCAACCTGAAGGTGATGGTGCTCAAGGAGGACGGCATGCGCGACACGCTCTACACTGCCGACATGGGTACCTCGCTCACGCAGCACAGCGTCAGCCTTGCCACCTATGTAGGCCAGACGGTGCGCATCACCTTCGAGGTCAGGCTTCCAAGCGGTGGCTACGACTATCGCGGCGCACTGAGCGATATAGGAATCTATTCGCAATATCTGCCGTTGGGCACCCTGTCGGTGCCCGGCATGGCCGTCGTGGGCGACAGTGTGCAGGCTGTGCTCTCACTCTCGCAAGGGTTGAGCCCCATAAGCTACAGCTGGCATAGTGCCATGCTCGGCGACCTTGTGGCCGCCGACACGCTGCGCATGGTTTATCCCTCTTCGGGATGGGATACCCTGACCGTCACCGCCAGCAATGCCTATGGCACCCTGTCGCGCAGCGCCAAGCTGCGTGTGCACGAGTGCCCGACGGTCGCCACCTTCCCGTGGCGTGAGGACTTCGACGGCTACGACACGGCATCCTATAACGTCTGTTGGACTATCAACGGCTGGACGCACCGAAACCCCGGCACCAGCATTCCCTGCTACGACGAGGATGGCATGTATGCCTCCTACTCGCAGCTGATGACCAGCAGTACCAACGGCAAGTACATGCTCTCGCCGGCCATCACTATTCCTGCCACCGGGACAGAGCATCTGCGGCTGTGGGTGCAAAGCCACAATATGCCCACCGTGCGCATCAGTCCCACGGCCAGCCTGCAGCCTGCCGGCTTCACCGACACGCTGCACGTCGGCTCGAGCACCGGCAACACCATGGTGTGGCGGCTCTTCGACCTCGCGCCCTATGCCGGGCAGACCATCCGCGTAGGCCTTTTCCGCCAAGGCACCTCGCCGTCTGTGAACACCATACAGATTGACTACGATACCCTCCCTGTAATCTACGCTGACGGCCCCGCCAAGACCGCCACCGGCACATCCACACTTCTCACGGCACACCTGCGCCACGGCGCCAGCGAAGGGCTGCACTACACATGGAGCTCGCAGCTGGGCGGCACCATAGCAGCCAACACCCTTGGCGACAGCATCTGGATTACCTACACCGGCGGCGGCGACGACACGCTGACTATCGTCGCTACCAATGCCTTCGGCAGCGACACCGTACGCTGGCCGCTCCGAGTGGTTGACTGCACGCCGGCCACAGTCCTGCCGTGGAGCGAGAACTTCGACGACGGCCTCGCCTGCTGGTACCGTCCGCAGGGCAGCAAGTTCGAGAACTCTTTATACACCAGTATAAACCAAGTGCACGACTCCATCCTTCTTGTGCCCCTGCGCTACGACACCCTCGGCAGCTGGATAATGTCGAAGGAGATACATCTGCCCGCCGACACCGCACTGCTGCCACGCCTCTTTTGGACCGTGGGGTGCAGCCGCGACAACTACCAGACGTTCTACAGCCTGCTGGTGACCGACTCTTACAACTGGACCGACACCACCAACTACACCCACCTCATCACCGACAGCACCGTCCATACCCGCTCGCTGTACGGTGCCGACTTGATGAGCCTCGACCTCCGCCCCTACGCTGGGCGCACCATCCATTTGGCCATCCATAACCATGCCGGCCACCTCTCGACCTATATCACCTACCTCAACTTCCATTCTTTCGAAATCCGCTCCACCGCCCTGCCGTGGGTCACCCTGGAGAGCGACGCCACCGAATGTTTCTTCGGCGACACCGCGCACTTCACGGCCACCTTCGTCGAGGGCGACACCAACGGCCTGACCTACACTTGGCACAGTTCCCTGCACGACACCGCAATAACTGTTAACTCTAACCTCTTAACTCTAACCTATACCCAGGCGGGCCTTGACACTGTCAGCGTTGTTGCCACCAACGCCTTCGGCAGCGACACCGCCACGGTCGTCGTCACCTCGACTATCATCAACGAGCCTACGGTCTCCCTCGTCGCCGAGGGGCGCCAGTATAACAAAGTCGAGACGGACGACACGGTGGTCTACCTCGCCACGCGCAACCGCTGCGTCACCACCGGCATGACCTACCAGTTCCACTCCTCGCTGATGGACACCACCGTCACCGTTGCCACCACGGCCGACACCGTGCGCCTGCCGATGGTCTATCCCGTGGCGGGCATCGACACCTTCACGGTGACGCTCAGCAACATCCACGGTACCTCACAGCCCGCAGGGTTGACAATGGAGGTGCTTGACTGCCCCGCGGTGAGTGTGCCATTCTTCGAGGATTTCGAGAGCATGACAATGAACACCTCACCCGACTGCTGGTATGGCTACAACTGGTACGTGTCGAGCCACAACGGTAGTCGGGCGGCCTATGCCTACAATACACCGAACATGCACTTCCTCATTTCGCCTGCCATCGACCTGCCCGACAGCCTCGGACTGCAACTGTCGTGGAGCTTCTGGTATAACGTCTTCCAGTGCGACCCGGTCATGATACTGGTCTCGCCCACCGGCGGCAAACGACCTGAGGACTTCACCGACACCCTCTACAACGGCCGCAATGTCCCCTCCGGCGACAATCATCGCGACAGCCTGTCGCTCGACGCCTACCGCGGCAGCCGTGTGCGCGTCGGATTCCCCATCTATGGCTATGCCAACTACTACGACGACATCCGCATCGACTACGATCGCACCGCGCCGCAGGTGAGCCTCAACATGCCTGGTACCATCACTCTCCACGACACCGTTCTGTTCACTGCTACCATCAACGAGTGCTCTCCTCATGGACTCAGCGTCAGCTGGCACTCGACGTTGATGGGAACAAGCCTCACACCCATCCCCTCTTCGAGTGGAGTGGGGAGCGAGGTGCAGCTGGTCTATGCGGTTACAGGTGTTGACACCATTACGGTCATCGTCGCCAATGCCTATGGTGCCGACACTGCCGTGGCGGTAGTGCGAGTGATAGACTGTTCACCCTTTGCGGTGCCCTACAGCGAGGACTTTGAAGGAGTGACAGCCACACATGAATCCGTGCAAGGCACCCTGGCCGACTGCTGGGACTACACCTGGAATGGCAGCAATGCCGCTTACGCGCCGCACGTTATCACCAACGATGGCTACCAATACCTCAGCAATCTGCCGAGCCAGGCCATCCTCATGGTGGCTGGCAACGCGACAGGCTACGGCAACCAAGCCGAAGTGCTGCTGCCGCGTTTTGCCGACAGCTTGCAGACCCTCTCCATCGCGTTCGACTACCGTAAAGAGAGTGCCAACATCGGAACCCTCACGGTGGGCTACTACGATGGCGACACCTTCACCGCCCTGCAGACCATGACGCCGCAGAGCCAGACCTACCGCCGCGACACTGTGAGCTTCGCCTCCGCCATCGTACCCGACGGCCGTATCGCCCTGCGCTGGACCCAGGCCAGCTCGTGGTTTGCCGTGGCCATCGACAACGTCGATGTCTTCCATACCCCGGCATCGTTCTTTGTGCCGCAGATCGCCATCGCGGCACCAGCCTCGGTGCTTTTGACTGACTCGGCCACCTATTCGGTCACCCTCAACGACGGATGCTCGCCGGAGGGGTTGAGTTTCACATGGCACAGCACCCTGTTGGATAGCACGATAGTAACTACAGAGTCTATACTAACTTTAGGTTATACCGCTGGAGGAATTGATACTGTCACGGTCATCGCCAGCAACGCCTACGGTGCCGACACCGCTGTAGCGGTGGTGCAGGTCATCGATTGTAGCGGTGCTGCGGTGCCTTACTTCGAGGACTTCGAGGGTGTGACGGCCGAGGGTTGGAACAGTGCCTACGGCAACTTGCCTGAATGCTGGGGCAATATTGCCATTGGTGCATCACACAGACCCAAAGTCGTCGACAGCTACCAGTACATAAGCAACCTGCCCAACCAAGCGTTGCTGATAATGGCAGGCACATATTCAGGCTACGCTGATGCAGCATACGTTCTGTTGCCGGTCTTCAGCGACTCGCTGCAGCGACTCTCGGTGGCATTTGACTACCGTTGCGAGTCGGCCAGCTATGGCACCCTCACGGTGGGCTACTGGAACGACAGCCTGCTGACCTTCCACCCGGTGAGGAACCTCGCGTCTCATACCGGCCTCCTCTACGCTCGCGATACCGTCAGTTTTGCCGATGTTGCGTCGGTGCCGCATCCTACGCATACGCATATCGCTCTGAAGTGGTATTGCAACACTTCGTACTACGGCGTAGCAGTTGACAACCTCGAGGTCTTTATCAATAACGGCATCCTGGCTCCTGATATGCTGACGGTGGAGAACGTTACCGCCACCTGCGCCACCCTCCGCTGGTCGGAGGTGGATACCGCTACGGCCTACCGCGTCACCATTCGTGGTGCTATGAGTATCGACACCGTGGTGACCGACACCACTCTCACCCTGTGTAACCTGGAGGACGATGCCGACTACAACGTCATGGTGGTGCCTATGGTGGGCAGCGATGCAGGCCGATCGGTCTCCACCACCTTCCACACCCTGATGCTTTGCGCCCCCTTGGCCAATGTGAGCATCAGCCCCGAGGGAATCATCAGCTGGCAGTACGACACCGCAGTCGCCGAGCAGTCGCCTGCCGGAGTGGAGATTGAGGTGATCGACCAGCAGGGACAAGTGCTGGTGCTAACCGACACCGCCTACTTCAGCCCCTATGTGCCCGCCAGCCTCACCCCTGGCCACACCTACTCGTTCGCCGTGCGCACCCTCTGCGCCAGCGCTACGGCCAACACCGCCGACACCGTTGTGATGCAGGTGGCCCCGAGCGTCTGCGCCGAGGCGGCCAGCAACGCCATCCCATCTAACTCGCGCTTCATGGACAACTTCTGGGAAAGCAACTACAGCCAAGTGATATATCCTGCCAGCTTTGCCGCCGGCATCGACACCCTATACGGCATCGCCCTCCGCGTGGCACAGTATGACCCATACTCGTGGCAGACCACCTCGGGCACCTGCCGCTACGACATCTATGTGGGTCAGACCAACGGCACGCACACGTCGCCGCTGACCTCCGACAGCCTCACCATGGTGGTGCAGGACAAGCACTACTCGCTCACTGGCACCGGCTGGCATAACTTTGTCTTCACCACACCTTATATCTACGACGGCACGAGCGACCTCGTTGTCACCATCGTCAGTCGTCAGTCCAACACTGTCTACAATCCCGTCTACGGTGTGCATACCGACGCCACCTGCACCCACTTCGTACAGGATGAGGATCACACGAGTGGGCAAATAAACCCTTCGACCTTCAACTTCAATTGGGAGGTTAACACCAACATCCCCGATATCCGTCTGCTGGGCGGCTGCGGTGGCAGCACGAACACCTGCTTGGCACCCGAGGTGGAGGTCGCATCCGTCGACACCCACAGTGTCAGCCTGCAATGGGCCCAGCGCGGCTCGGAGAACCTCTGGCGGGTGGAGTACCGTGTGAACACCAATGCCTGGCAGCTGGCCGACACCACCAGCGCCACCAGCTTCACCATCACCGGTCTGGCGCAGGCCACTCACTACCTGGTGCGCGTCGGCGCCGTCTGCAGCGACAGTCTCATTGCCTATGGCTTCCCCGACAGTGCCACCACCCTCTGCGGCTACATGGAGTTGCCCTACACCATCAGCTTCCTCGCCGACGAGTACCCCTGCTGGACCCTCGGCAGCAACTTGTACCACAACAACTGGAACGGTGTCACCCTCAGTGAGTGGAACACCAACGGATTCCTCATCTCGCCAGAGGTGAACGCCAATATCGCCGACCTGCGCGCCACCATCACCTCCATACGCCCCGTGGCCGAGAGCTACGAGTCCCGCTTCGCCGTGGGCGTGGGTAATGCTGACGGCAGCAACGTGACCTGGATCGACACCATCGGCTTCCTGCAACAGTATACCATGCAGACCGATGAGGTGCACTTCAACCATTATACTGGCAGCGGCCATTACATCATCCTCAAGGGTGTGGAGGGTACCTGCAATATCCATCAGTTCACCCTCGAGGCCTTTGCAGGCTGCGTACCGGTGCACGACGTGACGGTCGACAACATCGGTGAGCACAGCGCTCAGCTGACGTGGGTGCCCGAGGTCACTACTAACACCTGGGCCGTCTACCTCGACGACGCCCTCGTGGCCACCACCGCGACGCCCAGCTATACCCTCAGCGGCCTCAACTCCAACACGCAGTACACCGTCGCCGTGCGCGAGATCTGCGGCGCAGGCGACACCTCCACCGCTGTCACCCGTATATTCCAGACCCGCTGCGACGCCTTCGCCCTGCCTTACTTCGAGGAGTTCGACCAGGCACCCGAGATCGGCAACGACCACATCCTGACCGACTGCTGGGTATTCCATAAGGTTGGCAACTACGCCAGCGCCTACTGTATCGGCGACCAATGGTCCTACACCTGCCTGTCGTTTGACGATGACAACGAGGGCTACGACGTAATCAACTACCTCAGCTCACCGCGTCTGTCGGCCAGCGCCGGTGGTGCCCTCGTGGCCTTCAAGGGACAGACCACTTATTTCGACACCTTCACGGTAGGCATTATGCTCGACCCCTATGACACCTCCACGTTCATCCCCGTGCGCGACATCACGGTCAGTAGCGGCGGCATGGCCTGGTACAGCTTCTCGACCGACACCATCGCTGGAGCGCCCACCAGCGGTACCTTCACGGTGGCCTTCCGCTTCAATGGTGAGCACGGTAGCGGTATCATCGACTCGCTTACCGTCACGGCCAACCCCGTGCCGACCCATGTGCTGGCTCTCACCGTCAACGACACAGCCATGGGCTCGGTCAGCGGTGGCGGCATCTACGACGAGGGCACCATGGTTACCGTCACCGCCACGCCCAACGACGGCTACCGCTTCGTGCAGTGGAGCGACGATGTCACCGCAGCCACCCGCTTGGTCCAGTATGTCGATGCCGAGCACCCCGAGGCTTTCCCGCCTGTCCTGGGCATCAATTTCGGTCATCTGGGCTTCCTTACGACTGTGGGCAAGGAAAACCTCCACGGCATGGTCGAAAAGCTCCTGACGGGCCGTTTTACACTTGAAGAACGCAGTCTCCTCCAATTCAATGGACATTGTGCCACAGAGGCCGGCGGCTGCCCACTACCCACCCGGTTCTCACTCAACGAAGTCTTCGTCCACCGCACCGAGGAAGCCTCACTGCTGCGCACCCAGGTGTATGTCGACGACCAGTATGTGGCCACCTATGCCGGCGACGGCGTCATCGTTGCCACCCCCACGGGCTCGACAGCCTACTCGCTCAGCTGCGGCGGCCCCATCCTGACACCCGACTCGCGCTGCCTGCTCATCACCCCCATCTCGGCCCACACCCTCACCCTCCGACCCGTCATCATCCCCGACACGGCCGACATACGCCTGCGCGTCAGCGACGACTGCTTCCTCGGCCGCGACTCGAACCGCACCACCCTCGGCGGCGGAAGCGAGCTGCACCTCAGCCGTGCACCGTTCACTATCAGGCTGGTACGTCTGGGACAGCAGAACTTTTACACCGCCATCCGCGAGAAGCTCATGTGGGGAACCGAGGTGAGAAACTAATAAAAATAATTAATAGTTAATAACAGAGAATCAGAAGACAAACGCCGAATACCATGCAACAAAAGACATTATTCCATATTCTGCTGGTTATCACATATATCTATGCCGGCTTGAGCGCCTTCAGCTACCTGTTGATGGCACTGCTGTTGCCGTCGATGCAGCAAATCTACGCCGACAATCCCAAGATACTGCCCGAAGAGTTCGGTGTGATGATGCAGCAGATGCTCGACATGCCGCGCGGCTATTTCCTCGGAGCCGGAGTACTCTATCTGCTTGAAGTGCTGGGTGCTACACTAATGTGGCGTCTGCGATGGAGCGGTTTCCACACCTACACCCTGGCCCGACTGCTGCTCCTGCTGCTGCCCCTGCTCTTCCTCGGACGCGGGTTCGTGGGCATCGGCGACATCATGATGGCCCTCCTCTTTGTGGCTGTCTACTATATGCTCATGCGCCAGCTGACGGCTGCTCCACCGGAGCCACCGCAAGAGGGACAAGAATAAGAATAAGGCCGCGCTGCTGCGCGGCCTTATTTCTTTAATTCACTATCAACTTCTTCACTGCTCCACTGCCGTCGAAGCGTACAAAATAGACGCCGCGAGGCAGGCCGCTGATGTCGAGGATGGTCTTCCCACTTCCCACTCTCCACTTCCCGCTTTCGCGACCGCTGACATCCAGCAAGGTCACCGTGGCGGGACGGTCGGCCTCGACGGTCACCGTCGTGCTAGCGGGGTTGGGATAGAGACGGAAGACGCTGCCTTCCACGTCGTCGATGCCGCCGAAGATAGCGAAGACGGCCGTCAGGGTGACATCGGAGTGGATGATGAAGGTGTAGGGGTTGTCGACGAGGGTGTCGCCTTCGGTGGTAATCCAGTAGACGAAACTGGTGGCGCAGCCGTGCACCTCGCCCTCGAGGGTGACGGTGTCGCCGTCCATGTAGGTGCCGGCGCCGTGCACCATCTCGTCGAGGCCGTCTTGGTGGCTGCCGTTGTTCATCACAGCGTTGACCGTGACGGGGTATTGCGGCACAGGCTCGAAGTAGGCGATGAGGGTGACATTATTGTCACGGAGGGTTATCTGGCGCGTGGCGGTAGTCACGCCGTCGTCCCACTGTACGAAGCGGTAGCCGGGGTTGGGCGTGGCTGTGATAGTGACCACCGAACCCTGATCATAGGTGCCGGCGCCGCTGACGGAGCCCATGGCGGTGTCGTTGACAGCGAGGCTGAGGCTATAGGTCGGCACGGGGTTGACTTCGACATAGAGCGAGTCGAAGGCACCCTGCGCACCACCCGCCCAGCGGACTGCAAACGCCCACACGTCGGGCAGGCCAAGGCTATCAGTGTTGAACTCATACCACTGCATCGGGGGATTTCCCCATACGGGAGTGAGGGTAACAACCGGGATGAACGACGAGGTGTCGCTAATGTTGGTCATCACACCCACAAGGACATTTCCGCTCACGCCGGCGAAGCCAGCCTTGCCTTTGAAGCGCACGGTGCCGCCCCACGGGCCTACGTTAAGCAACGGCGAACAGACAAAGTTAGCAAATCTGCTGTCTTCATTGGGCGAACTATAGAGGTGCAGCTCGGGGTCGTAGTAGGCAGTAGCGGAGTTGCGGCGCAACGTCCAACAGTCGGGAACACCCGATATATCCTCTTGATATCCACCGTTGCCAAAGCCCTCGAAATAGGGCAAGCTGGTAGCGGCACAGGCGGTCTGGAAGAGGCGGTTGATGGCCATCGCGGTGTCGCCCGCGCCACATATCTCACGTACTGAGGCGTTGTACTGGGTGCTGGGCGTAAGCGACGGAAGCGGCCAGCTGGTGCCGGTGGCAATGCCTAGCAAGGCACCGTCGAGGTAAACGGCGAAGCTGTTGACGTCGCTCTCGGGCTCCCACTGCAGGGTGGCGAAAGTGTCGGTGAGCTGCGAAACCCATACGTCATGTACCGGCAGACAGCCGCTGATAGCATCGAGGGTGATGCTGTGCAGTTCGGTGGTACCGTAGACGGGGCGCACGATGACGTGACGCAGGCTCCCGCTGTAGTTGTGCAGGAAGACGGTACGCTCCTCCAGCACGTGGCGCTGGACGATAGGCACAGTGTCAATCCACACGACGTTGCCGCCAATGGCGTCGCAGACACCCACAGCGTAAGCAGCATCATGGTAGGAATAGTAGCTGTCGTTGTTGGGATTCAGTGCACGCACCGTCACCTTGACGCTCGACAAGGCAGTGCCTATCGCAGGCGATATGGCTCTGGAATCATAACTACTGTTATTGGCGATGAGATGGATGCCAGGGAAGGTCTCCCAGACATAGCCACCGGTAATCCAGCAGGGATAGTAGCCCAAGGTGAAGTCGGTGTGGAAGGGCAGGCTGACGGTGTCGCAGTCGGTACTGACATTGAAGCTGTCGCCATAGAGGGTGTCGCCGCCGCAGAGCGAAGCCACACGCATCTGATAGGTGCTACCAGCCGACAACCCAGCAAGGGTGTAGGTGGTGGCAGTGGTGGTGTCGGCCACAATCCAGGGGTCATTGCTATCGGCGCGATATTCCACCTGCCAGAGGGTTTCATGTCCACGCTGCTGCCAACTCAGTGTCGCGCTGTTGGTCGTGGTACCGCTCACGCTCACCCACGGGCTGAGGCACTGGTCATAGTCACAACCACCGAGCAGCTGGATGTCGGGAATCCAGTTGAAGCTGGATGCCGTGAAGTTGAGAGTGTAGGGGTCAGGGGTGGGTCGACTACTGTAAACCTTCGAGTAGTAGAGGTAGGCCTCGCCGGTCTGCGGTGCGTGCATGCCGGTGCCGGGGTTGTAGGGGGCATCGAAACCGCTGACATCGACCATCGTGACGATAAGGTTGCTGCTGCCGTCATAGACGAATGGAGTGTCGAAGAGAATGCGGCTCCAACCGGTGTCGGCAATGGAGTATTGATGGTTGTCGGCCACCTGTGTGAGGTTGGTAGCGCTGACAGGGCTGGATATCGAGGTGGCCGTGGTGTGGCCCAGGTAGATATCCACATTGCGGTAGTGGTTGGTATAGCTCTCGGACACACGGAAAGCAATGCCGTAGAGTGTGTCGACTGTTCCTACCATCGATGCGGGGTACAGCATCTGGTTGTAGTTGTATGAACTATAGCTGTCAATAAAGCGGTAACTTTCGGAATGGGGACCACGCACCTCGTAGCAGACGGCAGGCGGCAAAGTGATAATAACGGGGTCGCTGCTGTTGCTCGACACACCGCCGCAGAGCGTGGTGACGACTATTGAGTAGGTATGGTACGGATAGAGGCCGCTGGGCGAATAGCTGTTGCCGTAGACAGTGTCGGTCACCGCTACCGCACCGGTGGCAGTGTCGGTAATCACAATCAGCGCTCCGGTCGGAGTGAGCATGCCGTTGGTAGCATACTGCCAAGTGACCACACCATTGACGTCCACGGCCACATCGACCGGCGAGGCGCAGTAAGGCAAGGTGCTGAAGGGTATATTCGGGGTGTAGAGGCCCGTGTCGGCGCCGACGATAGCAGCCACCCTGACGTTATAGTCGCTCTCCTGGTTCAGGCCGCAGTAAGTCACGGCGGTGCCGCTCACCACGGTGTCACCCACGCCCTCAACGGAGACCACATAGGCCGTAGCACTGTCTACCGCCGACCAGCTGAAGCTGGCACAAAAAGCACCTACGCTGTCGACCGTCAGGGCGAGTGGTGTGGGGATGCCATTGGCGCTAACCACCTCAATATTGTCGACGACTACACCGTAGAAAGAGGTATTGTAGGCAAAGCGCAGCGCAATGCGGCCAACGTTGCTGGCGACATTGCCGGCAAAATAGACTGTGTCGCGGGTATAGCTGCCCGCATGGGGCGTCAGGGTTTTGACGGGGAAGAAGCCGAGGGTGTCGTCCACATAGCCCACCGTGAGGGTACCTGCATTGGCACTCTCAAAACGGTAGTCCAACGACATCACGAGCGACGACAGCGGCAAGCTGAACGTCGGCAGCATGGTCTGCACCCAGTTGCTGTGGGTGCTGCCACTGCCGGCAATCAGCAGCAGCGCATTATTGGGCAGCCCCGTGATGTACTGATAGCTGCTGACGACAGTCGGCAGGAGGATGGTGCCGTTGGAGCCGTTGTACGTCGCCTCCCAGCAAAGGGGCAGGTGGCTTTCACCGATAATATTCCATGTCGTGGGCGTGACGCTCTCGAAGGTCTCGAGGTAAGGCGGCAGCGTACCGTTGCAGTTGAGCGGGTTCTGGGCAGTGAAGGTCACCGTGGTGGCCCCGCTCACATCGCCGCTGTCGCAGAGGGTGCTGACGCCGAAGGTGTAGGTATCGAAGAAGGTGAGCCCGCCCACGCTGACGGTCGTCGCCGTGGTGGTGCCGCTATCCACAGTCTGCCCTCCATTCGTCAGGGTCCACTGATAGCCCATGGCACCCGGCATGCTGTCCCAGCTCATCGCGGCGCCGGTGCCCCACACGCTGTCAGCCACCAAGTGCAGCGGACGGTGGCAAAAACTGCTGTCGGAGGTGTAGAAGAAGTCTATCACTGGGAGGTAGGGGGTGGTGAAGCATAAGTTCGGCTGCAGCTGGTGCTGCGCGTTGGCATGTTGGTAGCGACCTGCGGTATCGCCGGCGTTCAAACACTGGAAGCCATAGCCGAGGTAGTTCCCGCCCGTGAGGCCGTCGGTGGCGCTGCGGAAGAGCAGGTGGCCGCCGCCATAGTTATAGGGCGTGTCGAACCATACGGTCCAAAGGCTGTCTTCGATGGTGATGGAGCCAGTCCACACCTGCAATGCCGTGCTGTCATGCCGCCAGCCGGCAATGGTGCAGGTGCTGTCGGACACCTCCTGCATGGCGAGGGTAAAGGTCTCTTCAAGGAAAAACGACGGCCTGGCACAGTGGAACTGCACGCCACGGATGACGCTACCCTCCATCCCAGCCAACATACTGGCGGGGTAGATGAATTCCACCAAGAAGCCATAGTCGGCATACGTGCCGTCGATGGGCACCTCGGGATGAACCGAGAGAGAAGTGGAGGTGACCGTCAGAGTATCGACGGGTGGAATGGGTGTTCTGAGAATAATGGTGGTATAGCCGGAGTAGTAGCCTGTGTCGCCTGCCGCGCAGACGGGGCGCACGCGGAAGCGGTAGGTGTGGTCGAGGGGCAGGCCGGCAAGGGTGAGCTGCGGCGTGCCGCTGACGAGGGTATCGGTCAGCAGGATGCTGTCGGCGCTGTATTCCACCTGCCACTGCGAGGCCGTGCCGCGCTCGGTCCAGCTGAGCTGCACGGTGTCGAGGCCGGAGCGGGTGGCCGTCACGTTCGCCACGGGAGTGCAGGTGTGGGCCATCATCGAGAAGCGCGCCACGGGGAGCGTGCTCTCGCGGGTACCGCCGTAGTAGCCCGGATGTTCAGCATAGGCGGGGTAGTTTCCATTGCTGTGCGTGGTGAAGCCGTTGGACATCGACAGGTAGGCGTACTGGTCGCCATTGCTGCGGCCGTTCTCGGCGCTATGCGAGAAGACCACGGCCAGCGCGTCGGTGCCGTTGTAGAGGAAGGGGGTGTCGAGCACGATGGGCA
>JAEEGI010014249.1_pt1 | contig 16751 bp, 13 predicted proteins | sample 8958751 | NCBI WGS metagenome assembly JAEEGI01 (sample SAMN16246545, study PRJNA631951) | gut metagenome | biome: gut microbiome; feature: rumen; material: KS-attached | host: Bos | place: Iran: Karaj | collected 2018-10
AAAACTTCCTCGCGGAACCGATGAGCATGTATGAGGTTCATCCCGGTTCCTGGCTTCATGGTGAATGCACTTCGGAATATCGGAGCACTGCGGATGAACTCGCCTTATATTGCAGTGATATGGGATACACCCATGTGGAATTGCTTCCGCTTACGGAGTATCCCTATGACGAATCATGGGGATACCAGGTTACCGGCTACTTTGCGCCTACTTCACGTTACGGTGATCCGGATGATTTTAAATACTTCGTTGACAGGCTGCATGGTGCTGGAATCGGCGTTATCATGGACTGGGTCCCGGCTCATTTTCCGCGGGATGAACACGGGCTTTCCCGCTTTGACGGTACTCCGCTGTTTGAATGCAAAGAGGAAAGAATGTCGCAGCATCCTGAATGGGGTACCCTGATTTTTGATTATGGCTCTCCTGAGATTCAAAGCTTTCTTATCTCTTCTGCCTGCAGTTTTTTTGACGTATATCATATTGACGGTATACGGGTTGATGCGGTTTCCTCGATGCTGTACCTGAATTATGGCAGGAAAGACGGTGAATATACTCCGAACAGGGACGGCGGTACGACAAATCTGGAGGCTGTAGACTTCCTGCGCAAGCTCAATACTGCAGTATTGACGCGTTTCCCGGGAGCGATAACCATTGCGGAGGAATCAACGGCATTCCCGTTGATCACTGCTCCTCCGGATTGCGGCGGCCTCGGTTTTTGTCTGAAATGGGATATGGGTTTTATGCACGATACCCTGGAATATATGATGCTGGATCCGTATTTCAGACAATGGAATCATGACAAGCTGACATTTTCCATGATCTACGCGTTTTCTGAGAACTTTGTTCTGGCATATTCCCATGATGAGGTTGTTCACGGAAAACGCTCCATGATCAGCAAAATGTACGGAGACTACGATAACCGGTTTGCTTCACTCCGTGTTCTGTATGGTTATCAGTTTTCCCATCCCGGGAAAAAGCTGACCTTTATGGGGAACGAATTCGGTCAGTTTATTGAATGGAACCCGAATCAGCCGCTGGACTGGTTTCTACTGGAATACCCGCGGCATCGGCAGCTGCAGGATTATCTGCGGGAATTGAATCTGTTGTACCGCCGAAATCCTGCCATGTATCAGCGTGACAACACATGGGAAGGCTTTCAGTGGCTGAATGTGGATGATGCTCAGCGCAGTTCTGTTGCATACCTGAGAACGGGTGAAAAAGACGCCGTCAGCCTGGTTTGTGTGATGAACTTTACGCCGGTAGAATATGAGGGTTTCGTGTTCGGACTTCCCGGAATGGGGTACCTGAAAGAAATCCTGAACAGTGATAATCTCAGATTCGGCGGCGGCGGCAGCGGAAATCCCCGCAGAATCTGCGCGAAAAAACAGGCTTTTCAGCAGTATCCATATTCCGCAGAAATCAGACTGCCCGCTCTCTCTGCTGTGTTCTTTGAATATCGCTCTGCGGAAGAGAAATACAGCAGGGTTCCGGCAGATCAAGTTATTGGAGCGTGAGGTTTTGAACCTGACACAGGTTATCAAATACGGCGGAAGCTATCAGGAGAATTGGAATTCAGACTACAAGCTTTCCATACAGTATACCGGGCAGAAAAGTATCCTGCTGCAGTACAGCTGCGGATTATGGAAGCCTTTGGATGACTGCCTTCCTGATTTGCCGATGGCCGATTATTATTTTCAACAGGCTGCCAATGCGGCAGTTGCCGTACGAACATTTCTTGCATCCGGATTGATGCCGTCTGATCTGACACAGCTATGCCCGGTTCCATGCCAGGGACCGGTTTTTGCTGCCGAATGTATGAGAATTCTGATGGATGATTACGGGCTGCAGCTGGAAACGATATACCCGTATGTGGTTTCTGCCTGGGGGCGGGATCTTTCTGATTGGGAATGTGATCAGCTTTCCGGACTTCAGCCGCGGACTTGCCGTTTACTGAAGCTGCTGCAGAAAAGTATGCAGGTAATCCCTCCTGTGCTGCATGATACCCGGTCCGCAAAGTTCAGGAAACCATACGGAGCGGTTCCCGCCGGTTCACGGGTTCATCTTGCAATTGAATCAAAAAGCTGTTCCATAAGAGCCGCTGAGCTTGAAGTATACGTTGATCAGCAGAAGGACATCTACCCGATGCTTCAAACGGAAACCGGTTGGGAAACCGATTTTTCAGCTTCCGATCAACCCGCGGCTTTATGGTACCGTTTCCGCGTAAAACTGGAGAGCAGCGAATACTGGGTTGTTGCGGCCGAGGATGGGTTTCATGCAAAGCTTACCGAGGAACCCGGGGAAGGCTTTCGGCTAACGGTATATAAGCCTGAATTCGAAACTCCGAAGTGGTTTCAGCATGCTGTGCTGTATCAGGTGTTTCCTGACCGGTTTGGCTTTTCTGAGGACGATACGGCCGAGCGAGGAATCGCCTATCACAGAAAGATCGGACAGAACCCGGAACTGCATTCTTCTTTAGAGGAAGAAGTTCGATGGAAACCCCGCGGAAAAGAACCCAGTTATCTTCCGGATGATTTTTACGGCGGCACACTGAACGGGATTCGATATCGGCTTCCGTACCTGAAACAGCTGGGGATCACGTGCCTGTATTTAAACCCGATTTTTGAAGCTCGTTCCAATCATCGATATGACACTTCGGATTATCTGAGGATCGATCCGATTCTGGGCAGCAATCGTGATTTTGAATTGCTCTGCAAAGATGCGCGTTCCATGGGAATCCGGATCCTGTGCGATGGTGTGTTTTCTCATACCGGCGCAGACAGCATTTATTTCAACCGTGACGGACATTATCCGAATCCCGGAGCGTGTCAGAAGGAGCATTCCCCGTATGACAGCTGGTATGATTTCAAAAGCTTTCCGGATGATTATCGTTGCTGGTGGGGATTTCTGGAATTGCCTGAAGTGGAAGAAACCGATCCGGGCTGGCAGGACTTCATCATCAGCGGAGAGAACTCTGTCCTGCGTCAATGGCTGCGGCGAGGTGCTGCCGGATGGCGTCTGGATGTGGCGGACGAACTCCCGGATGATGTGCTGAATAAGATGCGTCAGGCTGTAAAATCAGAAAGCAGAGAGTATGTTCTGCTTGGTGAAGTCTGGGAAGACGCAGTGATCAAGGAAAGTTACGGAAAAAGGAGAAATTATGCTCTGGGCTGTTCTTTGGATTCCGTTATGAACTACCCGCTGCGGACTGCAGTACTCGATTTCCTGAGAAGCAAGACCTCGGCATACGATCTTTCAGCTTTTCTTACTTCACAGCGGATCACTTATCCGGAACCGTTGTATCTGTCCCTGATGAATTTGCTCGGATCCCATGATGTGGAACGCCTTCTTACAGCTCTTGCAGTAAAAGAAAGCCTGAAAGAACTGAATCGAGACGAACAGCTGGCCCTGGAAGAATCCCTGTCAGACGAAGATCTGAGCAAAGCCGGCGATCTGGCGCGGCTTGCATACTCGATTATCTTCAGTATTCCCGGAGTACCCAGTATTTATTACGGCGATGAGCTGGGTATGACGGGTACAAATGATCCTTTTAACCGCAGGCCCTACGGAATCCATGCGGAATCTGATCTTCGGGATTATCTCTCAAAGCTTATTCTCCGCAGAAAGCAGCATCCGGCGCTGTGTTCCGAAAACGTGTTTTTCCTGGCGGCAAATCAGGATGTTCTTCTGATCCTGAGCCAGGATGCATCGGAAGCAGTTCTGACAGCTGTGAACCGGTCACCCGAGAGCAGACCATATGATCTGCAGGTGAACGGAGTATCGGCGAGTGGGGAATTATCTGCTTATGGTTGGGATACAAAGATTCTGTCCAAAAGCGCAAAATAAGTCTTGCATTCTTTGGTAAACTGTGATAAATTATTTAAGCTTGCGATTCGGCAGGTGTATTAAGGCGGTCCGCTGCTGTGTATTTGCTCCGGTATGAACGTCTATATCGTGAAAGGATTGGATTATGGATCTGGTCAAAATTCTGAGCGAACAGTATATGAAGCCGGAACTTCCGGAGATGAATGTCGGTGACACTGTTCGCGTCCTTGTCCGTGTAAAGGAAGGGAACCGTGAGCGTACCCAGGCTTTTGAAGGCACGATTATTGCCAAAAAGCATGGCGGTATCAATGAAACCATTACAGTGCGCCGTATTTCCTACGGTGTCGGCTGTGAAAAGGTTTTTCCGGTTCACTCACCCTCCATCGTGTCTGTCACGACTGTCCGCAAAGGTAAGGTTCGCCGGGCGAAGCTTTACTACCTGCGCGACCGTGTCGGCAAGAAGGCTAAGGTTAAGGAGCGCCTGTAATCGGCGCATGATGAATGGCGTCTTCACACAGAAGACGCCATTATCCTTTTTTGTGTAGGTGAGAACTGTGCCACTATCAAGAAAACGGTCCGGAATGCCGCTGCTCCTGATCACAATCCTCTTTGCGGTACAGCCGTGTCTGGACGTGCTGGCATTCTGGACAAAAAATGATACTGCAACTCCTGCCGGTTACATTCGGCTGGTCATTCTGGTTCTCCTGCCCCTGATTTCGTTTGTCGTTTCCGGGGAGAAAAAGAGGCAGCTGGGTTTCTATGCGATTGCCGGCGGCTTTTGTCTGCTTCATTGCCTGAACTGTTTCCGCAGCGGATATATCAGCCCCGCATATGATATCCGATACCTGGCCAGTGTGATCCAGATGCCGGTTTTTACCGTCTGTTTTTTCACTCTCATTCATGATGATGATACCAAGGAGGCAGCTTTGCGCGGGGTTAAGGCCGCCGCTCTTTTGACGCTTCTGTTTTTTGTCCTGGCCAGGATAACCAGCACAGGGAATGTAACTTACGGAGAAGGCTTGGGGTACAGCGGCTGGGTAATTGATGAAAACCGTAACGCCAACAGTACGATTTTTGTGATTCTAGGCTGTTTCAGTATCTATTTCGCTCTGAACAGTTCGAAAAACACTAATCTCTTTCTGATTCCTCTGACAGTCGATATCGTCTATCTGGTTACCGGAACAAAAGGCTGTTATTTTTCGATTTTTGCCGTTTTTCTCTCCTACGGTGTCTATCTTCTGTATCAGAAATATGTTCTGAGAAAAGAATTGAAACGGACGGCGCTCATCATTCTGACTGTTCTGGCAGTCTTTTCCGCTGTCATATATCCGTGGACTCCGCGCTATAAAGTTACCGAAGCTCAGAGAAAAACAGCAAGAGGAACTCAGGGTGAAATTGAGGCAACCCTGCTTGAAAAGGGTATTGATATTACCGATATGAGTCCGCAGGAACGGTTTGACAATCCTGTTGTAAAAGAAGTTTTTGAGTTCTACTATTGGAAATATCTTGGTGTTAAGCCTGACCTGATTGATCGGTTTACAATGGATCGAGTTTTGATGCAGTACAAGATGTCGACCAATGTAGCGAAGCTGATCGATGCGCGCGTCATGGAACGGAACTATGCGGACATGGTGTTTCAGGACAGCGATCTGCCGACAAAGATTGTCGGTTTTGAAGCGTCTGAAATGGGCTTCGACGGGGTTTACGACCTCGAAAACGATTGGCATGCGGTCTTTTACTATTATGGATATCTCGGCTTTTTCCTGTATGTCGGTTTTGTGTTAACGATTCTGTATCGCTGCCTTCTGGTTTTATGGAGAGATTCTTTCAAAACAATCACTTTGGAACAGTTCTGTTGTTTTCTGGTATTTATTCTGGTTATAGGGCTTGCACACTTTTCCGGTGCAACCTTGAGAAGACCGAATGTATCCATCTGGCTTTCGCTGATTCTCGCTCTCATGACATTATGTACGGAGGCAAAAGAGTATGAAGCTCAGTATCATCGTACCGGCCTTCAATGCTGAAAAAACGATTCATCAGTGTCTTGATTCTATTTTGGCTCAGGCCATTCCGGAATTTGAACTGATTGTCATTAACGACGGTTCTGCAGATTCTACGGAAGAAATTTTGAAAGACTACCTCAGCAGATACCCGGGTCTCCTTCGGTTTCAGACCGTTGAAAACGGGGGACAGGGGAGAGCACGGAATATAGCCCTTGACATGGCAAAAGGAGACTATATCGGTTTTGTTGACAGCGATGACTGGGTGGAACGGGATATGTTCCCGAAGTTGCTGCTGCTTGCAGAATCAGAGGACTGTGACATCGTTCACTGTGATGTGACTTCCCATTTTCCGGATGGCAGCACGGCGGCTGAGAAGGTTTATCGTCCTAACTGTCCGATTGCATCGGCCGGATTTGCAAATAATATGGTTTTCCGTCGCAGATTGCTGGAATCAATTCGCTTTCCGGAAGATAAACTCTGGTATGAAGATACGGAATTTACAGCACGCTGTATTCACCGGGCCAAAAAAGAAGCGCATCTGAATGAGTCTCTTTATCATTACAGGCGAGGCCTTCCTTCAACTATGAACAACCAGAATGCCATGAAGAATCTCGACATTCTGACCGTAATGGAGCATCTGGAGGATGAATTCCTCCCGGACGACAGGGATGATTTTGAATTTCTGGTGATCAATCACGTTCTCCTGGACGCCATGAACAGAGTACAGTCTATGGACGTGCCGGAAAAAAAAGACGTTTTGTGGCTGATGCGGGCTTATGTTCATGAAAGAATTCCGCATCTGAAGCAATCGGAAAGTTACCGGAAGGAGAGCCGCAACAGAAGAATCATCATGATGATGCATTATGCCGGGCTTTCCGGGCTGGCGGAATTCATTCTGAACATGAAAAACGGACGGAATTAACCGTCCGTTTTTCTGATGATAAAGGATTTACATAAATTTAGGTTTTTGATTGTTTTGATTCGGAACAAAACCGACTTGAATCTCCGGACGAATTTCCTTTAAACGATCCAGTACCTGTTCGGCATCTGATTCATCGTTAAAAATCAGATTGGCAAATTCACGATCCTTATGAACCAGAATCAGCCTGTAGTAATAATAAGCCGGGCTGTCATCCGGCTGGCACTCACTGATCCGGATAAAACTACGGTCAATATAGTCATAGGGGACATAATAGTCTTTGCCGAGGTCGCGATAGTAGAAAGCAAGTTTGCCTACCCTTGCGCGCGGCTGCTTTCGGAGTCCCTGATGGCCGTACGGCTCTGCCGATTCGTGATCCTGAAGCATAGGTCCGTCGGTAACGATACGTTTATCCGTACCGCGGAGCTTCAGCTTTCCAAAACCAAACATCAGAGGTGCGCTCCTTTCACACGGGAACGGAAAAGGCTCCAGGAATACCATCTGGAATGGCTTGGAATACCGCAGGCAATCAACACACCGATTAACCCTGCTATGGTACCGGTAATCATTCCACCCAGCACATCGGAAGGATAATGTACGACGAGATAGATTCTTGAAATACCCATTAAAATACCGAAAAACAGCGCCAGCCAGGACCAGTTTTTCCGCCCGAGAACAAAAACCGGAATCATGGTTGCGAACGCGGCATTGGTATGACCGCTGGGAAAACTGAAATCACTCTCAACATGGCTGCCGAGAAGCACCCAAAGCGGATAGTAAAACCCGTTGACATCTGCATAAGGACGCGGTCTTGCGATGACAACCTTCAGCCACACGTTCACGGCAATTGCGCCGATTGCAAGGCCGATTGCCATAGCCGTACCGAATCGTCTTGTGGGACGGATAAAGAGAAGCACAAGAGACAGAAATATTAAAAAGATTCCGCCCTTGCCGAGAATGGAAATGAATTCCATAAAAGGCGTCATCCAGGCTCCGCACAAATCATAAATGCCGTGCACAGCAGCGGTAACAGACTGATCGAAAACAGAAAAAACGGTATTCAGCCAGGCGGCAGCGGCAGTCATAGTCATAAGTGATACTCCTTCCTGTTACAGTAATCCGGAAAGAAAACGAAACCGGAATCGTTCCCAACGGTTGAGGGTTGCATAAGTTTCCTGGAGCATATTCTCAAATGCCTGATAAGAGGAATGAAACTCTTCCTGGGTAAGTTCATGCTGGCTGAAAGCGGCTTTTTCAGCAGGAATCCGAATAGAATCCGGTAATTCAGCTCCATAAGAGGAAACCTGCAGCGCATATCGATAAAGCAGAATAGCCTTTTGATTGACTCCCGCAGAATTAAAACGAGATTCGTACCGGACGCGGAGCAGATAATAGCGGCTAAACAGCAGGGCGGCAAGCAATGCGGGGATTCCCAACAGCCACAACAGGATACGAAGAAAGACACGTTTCGACGCCGAGGTTTCGGAAACTGACTCTTCCGATGAAGAATCATCGGAAGCAGTCTCGGGCTGCTCCGCTTCGGATTCATCAGACGGAACATCCGAGGGATCGCTTTCGAAATCAGGCACTTCGGAATTGCCGGAGTCCAATGCGTTTTCCGATCCGGTTTCGGGAACTTCACCCGGTTCGGATTGAGAAGCTGCCAGGCTTTCGCCTTCCGATGCCGTTACTTCCACAGGAATCCAGCCGAAACCATCCAGATATACTTCAGCCCAGGCATGCGCGTTTTCTCCCGTGATTCTGACGTTCGCATTCGGCACACTGTTAACCATGTAGCCTTCACAGATTCTGGCAGGGATGTTCAGGGTTCGAAACAGGGCCACAGCAGCCGTAGCATAGTGAATGCAGTATCCGCGCGGAGAAACGGTCAGAAAATAGACTGCATAATCCGAATCCGGATAAGCTTCGACGGAAAGATCATAAATCCCCTGACTGCGGACAAAAGAAGAAACAGCGTTCAGGATGTTATCCTGTTCTGCATTTAATCCGTTGCTGATGCAGACCTGATTCATTGCGCTGCGGGTGGATTCTGGAAGCCTGGTATAGTAGGAGTGAACAAATTCACGATACTGCTGTTCCTCCTGAACCAGAGAAGATGGAAGAGCAAAATCATTGTTCGGATGGTAGGGGTCAGAAGACAGACGATAAAAATCCCCGCCGTAGCTTGTCAGTTCGTCTGATGGAACTGAAATATCCCCCAGGGAGCCTGTCATGGTGAAATAGGGCAAATACAGAATATCGTAGGCTACAGGGGTAAACAGTTGAAACGGATGTTTTTCGGTCTCCTGGCGGTTCAGGATCGAATGACCGGCGTAGTTTAAGGCGTTCCCGTGGCTGTTTTCCACGGCTGAAGACCAGGCAGTTCCCAGATAATCCCCGTAGGACTTTCCGCGCAGATAGACGGTACCGGATACGTCGGTCCGCAGAGTCATGGCTGTTTGAGGGAGAGAAGAATAATCAAAGGGACTTGTCAGATCAAGATTATCCTGATCATGCCCCCATCCGGAGGGAGCGTGCGTCATTTCGCCATTGGCAGAGTTCCCGGAAGCAGGAGATCCTTCCGACGAAGCCCCGGTGCCGCCAAACCAGTTTGAAAGCAGATTTCCGACCCGGTCAAACTGCTGAGACATCGTGACATCGCGCTCATCATAATGATATGTGGAGGGGCGATAGAGCAGCAGGAGACCGGCAAGGACAAGAATACACGGAACAATCCCCAGTAAAAAGGCTTTCCCGGCACCGTCCGTAACCCGGTATGAGTCACCGCTTAGCTGGAGGCCGAGCCAGAATACAAGAACTCCGAGGGTTGGAATCACAGGAGGTGTTCCGTTTACCAGGATACAGGCGAGGAAAACCGGGAATGTTGCCAGACGGGCAAGTGAAATGCGAAAACTTGCGGAAGTGAGAGAAAACGAAATAAATGCTGCGAGGAGAAACAGCATGGACAGCAAGGCCGGCGCTGCAAGCCCGGACTCGCTATCCTGGAATGCCTCGGAACTGCTGCTGAAATGATGATAATAGGTCCCAACGACCTGATCAGCCAGAGCCTCAAAGGATTCCGATACCGTGTGGCCGCTTTGCCGGAAAAGCAGAATCAGAATGAGCGCACAGAGCGGGATTCCGATGAGCGGGCCGAACCGGAAACTGGAAGCAATCCACAGCAGCACGCAAAGGAGCGCCAGCAATATGCCGGCGTGCAGTGAAACAATAAGACCGAAACTGTCGCAGAACAGAAGGCAGATGCTCTCCATTCCGATCAGAAGCAGAAGGAGATTTCCGGTCCGGTTCAAAAATGAATTGAAGTACGTATTCATTGGATACGCACCTCGCCGGCAAAAATCATAAAAACACACCGGGCATCCGTTGCATCAAAACCGCAGGGTTCCCGCATCGGCCAGCTGAGAAGAGATGCTACGGCGTCATCGGTTTCATCTTCATTTCCGACAGGATACAAACTGTCAGAGACAATCACGTGGGGCTCTTCCAGTTCATCCAGTTTTCTCGAGAGCCATCTTAGAACTTCGAGACCGCGGTCATGCTCGCCTACACGGGAGAGTACAACAAATATGGTGCTGTTTTCGGGAATCAGCGCCTCGCGGACAATGAGGGAATCTGTTTTGGAAGATAATTTCCAGTGTATGCTGTTGGAAGCGTCGCCCGGTCGATAGCCCCGCAGATCATGATCCTCTGCAAAACCGCCTCCGTATTTTGGCTTCAGAATCGAGGCTGTATTCAATGATGTTTCAAACTGGATCGGATGATCTGGTTCATCAGCAGACGGCATCACCGTACAGGATGCTTCCGTTCCGCCTTTGCGATTGATGGAGAAAAGGCCAAACAGGTCACGGCATTCAAAGCGGCTCAGGGAACAGCGAAGCTGGCCGCATTCATGCGTGGGAAGGGGGATTTTGCTCTGGCTGCTTTCAATGTTGCGAAAAATAAAGTTAAGATGTGAGATTTCACCCGTATAGCAGTTGTGAATCGTCAGGTGAACGGTGACAGAATGAACGGGCAGAATGTGCGGATTGCTGAAATCCAGTACCAGATAGGCTTCACTGTCCCGCATCACACGCGGCGACGCAATCAGGTGAATTCTTAAGCCTGTCATGGATGGAAGGGAAGCCAGCAGAATGACCAGCGGCAGAAGAACGGCAGCCGCAAAGATGTACGGGCCAAGCCATCCGATGTAACTGGCACGAAAGAGCCAGGCAAGAGCAATCAGCAGCAGATAAAGAAGAACATGAAGAATCGGCATTATTTAATACTTGGTGCATCTACCGATGCGAACAGCTCAACCAGCGTGTTTTTCTTCGACTCGGCATCCGGCATTTCCTGAGACCAGATCAGCCGGTGCTCGATACATTCAAAGAAAACAAATCGGATATCCTTGGGGAGAACATAGTCCCGCCCCTGAATCCATGCCGTGGCCTTGCCAAGCGCAGTCAGTGCAAGAGATGCTCTTGGGCTGGCTCCCTGAACAATTCGCCCGTCGTTTCTGGTCGCTTCACACAAACGAACGATGTAGTCTATGATGTCATCTTTAATATAGACCTGTTCCGCTTCCCGGCGGATCCGCATCAGTTCTTCCCGGTTCACAACCTGCTGTACGGTATCGGTCGAGATCCCTTTTTGTTTCCTGCGGATCATCTCAATCTCGTCATTGTGAGCAGGATAGCCCATGGACAGGCGAAGCATAAAGCGGTCCATTTGGGAGTCGGGGAGCATTTGGGTTCCCTTTGCTCCGGTAGGATTCTGCGTTGCGATGACAATAAACGGCTGGGGAACGGGGTATGTGTTGTTATCGACCGTTACCATGCCTTCCTCCATGGCCTGGAGCAGAGCAGACTGCGTTCTGCTGGTGGCACGGTTCAACTCATCAGCCAGAAAAAGGTTGCACAGTACGGCCCCTTTCTGGTAAGTCATTTTACCTGATTCCTTATCAAAAATCGAATAACCGGTGATATCCGAAGGAAGAACATCCGGCGTAAACTGTACGCGGCCATACTCAAGCCCGAGCGCTTTGGAAATGGAAATCGCCATGGTGGTTTTCCCAACACCCGGAATATCCTCCATTAAAATATGACCGCCTGCAATGATGGCAAGAAGCACTTTGATCAAAGTCTCATCTTTCCCGACAATCACCTTGCTGACTTCGCGAATAATCAGCCGCGCATTTCCGATCGAGTTGATATCATTCATAAGTATTCTCCAGAGGCTTAAACAATATGTAACTTTAATATTTTACCATATATGGTAATTGTGGGCAAGTATTATTTCATGCCTTGTCTTTCCGGATAAAATGTGATATAAAAAATTGTTTATGGCTTTTTTATGAGGGGGTGGAATCATGGACGAACTCGAAAACGCGGATGCTCTGGATTATGAAACCATACAGGAACAGCGGAATGACGAACTCTCGGCTTTGCTTGACAGCCGGAATATGCGCGCCCTGAAACAGCGTATGGAAGAAATGAATGAATTTGACGTGGCCGAGTTTTTGTCAGAAATCCCTGACAATCGTATGCCGATGGTTTTTCGTCTGCTTTCCAAGGAAACAGCATCTGATGTATTTGCCAATTTTGATGTGCCGGATCAGGAAAGAATCATCAACTCCATGACGGATTCGGAACTTGCCGGGATTATTGAAGAGTTATATTTGGACGATGCTGTGGATATGATGGAGGAACTGCCGGCCAATGTGGTAAAACGTGTGATGAGGGCCGCAACTCCGCAGACGCGTGCGCTGATCAATCAGTATCTGAACTATCCGGAAGATTCTGCCGGCAGTATTATGACGGCAGAATTTGTAGATCTGAAAAAATATATGAGCGTGAAGGAATCCTTCGCCAGAATCAGACGGATCGGGGAAGACAAGGAAACCATCTACATCTGTTTTGTCATTTCATCCCACCGCAAGCTGGAAGGAATTGTCACGGTGAAAGATCTTCTGCTTGCGGATGACGACACGATTATCGAAGACCTGATGGACCGGAACGTGATCTTTGCCACAACGACGGAAGATCAGGAGAGCGTTTCGGAAAAGTTTTCCGATTACGACCTGATGGCTTTGCCAGTCGTGGATACGGAAGGCAGACTGGTCGGCATTGTCACCGTTGACGATATTATCGACGTCATGGAGCAGGAAACGACGGAAGACTTCGAACTCATGGCTGCCATGACTCCGTCGGATAAGCCTTACGCCCGGTCAGGAATCCTGGAAATCTGGAAAAACCGGATTCCCTGGCTGATGTTTTTGATGCTGTCCGCCACATTTACCAGCATGATTCTGACCCACTTTGAATCCATGCTGGCCGTTCAGGCGGCGCTGATTGCCTTTATACCGACTCTGATGGGGACGGGCGGCAACAGTGGGGCTCAGGCAAGTACGGCGGTGATTCGATCCCTGTCGCTGGGAGATACCGAGCCAAGGGATGCTCTTCGTGTCGCATGGAAAGAATTGCGGATCGCCCTTCTCTGCGGCCTGTCGCTTGCCTGTGTGAACTTTGTCAAGATGCTGATTCTGGACGGCATGATCATGAAGAATGACGGAATCACCATTCCGGTCGCGTTAACAGTCAGCCTGGCAATTCTGTTTATTGTGATCTTCGCCAAGGTTGTCGGAAGTATGCTTCCGATCGCGGCAGAAAAGATCGGTGTGGATCCGGCTGTAATGGCAAATCCTTTGATTTCAACGGTAACGGACACTGTCTCGCTGCTGATTTATATCTATATCGCAAAACTGATTTTACGCATCTGAGGTGACAGACCATGGAGTTTTCGGTCCTCCTGGAAAAAATGCTGATCTTTATTGCACTGATGCTGATCGCGTATGTAATGGCGAGGCGCGGCATCCTCGGGTCTGACTTCACTCGGACAGCCAGCAAACTTGTGGTGGATGTTTTTCTGACCGGCACAATCCTGAGTTCCATGATTACAACTGGCAGCGAGCAGAGTCTCGCAAGTATCGGCAAAATTGTCATCATGACCTTTGTGATCCAGTTGATCGGATATGCCGTTGCAGCTTTTGCCATGCGTTTTGTTCAGGCGGAAGAAAATCGTGCAGCTCCGCTGGAACTCCTGATGGCAGTACCCAATACCATGTTTATAGCGCTCCCGATTGCCCAGTCGATATACGGGTCGTATGCCGTGCTGATTCTGTCTGTGTCCTGCATTGCCTTCAATTTTTTGCTGTACAGCTACGGCGTGTGGAAACTGAACGGAAAACTGGGAGGCAAGCTTCGTATGCGGGAACTCTTCAGTGTACCGCTGATTGCCACATTGGCCGGCATTCTGATTCTTGTCCTGAAGATACCGATTCCGGGCGTACTGGTGAGTCTGTTTTCATCTTTGAACGGTGCCACCATGCCGATGTCCATGATGGTCATCGGCGCATCTCTCGGAAGTGTCAGCCTGCTGGAAGCTTTTCGCAACGGAAAACTGGCGTTTGTGAGCCTGATTCGGCTGATCGTGATTCCGGTTCTGGTTTGGGTGATCTGCCGATTCTTAACCGACGATACCGTCCTTTTGATGACATGCATGATCATATCGGCAGCACCGAGTGCGGTGATGGTTACCATTCTGTCCATACAGTACGGGAAGGATGGCACGTTCTGTTCGGAAGGCGTGCTTCATACTACGGTCTGTTCCATGGTGACGATTCCGGTTTTGATCGCGGTCCTCTCCCATTTTTGCTGATTGGAGGGGTGCAGCTTGCATATACCGAAATCAGAGACAAATCAGGTGAATATCCTGAGCTTTTCTGAAGCAAAAGAAAAAAGCACCTCGAATGTGTATGACAGAAATGTTTGGCTGTATATTCCGGATTTCTACACGGAATACCGTTATGTTCTTGGTACGCGCGGACGGCAGCCGGTGATCTGCATCGGAATCAATCCTTCTACAGCTGAACCTGACAATCTGGATCCGACTCTGAAGTCCGTTGCAAGAATTTCTGCCGCGAACGGATTTGACAGCTGGCTGATGTTTAATGTATATGCACAGCGTGCGACAAGACCTGACGACATGGATCTTTTTTGCAATGAAAGGCTTCATCATGAAAACCTGCTGGCCTTCCGGGAGCTTTTGGCGATTGCCTCGGCCTGCGGCTGCAAACCTGTCGTCTGGGCTGCCTGGGGAGCGATAATTGAAAAAAGATCCTGGCTCATGAAATGCGTTCGAGACCTGAATGATCTGGCCGAGCAGGTTCAAGCAGACTGGGTCTGCGCCGGAAACTGCTCCGTCAAGGGACATCCGCACCACCCGCTGTACCTGAAAAAGGATGAACCGTTTCATGAATTTGATATCAGGAGGTATCTGGCATGAAGATAGTGATCGCCGGGGGTGGAAGAATCGGCGGAACGGTTGCTGCCGTTCTGTCCGAAGAGGGGCATGACATCACACTGATTGATCACGATTCGGAAACAATCCGCACCGCTTCCAACGCTATGGACATCATCTGTGTGGAAGGAGACGCAGCAGACCCGGAAGCGCTGAAAGAGGCTGGCGTCAGCAGCGCTGACTTGCTTCTCGCGGCAACAGAAAAAGACGAAGTCAATATGGTGTGCGGCATTGCAGCCCGCAGGCTCGGGGCAAAGCATGTCATTGCCCGGATTCGTGATCCGCGATACCTGCATCAGATGGATTTTCTCAGGGATGTGCTCGGCCTGTCGCAGATCGTTAACCCTGAATATGAATGTGCAAAGGAAATCTCCAGGATTTTGCGATTCCCCGGAGCTGCGCGTGTGGATTCATTCTCCAAGGGCAGCGTCGAAATTGTCGAGCATAAGATTCCTGTTAACGGCGTTCTGGACGGTGTTGTCATCAGGGAACTGCAGAAAACGATCGGGCCTAAGGTGCTGGTCGCCCTGATCGAGCGAAACGGCAATGCATTGATTCCGAACGGAGATACCGTGCTGAAGGCTGGGGACCGTCTCAGCATTACGGGCGCATCCAAAGAACTGCGACGTTTCTTTATCAAGATAGGCCAGTATAAAAAACCGGTGAAGCAGGTAATGGTCATCGGAGGCGGCAGAATTACGGTCTATCTGACACAGCTTCTGCGTGAAAACGGAATTGACGTTACCGTCATTGAGCGCGATCGCAAAAAATGCGAAGAGCTGTGTGATTTGATTCCCGAAGCGCATATCGTGTGCGGGGATGCAACCCACAGCGAGGTCGTGCAGGAAGATGGAATTTCATCCGCGGACGGTTTTGTATCGCTGACCGGTGACGACGGAGACAATATTATCACATCCCTGTATGCGCGCAGCTGTCAGGTCGGCAAAGTCGTTACAAAACTGAATTCCGAGCATTTTGCCGAGATTCTTTTCAATTCCGGGTTGGACAGCATTGTTTCCCCAAAAAAGATCGTAGCAGAGCAGCTTGCACGTTACGTCCGTGCGATCAGCGATTCAGCTGGAAGCAGTATGGAGACCCTGTATCGGCTGGTCGACGGGAAGGTAGAAGTTCTGGAGTTTCGCGTAGAAGAAGATTCCGTCTGTGTCGGCGTTCCATTGAGTGAACTGAAACTTCGCCCCAATGTGCTGATCAGTGCAATTATACGAGGGAGAAAGAGTATTATTCCGAGCGGCGGAACGGTGATTCTGCCCGGCGACCATGCGATCGTTGTTACAACAAGCGGTCACTTGCGGCGTCTGGATGATATTCTTGATAAGCATCAATGAATTACCGTATGATTTCCAGGGTTCTGGGATTGATTCTGCTGATCTATGCCGGATTGATGGTGCTGCCGGCCATAGTCGGGCTGTTGTACGGCGAGACAGCCGTTCCGTTTCTGAAAGCTTTTCTGATTACTGCTCTTCCGGGCGGAATACTGGCTGCCGTTCGTCCAAAGTCAAAAATCATGGTTACGCGCGACGGGTTTGTGATTGTAGGACTCGGTTGGATTCTTATTTCTCTTGTCGGCGCAGTTCCGTTTGTTTCTTCCGGGAGCATACCGCACTACATAGACGCTTTATTTGAAACCG
>JAEEGI010014252.1_pt1 | contig 16750 bp, 15 predicted proteins | sample 8958751 | NCBI WGS metagenome assembly JAEEGI01 (sample SAMN16246545, study PRJNA631951) | gut metagenome | biome: gut microbiome; feature: rumen; material: KS-attached | host: Bos | place: Iran: Karaj | collected 2018-10
TGCCGAGGTTCGTTCTGCTGAAGCTGTTATGGCAGTTCGTAACTCTATTTCATCAGGTCACCACATTATTTCAACAATCCATGCCGACAAAGCGGCAAGTATACCAATGCGTATGTATGCGTTACTTGAAGGAAGTCAAGATATTGAACAATATTTGTCTTCAATTCATAGATATATTCAAATTGGTATATATGTTAAAGGTTATTATTCTAAGGCGTTAGATCGTTTTCAACGTGAAATTATGGAAGTATGTGAGTTCTATGTTGATGATGATAACAAGCCTAGAGCTAATGAGTTATATACAAAAACTTTAGATGGTAGAGTAACATTACATAATCCATCTAAAAAATTAATTGATTATTTAGCTATTGGTAATGTTTACTTTGATAATGATGATGTATTTGGGTTAGGAGATGCTAAAGAAAAAATTGATGATTCTAATCTAAGAGATGCATCTTCAGATAATTTAGCAAAAGTAGCAACTACTAATACTTTAAACAAAGCTTTGAATGAGATGGCTGAAGCCGCTGGTCAAGCTAAAGCGCAAACACCAGCTGCAGGGCAAGCTCCTGCTACTCAAGCACCAGCTGCTGCTCCTACAACAGCTCCTCAACAAAGTACAGCTCCGGTACAAAAGCCGGCTAGTCAAGTTGCAGCGCCAACACCAGCACAACCTGCTGTTCAACCAGTTGCTGCACAAAATCCAGTTGCATCAGCACCTGCAAGTGCTTTTCCAACTGTGAATTCGCCAAGTGCTACACCAACAGCAACACCTACGCCAGTAAGTGTTTCAAGTGTGCCTGGCAATGAAGTATTGTAATATGGAGGTGATTATATGGAGTTATTGTTATGGTTGATAATTGCAATATTTGTACTTGCTTATCGTTATAACACTGGAGATAATGTTTACAAATTCTTTGCAGACACTGTTTCAAATGTTTATAATACCTATGCGCCATATAGTTATCAAGAAGTTAAAGCTAAAACTAAGGAATTAGGATATGATTATTCTCCTAGACAATATGCAGTTCAAGTAGTCTTAATTGGTGGAGCTGCAGCTATTATAACTTTCTTATACTTTTATAGTATTCTAATTACAATTGTTTATACTGTTGTAGCTGTTTGTTTTGTTCCTTACTTAAATTATTTAAGAACACAACGTTTATACAGTGAATATTTATTCGAGCAAATTCAAGTTTATACAACTAACGTTATTATGGAATTTACTACTACACAGTCTTTTGTTAAATCATTAGAAGGTGTTAGAGATTCTGGTATCTTACAAGATCCAGTATTAAGAGATGTTAAAAGAATGATTCAAATGTCATATGAAAATGGTACGATTGATCAATCAATTGATTTTTTCAATAATGCTTATCCATATTATATGGTTAAGAATATGCATCAATTATTCTTACAAATTACTAAAGAGGGTGCTAGAGATTCTGGCGAAGCTCTTGAATTGATGTCAATGGATATAGATGCCTTAGTTGAAGGTGTATATCGTGATAGAATGGATAGACAAACTTTCCATAGAAAATTCTTAACATTCGGTGGAGCTTTGTTCTTGTTAGTATTAGTAATGCAATTGTTATTTGGTCGAGATGAGTATCTTAAAATGCTTGAAAAAATATATGTTAAATTCGTACTACATGCCATTATAATTATTAATTGTTATTTCTTAATAACTGGTGAGAAATACTATAATGAAGATGTGGGGGTTGAGTAGTTATGTATTTTGAGATATTAATAATTGGAATAATAGCATTTGTTGTATTAACTATTAATGGTTTTATTAAACCAAATAAATTTATTCAAGATAATCAAGATATTTTCTTAAAACTAAAAGAAGAAGATTATGATTTCTTAGTTAGAGCTAAATATGGTGATGGTCTTGATTCAGATGTTTTATATCAAAAAAGAATTAAAAATGGATTAATAGTAATAGTATTGGTAATATTTATGATGTTATCTAGTTTAAGTTTAGTTAAGGTTGTAATAGCGTGTGTTGTAGGTTATTTGGCATTTAAGACAGACTATTTAAACCTAAAAAGGTTTTATAAAGCACACTTACAACAAATAGACTCGATGTTACCGTATTACTTAAAAGGATTGGAAATACTAATCCAACACTATACTGTTCCGGTTGCATTAGGTAAATCTATAGCTGATGCTCCTGAAATATTTAGAGAAGGATTAATAGATCTTATTAATAAAATCAATGCTGGTGATGCTACCGTTACTCCTTATATGGAATTCGCTCAAATGTATCCAGTTAGAGATTCAATGCGTATGATGCGTTTGTTATATCGTTTGAGTTTAGGTAGACAAGAGAGAAAGCAAGAACAATTAATTACATTCTCTAAAACAATTTCTAATTTACAACAGAAAGCAAGAGATACTCGTTATAAAGAACGTCTTGATAAGATGGAAAGTAAAACAATGAGTATGCTAGTATGTACTGGTGTCGGTGTTATGATTTTACTTGTAATAGCCGTTATGAATATGCTTTCTAAGTAAAATGTATTGATTTTAAAAATTAATAATAGTATAATTTAAAGTGAAAATAGAGGAGGAGATTTTTAAATGAAAGAAGCTACTGGTGAATTAAATATGACAGTTATCACAGTTGTTGCTATTGCTGCTGTTGGTATGTTATTTACAATATTTGTATGGCCAAATATTCAATCAAATATGGCATTAAATACTGCTTGTTCACAAGTTGATGCTAATGGTAACTATTCAACTGCACAAGGTGCAACAACTGCAACAGGTACTGCAAAAGATGGAGAGGTTAGTTGTAATAGCTTTACTTGTACAGTTTATTATAATAATAAATCTTATTCAAAAAAATGTAGTACTACATAGTTATCTATAATTTTAAGCAGGTGATGAATTATGAAAGAAGCAACTACTGAGTTGTCTGCATCTGTTATTGTAATTGGTGCCGTTGCTATGCTATCGGCACTTTTCTTTACTTTTGTGTGGCCAATTGTTAAAGAAGGATTGACTAATGATGCCACATGTGCGGACGCTGTGTGTGATATTGGATATAATGCAAATAATATGGCTTACTGTTATGCCCCTGAGGATAAAGCTAAGTCAAATATTTTTGAGTGTCCTTTTAGAGGGTAGGTGTAATTAATGAAGGAAGCTATTGGTGGAACTTGGTTATTTACTTTGGTTATTGCATTTTTAGCTGTTTTTACTACTTTTGTTAGTATTACTACTAATTACTCAAGAACTTATAAAATAAAGGACGAAATAATTAAAGATATAGAATATTACAATGGGATTAATACGGCATCAACAAAGGCGGTAAGAGATTATATTAAAGGAATAGGTTATACCGCTACTAGTATTTGTCCTGAAGATGGTGATATGTGGATGGGCTTTAATGTCAATGGTATTAAAGAGAACGGTTATTATGTAACTCCATATTCAGGAAATGCCAATTATTGTATTAAAAAGGTTATTACGAGAAAAATTGAGTATTTTGGATCAACTGCTTATTATCAAGTTGTAGTGTTCTTTAGGATTGATTGGCCAATGTTTAGACAGATTTTCAATGTAAAAATATCTGGTGAAACAGCTCCACTTAGGTCATATACCGGAGATTGTATTACCCCAGATAAATCAATACCTACTATAAAAGAACAATTGCATTGTAAAAATGTGGGATAATTACATTTATATAAAGGGGATGTATAGAGGATGAAAGCTGGTATATCTAACATTTGGGTTTTAGGTTTAATGGTTGTCTTTTTGCTTGTATTTGCAGCATACATAACTGTATCTATTAACTATACAGCTTCTTTTAAGATGAAAAATGAGATATTAAATATTATTGAAAAACATCATGGTATGACAAACCAAGCTGGTCACGAGGTTGATAGTACAATAATACGAACTAGAAAAGTAACTGGTGAGGTTGGTACTTTACAAACAATTAATTTATACTTACAAGGTAATCATTATCAGGCTAAGGGCGAGTGTAATAACGAATTAGCTACTGGCCATAAATGGTATGGAATGAAAACTTTGAATTATAAGAATATTAGTGCAGGGACTGATTATGAACGTATAACTAAGCCTGACACAAAGTACTATTATTGTTTTGCTAAGTATAAATCAGATAGATTTGCTGGACTTAATAAAGATGAATTAGTGGAATATCGTTATAAATTTAAAATGTTTTTTAGATTTGATATGCCAGCATTAAGTGAATTCTTAGCTATACAAGTTCAAGGTACTACGAATCCGATTTCTCATACTAAGGATTCTGATGTTATAGAGTTTAATACTGATTAAAGGAGGAGTTGCAAACATATGAATGTTATTGTATCTAATAGGTATTCGGCTATGTTATCTAGCTTGAGTACTAAAATAGATTTAATAAAGACAATTGAGGGAGAGTTTCAAGTAGAAGATTTAATAGCACAGTTTGAAAATTTCTTCTTTAATAAGATGATTTTAGATATAACTGCGATAGCTGGGTATCAAGATATAACACAAATTCAAAAGTTATCTTTTGGTATGGATATGTCTAAGATAATATTGCTTTTGGATGATTCTCCTGCTGTAAATGATCAAAGATATATGTCGGAATTAGTTTCAATGGGTATTTATAATTTTACTCGTAATATAGATGCTATTCCGTATTTGATAGATAATCCTAATACATATAAGGATGTTGCTCAGTTCCATATGATTGGAAATGAAGGGGGCAATCCTCAAGGACAGCAAGGTGCTCCACAAGGTGGAGGAAAACAAGGCTTCTTTGGTAATATTAATAATAATCCAAATGAACAAGGTTATATGAATCCAAATATGGGCGCTCCTCAAATGAGAGGAACAAGAATTATTGGATTTAAGAATTTAACTGATCATGCTGGGGCAACAACACTTATATATATGTTGAAAAAACAATTATCAGAAAATTATTCTGTATTAGGTGTTGAATTAGATAAGAATGACTTTTTATTCTTTAATGATCCTGATTTAAAGAGTGTTAATAGTGTAGAATTAAATGCTGTAATAAATAATCCAGCAAATAATTATAATGTTATTTTAGTTGATGTTAATAATAGTACTGAAGAGAGTAAATTTACAGAGATGTTATATTTATTAGAACCATCAACACTAATGTGTAATAAGATGGTTAGAAGAGATCGAAATATTATTAATAGAATCAGAGGAACTAAAATAATATTAAATAAGAGTTTATTAGATGATTCTGATGTTAGAGATTTTGAAAATGAAATAGGTTGTGGAGTTTTTCATAACATTCCACCATTGGATGATAAAAAAGATAAACATAGAGTGTTAGATGAATTATTAAGTAAACTTGGATTTAATAAAAACACACCTGCACCAGATAATAGGGCAGCAAGGTTGTTTGGAATTGTCAAAGAGTAATGAATAATACTTGACAATGCGGTGTTATTTAAATACAATTATATTAGAGATGAAGGAGATGTTTATTTATGTTAGTAGCTTTAGACTTTTGTACAAAAACTAAAGATGTTTGGAGTTTAGTTGGAAAAATATTAGGTATATTTAAAATAGTAATTCCATTATTGATTATTATTTTTGGTATGATAGATTTAGGAAAAGCTGTTGTAGCAAGTAAAGATGATGAAATTAAGAAAGCAGCAAAACAATTGCTATTAAGAATTATTGCTGGTATTGCTATATTCTTTATTCCAACATTAGTAGGTTTTGCATTCAGTTTAGCTGATGGATTTAGTGCAGATACTGATTATGATGTTTGTGCTGAATGTATTTCGCATTCTAACGGATGTTAACTTAAATATTTATATTATAAAATAAAGTGATATTTGTTTAAATATCATTTTTTTTGTGTTATAATTTTTATGATATGAGGTGTAAGTTATGTATAAAAGATTACTTGTATTATTAGTATTATTATTTGGTATTTTTACATATACTGCTGAGGTATATGCTTATAGTGCTGATAATGGTGTTGTTACATATGAACTAGCTAAGAAACCAGATTGTAAATATGTATTTGGAGATCCTAAGGATAAGGACTCTGTTGCTTATTTTTTACAACAAATTTTTGATGTGTTTAAATATGCAGCTCCAATATTGTGCTTAGTATTTGTAACTGTTGATTTCTTGAAAGCAGCAGCTAGTCACGATGAAAAAGCTTTGATGAAAGCTTTCCAAAATGCAGGTAAAAGAATTGTAATGGCAATTATTTTGTTCTTTATTCCTGATTTACTAAACTGGTTATTCCCATTAGTTGGATTGACGGGAACGTGTGGTATTAGTTAGGAGTTGGATTTATGCAACCATTGTTTATAGTTGATATATTAAAAGAAGGCTTTATTGGTATCCTACTTTTGTTGGATACTTTAATCTATGGTTTAATAGCATCTGCTTTTAAAATATTTATGGCTCTAGCAAGTGCTAGATTATTATCAAATGAGACTTATACAGAAGTATCTAATAAGATTTATATTATTGTTGGCGTTTTTATGTTGTTTGTAATATCATATTCATTGTTAAAAGGTATTGTAGACCCTGATAAAGAATTAAAAGAGTCTTTGGGACCTGGAATGCTTAGAAATGTAGTTACAGCGATAGTTGGTTTGGCAATTACACCATTTATATTTAATCTTATGTATCAAGCTCAAGGTTTATTCATGGAAAATGATGTATTGGCAAGAATATTTTTTGTAATTGGAGATTCTGAACAAGTTGATGTTGGTGGTGAAAATGTCGATCCGGATGATTATGTAGATTCGGTTGGTGGAGCACTGACTGCTGCTAGCTTATGGCAGGCTTTCTTTTATCCTGCTGAGGACTCCGGAAAAGATGCTGAAGATATTGAGGCTAATGCGTTTGATTATTATTTGGAAGGTGCATTAGAATTAATTGGTTGTGCAGCAGCCACTGGAGCGTTAATAGTTGGTGTTGCTAATGGATGGAATCCTGTTGGATGGGCTGCGCTACTTGTTGGAGCTGTTGCTGGATTCTTGTGTGTATCTGGAGTTAATGATGTAAAAACTGGTGATGAAGCTATGGATGCTATTGGTGATGATGGTACTGTTACACTAGCTCAAGCATATAATATAGCCGAATCTACTGGAGATTTTGGAATATTTACCGTCTTCCTCGAAAATTATGTTGATGATGGAGATATTAGTTACTATTGGGGTATTTCAACAATAGCTGGTGCTTTTGCATTATATTCATTTGTATCATTTAGTATAGATATGGGTATTCGTGCTGCAAAACTTGCATACTTACAAATAATTGCTCCGATACCATTAATATTAAATATATTGCCTAAGTATAAGGATAGTTTTAAAAAATATGTAGATAGTGTTATTTCGACATTCCTCGAAGTATTTATACGTATTACAGTTGTTTATATAGTTGTTTATATGATATGTCACTTACCTGAATTGTTCTCTTCTATGAGTGCATTTAAAGATAGGTTAAGTGGAACGGAAGTAATATTTGCCAAAGCGTTGTTGATATTAGGACTTGTTGCTTTCTGTAGAAGAGCTCCTGATATGATTGGTGAATTATTACATATTCCTAAAGGATCTATGAGTCTTGGAATTGGTAAGAAGATTGCTGAAGGTGGTGGATATGCTGCCGGTGCTATAGCTGGTGCTGGAGCAACAGCTGCAGTTCGTAACTTTACAGGATCTCGTAGTAGAGGTCGTAGTATTGCTCAATCTATTGCTAATGCTGGACGTGGATTCTTTGGTGGAGCTGGAAGAGCAACGTTATCTCAATTTAATCCGATGAGAGGACCTCAACCAGCTAGTTCAATTGATGATATGAGAAAAGCTGCTGGTGAAGCTGCTGAAAAAGCTAATGATGCATTTGAACATGTTGCTGATCGTCATGATGCATATAACAGTGCACATGATGCTTATCAACGTGCTACTGACGAGTATAATGATGCTGTAGCTGAGAGAGATAGAGCAGCAGCAGATGTTGCTAGATATGGTGAAGAGACTACAAGAGGAAAAGAAGCTTTGGCGAGAAAAAAAGCAGCAGAAGAAAAAATGGCCACTGCACTTGCTCAACGTGAAAAGTCTTCTGCCTTGATGAAAGAAAATACTGTTAAGGGTGAACTTAGTGATAAGATTCAAACAAGAGTTACAGCATGGGCTACTGGTACAGTTGATATGAAAGTTGATGATGCTGCAATTAAATTTGGTGCAGCTTTGGATGACTTGAAAGGTGAAGCAAGAGAAGAAGCGTTTAAGAAAGACAATGTTTCTAAAGCGTTACGTGCTAGACAAGCTGAGCTTGAAGGTAGAACTGTTTCTGAATATAGAGATGGTTGGGATGAAGATTCTTATAATGAAGAATTAAGAAAAAGATTAGCTGCCGATACCGATTATGAAACTGCTCGAACTAATTTTGATTCTGCTAAATCTGATATGTCAAGCAAGAAAGCAACTTTGGAATCTAGAGAAGCTGAATTAGGAGCTAAGAAAGCAGAATTGGAAGCTGCTAGACAAAAAGTAATAGATTTAAGAGCAGAAGGTGCTGATGCTGCTAGAATAGCAGCTGCAGAAGCTGATATAGGAGTTAAAGAAGGTAGTGTAAGAGCAGCCCAATCAGTTTATGATGGTGCTTTAGATGAATATAATGATGCGAATACTGCGTTTGAAACTGCTCGAACTAGTTTAAATGCTAGAAGGACTGAAATTGTTGCAGATTTTGATAAACAAGCTAAAAAAGGTGAACTTGAACTTGCTAAAGAGCGTGAAGAATTAGAGCAAGAAAAGAAAGCTGCTAAAGACGCTGCAGAAGCTGCTGCTGATGCGTGGGTAGCTGCTAATGTAAAAGACAACGACAATTTGAAAAAGCTTTACAACGATTTCTTAGCAGATCATATGGATTTCATTTCAACACATGGTAATTATCAAATGACTGTTGATAAAGATGAACATGGTAATCCAATTCACCGTTCAGTAAGCGAAATCGTTACCGGAGCATTCGGTGATGGTGCAACTAGTGGTAAAATCGATGAAGCACATATGTCTACTAGAAAGTTCACTTTGAAGACAGAAAGCGGAACTTCTATCAACTATTCTTGGGATGATGATAGGAAGATGTATGTAAATGATAGTGATCCTAACGATGCATATAGTAATTCTGACTTCTTCAACATAAGAGTTCAAGGTGAGATTAAACGAGGTGGAGATTCTAAGATTACTGCTCATACAACGGTTACTGATGCTGCAGAAAGTGGTAAGAATGCTAAGAACTTAATACCAACTTCTGATGAATATCGTAGAAAAGTTACTCGTAAGCGTCAAGCTGAAGAGGCTAAAAGGAAATAGGGAGGCTGTGTGATATATGGAAAATAATTATTTAATACCTGCCAACTCGAAGAAGTCCCAACTTATTTTGGGCTTCTTCAATGGTTTCGATTTAGTCGTGTTCATTGTTGGTGTTTCAATTACAGTTTTGATGTTATTATTAATTAAAACTGATAAATTAGCAGTAATGATTGGTTTGATATCACCAGCATTAATAGCAGCATTTTTAGTTGCTCCTGTTCCTAATTATCATAATGTTATGACATTAATAGGTAATGTTAATAGATTCTTCACAGGAAGAAAAAAATATTATTGGAGAGGTTGGTGTATTGGTAATGGCAATGATAGAAAAGACAAATAATGCAGCACCTGCAACGACAACAACAACTACTAGTGATAGCAAGTATACTGAAGATTGGGTGCCTGTTAAAAATATCATGAATGGTATGATTCAGTTAGATAATGGATATTATGTAACAGGAGTTAAGGTAGCACCAAAAAACATCTTTATACTTGATGCTGGTGAAAGAGAAAATGTATTATTTAACTTACAAAATTTCTATAATATGATTGATTATGAATTTTGGTTAGTGGTTGCAGATAGACCGGTTGATATAAACTTGTATTTATCTCAATTACAACTTCTATATCAAAGATCACCTAATGGTGCAATTAGAAAGTTAATAATGCAAGATATCAATAAAGCTAATGCTTTTGTTGGACAAGAATACAATATTGTTGATACTGAGTACTTTATATTATTTAAAGAAAAAAGATTGGAAATTGTTCAAAAGAGAATTCATAACTTGATAGCGGGACTTGCTAATGCCATGATAAATTCTACGCAAGTGTCTAACGCTGATTTAAGAATGATATTAGATAACTTCTTAAATGGTGGTATGACTACTTCATTTGGGACGGTGAGAGTACAATGAATCTAAAAAGTGAAATCGCTCCAAAGGGTTTAGAATTTAAACCAATGGAATTTGTTATAAGTGGTAAGAATGCAACAATATTGACAGTTATTAGTTATCCGAAATTCATTAATCCAGGTTTTTTAGCTAATTTAACTAATATATCTGGAGTTAAGATTGTAGCTAAACATATACCAATTGAGTTTTCAACATTACAAAGTATGTTAAACAAAGAGATCGCAGATTTGAAAATGCGTTATCAAAGTGAACATGATCAAACTATTCAAGAAAGAATTAGACAAGATTATGAATCATTAGAAAACTTTATTACAATGTTGGCATCAACTCAAGCTAGAATATTTGATTTTCAGTTACATATAATGGTAACTGCAGATAATAAAGAAGAACTTGAACTTAAAAAGATGCAAGTTAGAAGTTATATAGATGCTTTGGGAATGAAAGCTGTTCCATTAATGTTTGAACAAGAAAAAGTATTAAAATCAATAATACCTATATTTCCAAAACAAGATATTGAAAGAAGAATTGGTACACCGATTCCTTCAATTACAATATCTGCTATGTATCCATTCGTATTTGATAGTGTAAAAGATCCTGGAGACTCTGCATTATTTGGTGTTGATTTCTCTGGTGGTGTAATATTATTTAACCAATTCTTATTTAAGATAAAAAAAGAACATAATAGGAATAATGCTAATATGATTATTTTAGGTACATCTGGTTCAGGTAAATCAACTGCTGCTAAATTATTAATTAGAAGCCATATTAGAAATGGTTATAAAGTAGTTTGTGTTGACCCTGAAGGTGAACTAGAAGAAATGTCTAAATTAGTTGGTGGTAGTTATCTAGACTTAGGTAAAGGTGGAGACTTCGGTATGATTAATCCACTTGAAATAGTTCCAGATGCTGATCAAGAAGAAATTGATCAAGGACTTGGATATACTATCCTAACTAGAGGATTACAATCATTAAAAGCATTTATGAAATACTTATCTCCAGCAATTGAAGATGATGTATTAAATATGTTTAGTGAAGTAGTACAAGATACATATAAACGTTATAAAATAGATGATACAACTAATTTTATGGCGTTGAAACATGAGGATTTCCCAACATTTGATGATGTATATGCAACTATTAAAGGTAGATTGTTATCTATGCCAGATAAAACTCGTGAAAGAGATGTAATGGAAAGATTAGAGTTACAAATTAGACCTTTAACTAAAGAATTAAGATATTATTTCTGTGGACATACTACATTAAATATTCAAAGTGATATTATCGTATTTAATATCAAGGAATTAATGAATAGTGATGAAAATATCAGAAATGCTTTATTCTTCAATATTTTGAAGTTTGCATGGGGATTAACTCTTGATAAAGAACAAACTACAGTATTATGTGTTGATGAAGCACACGTTCTTCTATCTACAAGAAATGAATTAGGTGCTGAGTTCTTAGCACAAATTCAAAGACGTGCTCGTAAATATAATACTGGTACTATAATTATTACTCAACAACCTACTGACTTTGCTGCTCCAAATGTAATTGTACATGGAAAAGCAATATTTGATAATGCTTCATATTATTTAGTAATGGGCTTGAAAAAACAAGCTACTGAAGATTTAGCTATGTTAATCGATTTGAATGATAGTGAGATGGATAGTATCAAATACTATAACCAAGGTGAAGCTTTATTCATATGTGGAAGTAGACGTATGAGAATTAGAGTTATATGTACACAAGAAGAACTTGATTCATTTGGATCAGGCGGTGGATTATAATAATAAAAAGGATGTTATCATCCTTTTTTATTTTTTATGTTTATGGTATACTTTTTATAGTATAGGAAGATGGTAATATGGCAAAAGATGATGGAAAAATAACTTATACTGTTGGTGATTTTACTGATGTAAAAATAGATACAGGTTTACCAGATAATAAAATAGATATAGACTCTGGTCCTATTGATTTAGGAGAAGATGAGATTACAATCGATGGAGGTAATTCTACTGATACTGATACATATATTGATGCAACGAAAGATCTCCCATCATCTACTGTTGATACATCAAATTCCGGATCATCTTCCACTGGTGGTGAAGTAACTAGTAGTTCATCTCCAGCTGAAAGTGTTGGTTCACAAGGATATAATGGAGTGGCATCAAATCATGGAGCAACAAGTGCTGCCCCTAGTACGAGTGGTGGAACTAAAGCTCCTGGATTAGATAAAAAAGGTGGATTGGATAAACAAGAAGGACAGCCTGGTAGTGAGCAACAAGGTCCACAACAGCAACATGATCCTAATGAACAAGCTCCAGATATGGGTAAGGATTATGGATCTCCACCAGAAAAAAAGAATGATAATAAAGGTGTTAATGGTAAAGATAATGATACAGGAGTAAATCCTGGTAAACAGCCTGGTGCAGGGAAGAATCCTAATAATTTAGGTAAAAATGATGAATTGGGCGATAAAGATGGCCTTGGTGATAAAAAGGGATTAAATGATAAAGACGGATTAGATAAAAAGGATAAGGATGCCGATAAAGATGCCAAAGGAAAAGATGGAAAAGGCGGAAATGAAGGCGGTGGACAAGAAACTAATCCGGGTGGAAATGGTTATGGAGCCCTTGATAAGAATAAACAAAACCAAGGAAATGGAAATGACAGTTTTGCAAGAAATAGAAGAAATTTAGATCATGCTAATGCTGTTAAAAAAGGAAAAGAAGAAGAAAATGCCCCTCGAAAAAAGAAAGCTGCTAATTCTAGTAAGAGTGGTAGTGAAGACAAAAAAGAAGGCAAAGGTTCTGGATTAGGCAGTAAACTTCGTAATCGAGCTAGTAATCTATTAAAAAGTGGATTAGGCAATAAAGATGAAAATGAAAGTGATAGCGGAAAAGGTCTTGGTGATAAAGCTAAGCAAGCTGCTAAACAAAAAGCTAAAAATACGGCAAGAAATCTTGCAAGTAAGTTAATTGGTTTTATGGTAGCGCATCCTTTTACATTTGTAATAGCAGCTATAGTAATTTTTATTATTATTATCATGTTTGGTGCTGCTGTTGGTGATGATTCAAATGTTAGAAGAAGTGGTGCTCATTGTAATTATACTTTATCTGGAGTAACTTCTTCGGGTACTGTTAATTTAGATGGTATAAAGGTTGAATTAATAAACTGTGATGGAACTAGTAGCAATTATAAAGTATTGGAAACAGTAGATTTTGAAAAATATACTTTAGGTGTTGCACTAGCAGAAATTGGACCTGATTCTGCTGATGAAGCAATCAAGGCTCAAATTGTTGCAGCAAGAGGATTTGCTTTAACTAGAAATAGTGGAATGTGTCCAAGTAATCCTGATAATTGTTTCTATGGTTATAATGTAGAAAGTAAAAAGATTAGAATGAGAGCTTGTGAAGCAGATCAAGTTTATTGGGATTACGAAAAGGATATATATAGACAAGATAGAGGTGCTATATCATTATATTCTCCAGAATTAGCCGCAGATGGAAGTAGTGGCGGTTCATTATGGAAATCGAAGTTAAGCGATGAGAGAAAAGCCCAAGTACTTGCTTTAGCAAATGAAGTTAAAGGAAAAGTATTGACGGATAGTAGTGGTAAAGTTGTATCTACTAATTATGCAAGTCATGAATCTGAACAATTTTCAAGTTTAGCAGCTGCTGGTAAAAATTATGCTGAGATTTTAACGACGGTATATGCTGATGGAACTGACTTTGAGAGTGGTCATTGTACATCTTATGGAAATATAGATTATGGCGATTATGTGTTAAGTTCAGAAGGACATGAAATCTTACATCAACCACTGGATCAATTCTTGTCAAGTAAAGGATCAAGTCTTGATGAGTTTAATAAATTGATATCTAAGAATGTTGATAAAGCTGGTTATGGAACTAGGGCTGGTGTAGTAACTGCTGCTGTAACATTAATTGCTGAATTGGGTAATAAATATAATGTTAAAGTGCCATATTTCTGGGGCGGTGGTCACGCTGATGGAGTAGTTGATGGAGCTTTAGCTAAATGGGGAAGTAGTAGTTGTTATGCATATGCTAATGACCAAAGTTATAATTATTGTGGATTAGATTGTTCAGGATTTGTTCCGTGGGCGATTAAAAATGGAGGAATTGAAATAGCACAAATGCTTGCGGGAGATTTTCAAAATCTACCTGGAGCCAAGAGAGTTTCATTAAATAGTGGTAGTCCAGTATTACAACCAGGCGATTTGCTAGAAAGCTCGGGACACATAGTGTTGGTTGTAGGTGTAGAAGAATCATCAAATCAATATATATGTGCAGAAGCTAGTGGTAATAGTCAAGGTGTATTATTCACAAGAAGAAGCTATGCAGATTCTGGATATTGGGGCGTTAATATGGATGGATATTATTCAACCCATGCAAGGAGTAAGTAATTATGAAGAAGAGAATGATTTTATTATTGTTATTAGCTGTACTATTGTGTGGATGTGACGCAGAAGTTAATATTAAAATATCTGGTACTAGATTACATGAAAACATATCAGTTAACTATTATAAAGATGGTGTTTTATCTGATGATCAAATCAAAAAATTATATAGAGATAATATGCCAATTTATGCTAGTGAAATAATGGTTGATACTGAACCAGATGTTGCTAAAGGAAATGTTAAATATTACCAAAAAAGTGTAAAAGATATTACAAATGGTTTTAATTTTAATTATTCTTATAGTTGGAATTATACAGATTATAGAAATAGTAAATCTTTAGCGAATGGATTCAGATCATATACAGTAACTAAGGATACTCATGAAGGAACAATGATGATATCTACGGATGGAACAGGAGTTATTTACTTTAATGATTATCCTGGTTTAACAAATTTAACAGTTAATATTAAAAGTGATTTTGAAGTAATTCAAAGTAACGCAGATTCAGTGGAGAATAATGTTTATACATGGAAGTTTACTAAGAATAATAATAAAAAAGGCATTTATATGTTAATAAATTATAAACATGAAGCACAAACTCCTACAGATAAAGATGGTAATCCTATACCAGATCCCGATGGTAAAGACAAGAAGGATAACAAAGACAACAAAGATAAAGATGGTTCTGGTAATGATAAAGAATCAGGCGATAATGGCGATTCTAAAGACAAAGAAGACGAAAAGGAAGATCAAGGAAAAGAAGTAGAAGAGTTTGCGAATAAACATCCAATATTGATGATTATTCTAGCTTTATTTGCATTTGCAATTGTTGCTATGATTGTAGGCAAAATTGCAAGAAAGTATCAAAAAAAATAAAAGGTTTATTTCCTTTTATTTTTTTATTAATATGTAGTATAATATGATTAGATTTGGGGTGATTAACAGTGAAATTTCGTATTTCAGGAAAAGATTTCTTGATGTTTGGTGTATTCGCTGGTTTTTTATTATACCTATGTGCAATTATAACTACTAATGTCAGTTATTTTGGTAAGACGGGTGCATTTTATGGTTTAAACCCAATTCCTGGTTTAACTGAGTTTTTAGGTGCAACTTTATTATTATTTGTTATTTTTATTATTTTGATATTTACAAGTGTTTCATCTTATGTCTTTGAAAGAAAAAAAGGTGTAGGAATAGAAGTTAAAGATAAAGAAGAAAAAGGTTATTCTAGATGGTCAAAAGATCGTGAAATGAAAAACGATAAAGGAGTAGTTGAAGTTAGTCCAACTGCTTTGGATTTAGATGCTGCTGGAATTCCTTTGGTTAATGATGGAAAAAGATTATGGGTTGATAATGGTGAATACCACAACTTAGTTATAGGTTCTACTGGTTCAGGTAAATCACAAACTATAGTTGAGCCTATGGTTGAATTATTAATTAAACATGGCGAGAGCATGATTATCACTGACCCTAAAGGTGAATTATATAGGGCTGCTAGTGATTATATGCGTGAACGTGGATATAACGTAGTCGTTTTGAACTTCCGTGAACCTCAAAGAGGTAATGCATGGAATCCATTAACATTACCTTATCAATACTATAAAGATGGAAATATAGATAAAGCAACAGAATTATTAGAAGACGTTGCAGCAAATATTTTGTATGATCCAAACAATAAAAGTGGTGATCCTTTCTGGGAAAAGAGTGCAGCTGACTACTTCTCTGGAATTTGTTTGGGATTATTTGAAGATGCAACAGTTGAACAAATTAACTTAAACTCTATTAACTATATGAGTACAATGGGAGAAGAAAAATTAGGAGCTAATACTTATATTAAAGAATATTTTACATTAAAAGGGGAATCATCTAGTGCATATATTTCTGCTTCTAATACATTTAATGCTCCAACAGATACAAAAGGTAGTATTTTATCTGTATTTAGACAAAAGATAAAACAATTTTCATCACGTCTAAATCTATCTGAAATGCTTTCATATAGTGATTTTGATATGAGAAACATTGGAAAAGAAAAAACTGCCGTATTTATTGTAATTCATGATGAAAAAACAACATATCATGGAC
>JAEEGI010014253.1_pt1 | contig 16749 bp, 9 predicted proteins | sample 8958751 | NCBI WGS metagenome assembly JAEEGI01 (sample SAMN16246545, study PRJNA631951) | gut metagenome | biome: gut microbiome; feature: rumen; material: KS-attached | host: Bos | place: Iran: Karaj | collected 2018-10
CGCAGAACTACTCGTTTACATCCAGGCAGAATATCGACGAGTCCGTGGACGAGGCGATTACCTTCGAGGTGGCCGACGGGCTTACCTCGGAAGAGGCCCACAAGGCGCTCGGCGTGCTCATGGACGTGAGCTTCTCGACTATTCTCAAGGAAGAAACCGACGAGGTCGAGATGGACCTCTCGAAGATTGGCATGGACTGGGAACTTTACGTGTACACGAACCTGGGAATGTTTGTCGCGAAGGCGTCGGACAAAATCAAGTGCGACGACCGCGATATCTTTGACGGCAACTGTTTTGAAAACCCGCACCAGCTGTACCTGCGTTGGAACATGCGTGACAACAACGGAAGGCGCGTTGGCGTGGGTGCGTATGTTGCGCACATCAAGGTGCGCGTGTATGGTGCGAAGGAAAGTTTTAAAGTGGAAAGGTACTATAATTGGGGCATTACCGGATCCCGCAAGATTCGGTCCAAGGACTAGCGCCTTTCGGAGGTTAACACTATGAAAACGATAGTGAAGACATTACTAGCATTAGCGTTCGGCTGTGGCTTTGCCATGGCTCAAGGCACTATGGCGGCACCGGAAAACCCGGCGACCGGTATCTGGATTCAGCAGGTTGGCGATATTGTTCCTCATGCCTCCACTAAGGCAACCCTGTATTACACGAAGTATGCGAGTTATCAGAAAGACGCAGTGAAGAGCCTCCAGTACTACTACGATGGTGCGGGTTACCTGCAGCTGTTGCAGAAGGATACGCTTTGCGGTAAGGAAGACGGGATGAAAGGAGCCGATGGCATCGTGCACCATCCGGATGGCGACTTGCTCATAGCGGCCCAGGGCCCGAACGTCCACAAGATTAGCAAGACCGCAAAAAAGGAAGGAACCAACAGTGGCAGGTGCCTCGTGAAGACATCGACCCCGGCGACAAGTACCGAGGGCTTTTGGCACTTGATGATGGACCCGAATCAGGAATGGCTCTGGGCGGCGGGCATTCCCGGCTACCTCTACAGGTTCTCGACCAAAATTGATTCGAACAACATTGCTGCAAGGAACTTTGCGGACAAGGGCTACAGGGTGGAACTTGTTCCTAAAAGTACAGACCGCGTGCAGCACCACAAACTGACTACGCTTATATGGGATAAGGACGGCAATGCCTTCTTTACGTATTCCAACTATCTGGGCGGTGGCTGCGAGACGAATGCCAACACGGGAAACCCCTGTAGCGACAACCAGAAGAAATCTAATAGGTCGGGAGCCTATTTCGGCTACATCACCGATACGACCTGGACCAAGGTGACTGCGTCGAATAAGGACTCTATCGGTGGCGAAGTTAACGATTCCGTGATTACCAAGCTCGGTACGACAATCCTTATCGACTCGCTTGAAGGTGCACACGGTGGTACGTACGACCCGTATTCCGAAACGATTTTCGTGTTCGGCGGTTCGCGTATCGTGCAGATTAGGCCTTACAAGGAAGGTGGCAAGATGAAGGCCGAGGTTGTAGCCTTCATTGACCTGCGCCAGTACTTCTTCCAGGAAGATCTTAATCACCTGACGCTTCCGAGAACCAATGACGGAGGCTATGTGGGCTGGCGCCTTGACCAGGGTACGGTCGACGGCATGGGTCACCTGTTTGTGGCGAGCAATACGGGTCACCTCGTATTCGTGGACTACGCGGCGAACCCTGACAAGAAAATCAACGACAACGTGCTCGTTCACCTGCAGTGGATTGATAACTACCTCGATGACCTTGCCCCGCTTTCGGGTGCAGGTGTCGTGCGTACGGGCGCAAATACCGGTTCCGATGTCGAGGTCTCGAGCAGCAGCATCGGGTTCAGTTCTTCGCGCGTGGTGTACGAGGAATCTTCTTCCAGCGTGAATTCGAGCAGTTCCAGCAGGCCGGGAAGTTCTTCCGGTGGCAATCCTGGCACTAGTTCTTCGGGCAACAATCCGGGCACGAGTTCTTCCGGCGGCAATTCCGGTAGTAGTTCTTCTGGCAACAATCCCGGCACGAGTTCTTCCGGTGGCAACTCCGGCAGCAGCTCTTCCGGTGACAATCCGGGTACGAGTTCCTCCGGTGGCAACTCCGGCAACAGCTCTTCTGGCGACAATCCGGGCACGAGTTCCTCCGGTGGCAACTCCGGCAGCAGCTCTTCCGGCGGCAATTCCGGCAGCAGTTCTTCTGGCGGTAACTCCGGTAACAGTTCTTCCGGCGACAATCCGGGCACGAGTTCTTCCGGCGGTAATTCTGGTAACAGTTCCTCGGGTGGTAACTCCGGCAGCAGCTCCTCCAATAAGGGCGGTTCCGAGGATATCAACTTCGGGTCCAGTTCTTCCCGCGTGTATGTCGGGTTCGAGGACTTCGATGTTTCTAGCAGTGGCGGCGGTATCGACTTCTACCCGTCCGATGACAAGTTCGAGAAGGGCGATTCCATCGTTACGACTGCAACGGTTCTCCTGCCGGTGGATTCCACGGCTGGTACGGGTATTATCAAGATTGGCGAGAACTACTACATGGAAGAAAACAACCCGGTTGCGCTCAATCTTGACCTGCACGTGAATTCCGGGCTTGACTCCGCCCAGGTGGGGCAGGTTGTCGCCCTTACGCTCGATCCGGATAAGGTGAAGGAATACTTTGGCGATGTGGACAGTCTCACGTTCGCGACAGCTTCGGGCCTTACGCTCATTGACCCCAAGAATCCGAACCCGAGCGATACCATCCGCGTGAATGCCGACGGTTCCATAACCATCTGGGTGACCGCCGACAGTGTTGTGAATGGCGGTTCCATCATCGTGCACGACCCGGGGAGCGGTACGACCATTATTATAGACAACATAAACTTCTATGACCCGATTCCGGATGCCGAACTGGGCTACATCAAGGATACCGATGGCGACCAGGCGCTCGACTACGTTGAAATCGTCCTGAAGGATACCCTGATTTCCGAACTCGAGGTATCGTCGGTGGTTCTTGTGGTGAAGGGCGATACGCTCAAGCCCAAGAGCAAGCCAACCCTGAACGGAACCCGCGACCGCATCAGCATCGATGTGGCTGACCTCGACTTCCCGGAAAAGTTCCCCGAAGACGCCTATGCGGTCATTACCTACAAGAACATCCACGACGATGTCGCGTATACGCGCGATGCCTACATTATCGAAGTCGGTAGCCGCGTCATCAAGGATGCTTTCGCCATCCGCGACGTGCACGGCAAGGATTCGCTCTTTATCGAGTTCAATATCGACCTTATCCCGAGGGACCTCGCTACGCCCGAGATGCTCGTGCTCCTGAAGCAGGAAGGCAAGCGTTACGGATTCAACCTGGACCAGATCACCAATATCTATATGCCGACCAGGAACATGGTGATTCTCGTGGGCGAGAACATGGGTCTGAAGGGTGACAAGCGCGATAGCGTGTCTCTGCATCCGAGCGTGCAGTTCAACAACCTCAAGTATCTCACGTCCGACGAGTATGAACGCGAGGTGCCCATAATGGTCATTGACCGCCTGCCCTCTGTGGTGGACGTGGAATACAGGGATACCGATGGCGATGGCGTGCTGGACCAGATAGTGACCAACTTCAGCGGCCCCCTGACCGAGACCGAGAAGAACATGCTGTATGCGACATACCCGTGGTACAGCGAGCGCGGGCTCATGATCCAGCTGCAGGCCCAGCCCGCCGACCTCAAGTTCGACGGCAAGGATTCTACCCGCGTGGTCTGGAACGTGGTCTCGACGACCCCGATTGCGAAGGGCGTCACGAGCATCAGCGAATCGCTCCCGCAGGCGACTATCTACACGTACTACGACGTGCTCGGCCAGACGTTTGTGAACGAGGAATCCGCCCCGCTGGTCGACAAGATGTCGCCGGTAGTTTCTGCGGTTACCCTCAGTTACGGCAAGAAGGCGGATACGCTCATCGTTTACTTCTCCGAGGTCATCAAGTACAAGGACCTGAAGGGTGACGACTTCTTCAGCTACATCCACGGCAAGGATACCATCGATATCAACCCGAAGGGGCTCGACTGGGCTGCCGATGGCCTGAGCGTGAAGATTATCGTCGACGGCGGCGCCTCTACGATTCTCCCGGGCGACTCGCTCATGGTGGTGCATGGCGAAAAGAGCGTTATCGAGGATAACTACGGTAACGTTGCGGGCGATGACCCGAGCCCCGTGGTGATTGCGGGCCTCCTGAACCACCTGGTGGAAGCGACCAATATGGGTACCTTCGACGGCGAAGATGAAGTGCTGCAGACCTTGAGTTCCGTGAACCTGCGCTACATGCCGAGTTCTACGACCAAGGAAGACATGGAGAAGGAGGGCGCCCTCGGGCAGCTCGTGCAATTGGGCGAGCGGTTCGTGCCGCAACTCCTCGACCGTGCGCAGATTTCTGCCGATGGAACGGTGGACCCGTCCGTGCTCGATTCCCTCGACCCGGAAAAGGTGTTCATCACGTTCGTCGTGAACTACTATGACCACCTGGGACAGTACGTGAACGACACGACCATCCTGGTGCCCTGTAACAGCCCGAAGTTCGGCGGAAACTGCCTTGTCTCTGACCAGAAGCTGTTCGTGAACTGGAACTTCAAGGACCATCGCGGCCGCTTCGTGGGTACCGGCGTTTACACGGTGCAGTTCAAGATGGTTGTGCGTTACGAAAAGAAGAAGATCGAAGAAGAAATCAAGGACAAGTGGGGCGTCCGCCGCAAGAAACACAAGAAGTGACGGAGTCATCCTGAGCAAGGTGTCGTAGACGCCGCGTCGAAGGATCCAGACAAGAGTATCCATGAAAATAAAGGCTTCGCAAACGCGAAGCCTTTTCTAGTTTAATGTTAGTCTAGATCCTAGCGCCTTCTTTCGGCCATCTCTTTTTTGAGGATGTCCATGACGGCGCCGAGGTCTGCCGGGGCCTTGAACACGGGGTTCGCGAACTTGGAACAGATATTTTCGAGCTTCTTTTCGTGGTAGCCCACCTTGAATTCGGTGAATTTGAGGCCGTGTGCCGTGCTGATGACAACCACGTTTTCTTCCTTGTCGATCTTGCCTGCGGCAACGAGCTTTTCGAGCGCGCCGAGGGCGACACCCGTGTGCGGGCAGCAGTAGAGACCGATGCGGTCGCCGCGGTGGGCGGCGTTCGCGAGTTCTTCTTCAGTAACGCTCACGACCATGCCGTTCGTCTTCTGGATGGCGCGCACGGCCTTCGGGTAGCTGACCGGGTTGCCGATCTGGATGGCGCTTGCGAGAGTCTTCTTCGCCTGCATGGGGACGAGCTTGTCGAAGCCGCGTTCGTAAGCCTGGAAGAACGGGTTGGCGTTTTCGGCTTGGGCGACGATAATGCGCGGAATGCGGTCGATGAGGCCCATGGCCTTGCAGTCTTCGAAACCCTTGGCCAAAGCGCTCACGTTGCCCAGGTTTCCGCCCGGGATAATCACGGTGTCGGGCACCTTCCAGCCCATTTCCTGGCAGATTTCCGGAGAAATTGTCTTCTGGCCTTCCACGCGGAGGCTGTTCATGGAGTTCGCGAGGTAAATGCGGTTGTCGGCGGTCACCTGCTGCACAATCTTCATGCAACCGTCAAAGTCGGTGTCGAGGGCCAAGACGATGCTGCCGTTAGAAATCGGCTGAATCAGCTGGGCGACGCTCGTCTTTCCGGCGGGGAGGAACACGATGCTCGGGATGCCGGCCTTTGCGCAGTAGGCGCTCAAGGCTGCGGAGGTGTCGCCGGTAGAGGCGCAGGCCACGGCGTCGATTTCGTGAATTTTCTTCTTGATGATGTGGTTCACCTGGCTCACGAGGACCGTCATGCCGAGGTCCTTGAAGCTGCCCGTGTGGGAGTTGCCGCAAAGCTTGACCTTCAGGCTCTTGATGCCCATTTCCTTGGCCAGCGGGGCCGCGTCAAAGAGCGGGCTCCAGCCTTCGCGCATCGTGACGATGTCTTCGAGGGGCATGTCGGGGAGCACCATTTCGCGCTTGCTCCAGATGCCGCTCATGTCGGCCGGTTCAAAGCTCATGCGGCGTTCGGCAAAGAGCTTCTTCCATTCGTCGGGGCTCTTGCTGGCAAGGGCTGCACGGTCGTGTTCGACTTCCAAAAGGCTGCCGTCCACCTTGCTCCTGTAAATGACGTCGGTCAGCGGGTAGGTGTCGTCCCCGTTGATGTTCCTGAAATGCGCGTTGAATTGGGCCATAATGTCCTCTTGATTTTCGGGGACAAATATAGTAAAAAGGGGCAAATTTTCTATATTATAGGGCGAATTTTAGACTAGATTCGGAGAACCGAGTGAAAAAGAGAAAATTTGTTCTATTGTCCTTTTTGTCTGTAATGGCGTTAACGCTGTCGGCGTGCCTGTTCGATTCCGAGGATACGGCGCTCAGCGGCTGGCTTAGAGACCAGGGCCTGCCCGATAGCTACAAGGTCCAGACTGTTACTATAGAAGACCTGACTCCGGTGTCGGCGGAGGCGTTTGCGGGCAGGACCGTTTTCCCTGCGTACGACAGGACAATCTTCGGCACGCAGGCGGGGCTCACGCACGACCTCGTTCTCGATATCGCGTTCAGGGATTCGGTTTTCATCGATTCTCTGTCCAAATCGGATTCCGCGGCGGCGTTCGTTACCCTGTTCGTGCTCAATCCGTTCTATTCTGCGAAGTACTTCCCGGCCGATTCTCTCCCGTACAAGGAAACGCTCAACCTGAAGGTGGAATGGAAACTCGATGTGGGCAAGGGCAAGCCCAAGGCCTTTGTCGACAGTATCAAGGACATCTCGGATTCCGCCTGGCGTGAAAGCCTCATGGAATGGGAGGCGGACAATTCCGCCGATACCACGTATGAACTTTCCATTGATGCAAAGGATTCCCTCGTGAAGATTCCCATGCCTTCTGCGCTGGTCGAGGACTTGAAGAAATCGGGCTCCGCGACGCACCTGCAGTTGCGCCTTTCCGCTCCGGAATCCAAGCATGCCTACCGTATCTACGGTACGGGGACTGGGCTGCCACCCTTCATGCGTGTGAAGACGTTCTCCGATACCACCTACAAGAACTTTGTCGCTTTCCGTATGAGTGAAGTTGTTACATACAATGATACCTGCGACGGATGCCTGTTGCTGCATGGCGGCGTGCTCGATTCCATCGTGGTGGAGTACCCTGTCGATAAGGTTCTCGAGGCGCTCTCGGACTTTTACGGCGATGCCTTCCCCTTCGACGAGGGTGACGGCAACGATGTTCGACAGGCGGTGGTGCTTGCGCAGATAACCTTCCCGCGAGACGATTCCGAGGGCATAAACGAACTGGGACTGCCCATCCAGGTTGTGGTGGGCACGTTTATCGATAGCCTGGGAACGGAAGTCCGCAAGATGGAAGAATACAGGCTGAACCGCAAGATGATTGTGGAATCCGGTCACCCGAACATCGTGTTCTTCGACGGAGATTCGCTCTCGTTGCAGGTGACCTACGGCATGCGCGACGTTATCAACCAGGCAAAGAGCGGGCGCAATCTCAAGATGATGGTGCGCCTCGGCTACCCGACGCTCCAGGCGATGGATTCCGCCTACGTGGACTACGCCTTCAAGGATTCGACGACAGGCAAGACGGATACGTCGTATGTGTTCTTTAGCCATTTCGATTACGCCCGGTACGACTTCGGTACATCGTTCAGCAAGCCGGCAACGCTCAAGCTCTGGCTTGCCACCAAGCGCGGGGGTGAAGAATGAAAAAGATTCTAGGATTGATTGTTTGCCTTGTCGCGTTTACGCAGGCGTCGATGATTGGTCTCGATGCCCTCGGTGAAGAACAGACTGTGGGTGGTTCCGTCGCTGCGGCGGGCCGCGGTTTTGCCGGCGGTGCAAAGACGGGTGAATCCGAAGGGCTTTCCGTCACGAACCCGGCACGCATGGCCTTCGATACCAAGGTCGTGTTCAACCTGAACTTCCTGCTGGACCTCTATACTGCAGAAGCTCACGGCAAAAGCTACTTCACGAAGAACATCGCCATGCCCTCGTTCAACCTCTCGTTCCCGATGGGTGATTTTGGCGCGTTCGGCGTGTCCCTTTGGCAACACTATTCTTCCGTTATCCGCGAGGAGATTTCCGATTCCGCATTATCTGCCAACGCGAAGATTGAATACAACGGAAGCGTCTACGAGATTGTGCCGACATACGCGGTGCGTCTCCCGTACCTCCGCAATGTTTCGCTGGGTGCGTCCATGCATATCGTGATGGGTAGCATGAAGCGCAGCCTTACGCTTGGCCCGAACAAGGAATCCGTCGCTGAAGAAGACCTGTGGGCCACCAACAACAGGGAAATTACGGACTACGTGGAAGGCTCGTGGGAAGTTGAGCATCACCCCGGCTACTACACCGGCTCCGTGCAGTATCGCGGTCGTCAGTCCTCGTTCTACTTCTCGTACACGACGGGCTATACGCTTTTGAACGAACTGGAATACAACTTCCGGTTCTCGGAAATTGATACGCTTGTGCCGAGCGAGATTGACCGTCGCATCGAGGTCCCCGCCATGTTTGCGACCGGTGTCAACTACCGCCTTGCCAAGAGGCACAACGTGATGGCCGACTTGCAGTGGCGCGCCTGGGACAAGGACATCGATAACGTGGGGCATAGCTACGACATGCGGAGCGTGACCAAGACGCAGAACGACTTTGTCGCGTCCGTAGGTTACCAGCGCGATGGCAGCGGGCTGTACTACGACCCGTTCTGGGACAGGATTACCTACCGTGCAGGCGCATGGTACAAGAACTGGTACATCGAGGACGTTTACGAGGTGGGCGGTTCCATTGGTGCGAACTTCCCGCTGGGCAGGAAGGGCATCGCCGTGGATCTCGCGCTCCAGGGCGGCAAGCGCTTCTCTGAATCCGAGGGCAACTGGGATGAAGTGTTCCTGGGAATCCGTCTCGGCTTGATGGGTATCGGCAGCTGGGGACAGTCCCGCAGGTAGATTTTCGAAGGAGGCTAGTAATGGCTACGAAAAAAACAGCAAAGACTAAGGCCACCAAGAAGGTGGTGGAAAAGGCCGTCAAGGAAACGACCTCCAAGATAACGAAGGCGGTGAAGACTGCCGCCAAGGAAGCCGAAAAGGTGGTAGAAAAGGTCGCGACGAAGACCGCTACGGCAAAGAGTGCCGCAAAGACTGCGGTAAAGACCGTCGCGAAGACCGCCACGAAGACTGCGGCGAAACCCGTCGCAAAGATTGCCGCGAAGGTGACGGCGAAGGCTTCCGCGAAGTCTGCCCCGAAGGCATCGGAACAGACCGATGTGGTGCTGAAATCTACCGCAAGGAAATCTGCGAAGTCGGTGAAGGTTACCGCCCCGAAGGCCGCAGCGAAGCCCGTGACGAAGACCGCCAGCATGGCGCAGAACTTCGACCCCGAATACCTCGTGCTCATGCAGAAGGACCCGAACTGGATGCAGGCCTTCTGGGAAGTTTCCGAGGACCGTATCAAGCGCGCCAAGAAGGGCAAGGGCAAGTTGGTGCTCCGCCTGTTCGACATTTCGGACGACCTCACCGTGAAGCGCAGCAAGAAGCGCAAGTTCCACGACGTGGTGGTGCCCGCCGACGCCCGCAGTTGGTACGTGGAAAACAAGGCTACCTCCAATACGGTGGCCGTGCTCGGCTTTGCTCAGGGCAAGAACTTCATGCCGCTCGTGGAATCCGTCCCGGTGCAGGCCTACTCTCCGGAAGGTTCCCAGGTGAACGTGGACGACGTGTTCGTGAAGGCGTCTCTTGGCGGCGCCGCCATGGGCGGTTTCGGCAGTTCGGGACTTTCGAGCATGTCCGCGAAGAACTGGCTCGAAAACGCACTCGGCACGCTTTCCAGCTCCTCGGGTTCCATGTTCTCGGGTGCACTTTCCAGCGCCGCCCTCAAAAGCAACAAGCTTGAACTCCCGAAGGATTCCGTGAACTACGGGAAGGATTTCTTCCTGTGGGTCAAGACCCGCCTGATTGTGTACGGTGGAACCCGCCCGGATGCACATCTCCAGGTGCGCGGCGAACCGTTCCCGCTGAACCCGGATGGCACCTTCAGTTTCGAGGAAGACCTGCCGGATTCTACGAAGATTATCCCGGTGTTCGCTACCGACAAGGATGGCGACTTCCCGACAACGATTGTCCCCATTGTGGTGAAGCGCACGGAGTAGGTTAGCCTGCTCTAAACCCACGAGGGCTAATTGTCCGCGCCCGGTAAAATACACCTGCTGTTGCACGCGCACCTGCCTTTTGTGCGCGAGCCCGAATATGACCGGTTCCTGGAAGAGAACTGGTTTTTTGAGGCTATGGCGGAAACATACCTGCCGCTAATCCAGATGCTCCGCCGCCTGCAGGAGAAGGGCGTGCCGGGAACGCTCAACCTGAGCGTTTCCTCTGCGCTCCTCGCGATGCTTACCGACAGCTTGTTGCTCGAAAAGTTCACGCGCCATCTGCACATGCAGATGGAACTCATCAAGAAGGAACGTGAACGTGCCCGCGGGAACGATGACATTGCGACCGTGGTGGATTTTTACTACCGGAGACAGGTTGCGCTTATTGACACGTGGGAACGCGACTGCGGTTGCGAGATTGTGCCCGCGTTAAAACAGCTCGAGGAATGCGGCAAGCTCAACCTCCTTACCTGCGTGGGGACCCACCCGTTCTTGCCGGCGTACCAGTCCGACGTGCAGGCGATTCGCCTGCAGCTGGGCGTTACCGTGCGTGCATTTGAAGAAGCCTTCGGGCGCAGGCCCAGCGGGCTTTGGCTCCCCGAGTGCGGGTACTTCGAAGGTCTTGACCGCCTTCTCGCCGAATTCGGGTTCAAGTACTTCTTCCTCGAGACCCACGGCGTGCTTTTGGCAAAGCCCGCGCCCAAATACGGAGTATTTGCGCCAATAAAGACCCCTGCGGGGCTTTATTGCATGGGCCGCGAGCAGGCAAGTTCCATGGAGGTGTGGAGCCGCAAGACAGGCTACCCGGGGCATCCCGAGTACCGCGAGTTCTTCAAGGACATCGCAAGTGAACGCGACCGCAGCTACCTGGGCGATTACTTCATGGCGGGCGATACTCCCATCGAGACCGGCCTCAAGTACTACCGCATTACCGGGAGCGAGGACAAGCAGATTTACCGCCCGTGGAACGCGATGCGCCTGGTCGAGGACCACGCGCGACTCTTCGTAGCGAACCGCGAGGCGACCGTCACCGAACTCCTCCCGAACATGGAAGGCAACAAGGTCTCCATCCTGTGCCCCTACGATGCGGAACTCTTTGGGCACTGGTGGTTCGAGGGCCCGCTGTTTATCGAGAAGATGTTCGAGCGCGCCGCCGCATCCAATACGGTAGAGATGGCCTCTCTCGAAACCACGATGTATTCCTCCTGCGACGAGGCGGTACATAGCCCGATATTCTCCTCATGGGGCGAGGGCGGTTTCGGTGAAGTCTGGATGAACGACGAGGTGAGCCATGCGTACCCGCTATTCTTCCGCATGCGCGGCATGATGGAAGAGTTCCGCCGCGCGCTCGTTGCCCGCGAGAAGAAGGGCAAGACCGCGCAGACCCGGCTGTATCGCAGGTATTACGCGCAGATGGCCCGCGAGCTCCTGCTGTTCCAGGCCTCCGACTGGGCGTTCATGATTCACAACAAGTCTGCGGCCGACTACGCGCGTTTCCGCGAGAACACGCACTACAGGAACGTGTGCGCCCTCTATGCCGCCGCGATGACCGGACTCGCGATGGGTCGCAAAAAGCCCGATACGTCGCTCCTGAACAAACTTGAAAATCAGGACAATATATTCCCGTGGATAGGGGAATTGCTCTAAAATAGGACTAAACGCCCTGTTTTTGAGCGCTTAGTCCTATCGAAGAGGCTTTTTTGCTCCAGTTTTTTACTCAACTCGCCAAAATTCTTTACGGAGATAGGACTAAATCACTTTTTTTAGGCATTTAGTCCTATGATTTAGTGTTTTTGCGCTTCAAAGATAGGACTAAACCGACTTTTTTTCTTGATTTGATCCTATTTTTTTTGCCGATACCGTCATTTAGACTTCTAGTACGTGACGATAAACTTTTCCGTCTTCCCGCTGGAGCCTGCGCGGAAGCGGTACACGCCCGGTTTCATCGAGCTCTTTACGTTGTCTGCGTCGATGCAGTGGGTCGTCTTTTCGTAGGGTTCGCGCAGCACCAGGTCCCCGCGGGCGTTGCGAATTTCGATAAACTTCTTTGATTCCGGTAGCGGAGTAAAGCAGAGCGAGCCGTTGCCGCGCCAGGGCATGGGGAAGGCGCGAAGCGTGGAATCCTTTACCATTTCGGGAATGCGTTTCGGATTGTCGAAACTGCTGAACACCCACATGATGGAATCGGCGAAGAAGGCGTCCTTGATGATGAAGTCCACCGAGGCCGTGTTCTTGATTTCCCTGATGCCGATCTTTTCGCCGTTGAACACAAGCGCCGTAGCCTTGCCTTTGTATTCGTCAAGGTCCGGGGTGCCGCCCAGGTAGAAGTCGAGTGAGTAGAGAGGAATGTTGGGCGTGAACTTTTCTTGACCTTCGCTCCCGTCGATAAACGTCGGGCGGTTTGTGATTGCCGGAGCCCATCTTGGCTGGTCTTCGTGAATCCAGCGTGCATTGCTTACTGCGTTCGCGTTCTTTCCGGAGAGCGCTGCCGCCGTCGCGAAGTCGTGGAATAGCGAATCGCCGTCCAAGCCCCGCTTTTCAAGAATCTTCTTGAGGTTTTCCTTGAAGGGCGCATTCGGTTTGGTTTCGAAAAGTTCCCAGATTTCCTTGTCGAAGTGCTTGTCCACGTGGTTGTATAGGTACAGGTAGAGAATTACGAGACCGTACTCGTACTCGATTGCGTCTATCGCGGTTCCGCCGTAGTTGAAGAACCTGCTGACGTACAGGAAGTAGTCGTCGATATCGGGGGCTCCGATTTCCTCGTTCCCGGCAGCGGAAGCCTCTATCCAGTAAGTCCAGTGATTGAACAGGTCCATGTACTGCAACTGCACGGCATGGAACATCTCGTGGTATATGGTGACCTGGATGCCCTTGGCGAACTCCTTGTTGTAGGAGTACTGGTAGGCTGTGCTGTTTTGCTCTACGGTTGAGGTGGGGTAGGTGCAGGTCTTTTCGTCCCGCTCGATTGAACTTGTGGCGGTCGCGTTCTCCGGCACGTACTTGAAATCGTTGTCGATGATTATTTCGGACTTGTGGTAATCCTTGGGGCTCGGGTATGTCACTCCGTAACAACCGTTGCAGGCGTCTGCCTTGAGCACGCTTCTCGGGTCGCGGAGAAAGTCTATTTCGGCGACTTCGACGGGGTAGAGCCCGGCCTTCACAGGCATCTGGTAGTGACTCGTGGTGTCGATGCTCTGCGGTGCGCGCATTTTCATGGTTTTCGTGTGGAATGTCAGCGCATTTTCGAGCGTTACGGCGAGCGAGTCTACAAATTCGGGCCTGGTTGCGTGCGGGCCTATACCCAGCGTGTAGAATATCTGGAAGTGTTCCGTTTCGCGGGTATAGACGCTGTCGTAGTATTCGCGTGCATCGCAGTTCCTGAATCGGAGTGCTGCGGCGGGGTGCAATACGGATTTTTGCCTGCTGTTCTGGTGCGCGAAGGCCATGCCGCATTTTTGCGCCTGTGCGGGCGCAATCGCTGTAGCAAGGATTGTCACGGTCAAAAGTAGAACTTTGTATATGGAGGGGAGGGAACTAGCGTGCATTCTCTAGAACCTCCTTTGCCCTTAAGACAACGTTGTTTGGAACTTCAAGCGCCTTCTGGTGGCGCGGCTTGATGGTGGCGTCCACGATGAGCGGGGCGTCTATCGCCCAGTGTTTCTGCACAAAGCGCTCGTTTAGCCCGTAGATGTCTTGAGCGGGGTCGGAACGCGTGAACGTTAGCCACAGGAAATCGTCCAGGCTCTTTTGCGTGTTGCCCCCGATGGTGGAGGTGTCGTTCACGATACTCACCCACGGGTAGTTCTCGCGGAATTCCCAGCTTGCGAGGGCGTCGCGGAGCTGCGCGATGTTTTCGGGAGCGGGGTGGGCGCCGTTTTCGCCCGAATTGCCCGCGTCGCCGTTTAATTCGGTGGTGCGCTCGGCGGCACTTGAACCGCCGTTCCACTGCACGGCGAGCACGCCCTTCATCGCGATTTGAGCGTTGCAGAAGCCCGCGGGCAGCTTGAGCCCGTCAAGGTCGCCCGCGCATTCGCGCAGTTCCCTGCGCTTGACGCCTGCCGCGGCAATCACGAGCTTGGAACCGTGATTGAGTCGCGTTCCCGTGTAGTCGAGCGTGTCGATGAAGGTGGAGGTCTGGAAGTGCAAGTCCCGCGCGAAGTCTGCGCGCTCGAGCACGTGCGCGAAGAATGCCGGAACGTCGCGGGCATCCAGCGCCCCGGAGGCGTTTTTTGCCTCGCGAACATCCTGTGCCCTGCGAACATCCTGTGCCCTGCGAGCATCCTGATTTTTGCCGTCGGGTCGTTTAATGCCGGCGGGCCGTTTAATGCCGGACGCATCGGCGCCCGCGGATAGTTTGACTCCGGCATCTTCCTGCGCGGCCACCATCAGGTACTTCGCGAGCGACACCTGGTTAAAACCGAGCAGCGCGTTGGCCGTCTTCAGGAGCTCGAGAGGCTCGCGTTCCTCGGGCCTGATGTAGGGTATAAAGTTTTCCTTCGCAATGGCGAGGCACAGCGGGTGCACTCCCGACGCGTCGACCGCGTGAACCGCCTCTACGCCCGGGAGCGACGAGGGGACCATCGGCCGGGTAATGTCGTGTATGAACTCGCCGAAAATCGTGTCTTCTTTCGGGGGCCTGCCTACGGAGGTAAACGGGTAAATCGCGTTCTTCTTGCAGAGTACCTTCTTCACTTTCAGGTAGGGGAAGAGGTGCTTGCCGGAATAGTAGCCCACGTGGTCGCCGAATGGCCCCTCGGGCTTGAGTTCGGGCGCAACCTCTCCCAGGATGCAGAAGTCCGCATCGCTCGAGACGATGTAGCCCTCGTGCATAAAGTAGCGGAAACGCCGCCCGCCGAGCATTCCGGCGAAGGTAAGTTCCGAAAGGTCCTCGGGCATGGGCATCACTGCGGCGACGGTATGTGCGGGCGGCCCGCCCAGGAACACGCTCACCTTGAGCGTGCGGCCTTCCTCGATGGCCTTCCGGTGGTGCCGTGCGATGTCGCGGTTAATCTGGTAGTGGATGCCGCATTCGTCGGGGGCAAAGTCGTTCCCCGCAATCTGCACGCGATACATGCCGAGGTTTGCGGTGAGAATCTTCGCGCCGTCACTCGGGAGCGTCGCCACCTGCGGGAGCGTGAGGAACGGCCCGCCGTCTTCGGGCCAGCCTACGATTTGCGGGAGGTCGGCGAGCGTGCATTCCTCGAAGTCGCGGATACTGCCCGAACGCATGGGGAGCGAGCGTATGCCCGCTTTTGCCGCGCGTAACAACGTGGCGGGGCCCGCATGCCTAAAGAATTCTGCGGGGTTCGACTTGAACAGGACCGCGGTCCTTGTGCTTTCAAGCGTGTCGCGGAACAGAAAGTCCGTGCGTTCGCGCGTGCCGAAGATGTTGCATGCGGCGCGGAACCTGCTCCCCTTTACCTTCTCGAAAAGCAGTGCCGGCCCCTTGCTGTCGAAAGCCTGCCGGGCAATTTCGGCCATTTCCAGGTACGGGTCCACCTCTTCGCGGATACGCCTGAGCATGCCTGCCTTTTCTAGGTCAAGCAGCGCTTGTTCCAGTGAGGAATACATGGCGGAACCCCCGGTGCGGGCTTAACCCGCCGTGGCACCCAGGTCGAGCGATTCGAATGCCTGCGTCTTCTTTTGGGATTCTACGGAAAGGACTATGTCGCGCGTGTCCTTGCGGGCGTATATCCCGTAAACCACGCTTGCGTTAGCCATTATGCTCGCAAAAGTCTCTTCGGGGATGTTCGTGAACCCCTGGAACGAGAATTCGTCGTAGCAGGCGGTCATGTGCCCTTCGGGTACGAACTTGTGGCTTGCGGTGAACCCGCGGAACGGGCCTTGACCCAGCCGCACCGTCACCTGGTTGTCCTTGACCGAACTGATGATGCCGGTCCACCTGATGACCCTGAAGCCGAACTGCAGCTGGTACTTGATTGTTGCACCGGCGGCGAGTTCCTTAGGGAATATGTAATGGAGAAGCGGGCTCTTGCCGATAGTCAAGTTCAGGGGAGCATATTGAAGCGTTTCCAATACATTCGGAAGCGAGAACTCTTGCCATGACGTTTGACTGAACTGCACCATACGTTAGTTAATTTAGCAAAAAAAGCGCGAAAGTGAACGAAAAATCTGTAAATTGCTCAAATTAGGCAAAAATGGCCTAAAACTATGCCGGCTCGAACATGTCGATGCGCTTCTTGTGCTTGCCGCCCATGAATTCCGTCTCGAGGAACTTGGTCGCGAAAACTTCGCACTGCGCGTAGGCGATGATGCGTGCCCCCATGCAGAGAACGTTCGCGTCGTTGTGGAGGCGCGTGAATTCGCAGGAGGTGAGGTCGCCGACGACTGCCGCGCGGATGCCCTTGTGCTTGTTGGCGGCCATGCTCATGCCGATGCCCGTACCGCAGATGAGGATACCGCAGTCCGCTTCCTTGCCGGTAATCTTGTTGCAGACCTTGTCGGCAAATATCGGGTAGTCGCACGATTCCGTAGAATCGGTGCCCATGTCGAGGACTTTGTAGCCCTTGCCTTCCAGAAACTTGACGAGTTTTTCCTTGTATTCGAAAGCGGCGTGGTCGCAGCCGATAGCGATGGTCTTGAACATGATA
>JAEEGI010014254.1_pt1 | contig 16747 bp, 14 predicted proteins | sample 8958751 | NCBI WGS metagenome assembly JAEEGI01 (sample SAMN16246545, study PRJNA631951) | gut metagenome | biome: gut microbiome; feature: rumen; material: KS-attached | host: Bos | place: Iran: Karaj | collected 2018-10
GTGGTCCCCGGGATCCTCCTGAAGTTTGTTGGTGACTGCCGCAGCCCCCTTATAAAGGATCTCATTCACGAGAGAGGACTTGCCTGAGCCGGAAACTCCCGTGACGCAGACGAACTTGCCAAGGGGGAAGTCCACATCGATATTCTTCAGATTGTTCTGTCTGGCTCCTCGGACCGTAAGTTTAAGGCCGTTTCCGGGACGCCTGAACGCGGGTATCTCTATTTTTTTCTTGCCTGAAAGGTACTGACCGGTTATGGACTCGGGGCAGGCTTTGATGTCCTCCACCGTGCCCTGGACCACCAGCCGTCCGCCGTTGACGCCGGCGCCGGGGCCTATGTCCACGATGTGATCTGCGGCGTACATAGTGTCCTCATCGTGTTCCACCACGATCAGGGTGTTGCCTATGTCTGTTAGGTCTCTCAGAGTCTTGAGAAGTTTCTCGTTATCTTTCTGGTGCAGGCCGATGGAAGGCTCGTCCAGTATGTACAGGACGCCCACCAGACCGGAACCGATCTGGGTGGCCAGCCTTATCCTCTGGGATTCTCCGCCCGAAAGGGTGGATGCATTCCTTGAAAGGGTCAGGTAATTCAGCCCCACGTTCCTGAGGAAGGTAAGCCTGGCGGTGATCTCTTTGATTATCTGCTCCGCTATGAAGCGGTCCTTTTCGCTCAGGTCCAGTTCCCCGAAGAACTTCAGGCACTCCTCCACGCTGAACTCCGAAAGGTCAGCGATGTTGAGGCCGCCAACGGTCACCGCCAGTATCTCAGGTCTGAAGCGCTTGCCGCCGCAGGCGGGACAGACGCTTACGGTCATGTATTCTTCCATCTTGGCCCTGAAATAGTCGGATGTGGTCTCCCTCACCCTCCGTTCGATATTGTTGATGGCTCCCTCAAAAGGTCTGTCCTGCAGGGACTTGGCTCCGGTGCCCCTGGACACGTAGGTCCACTGAAGCTTCCTGTCGCCGGTGCCGTAGTACAGTTCCTGAAGGAACTGCTTAGGCAGGGTTTTAAGGGGAACTCTGGGATCAATATGGTGGTAGTCCATGAGACCGGAGATCATCTGCCTGTACCATCCGGCATACTCCATGGTGCCGAAGATGGGCTGCAGAGCTCCGTCCGCAATGGAAAGCTCTTCGTTTATGAGTTTTTTGGGATCCAGTTTCTGGGTGATTCCCAAACCTGAACACACCGGGCAGGCTCCAAAGGGGGCGTTGAAACTGAACATCCTGGGTTCCAGCTCCTCAAGGGCTGCACCGTGCTCCGGGCAGGCCAGCTTGGTGGAGAATATCTTCTCTGTATGATGGTCGTAGAAGTCCGCCTCGATCTGGACCAGGCCGCCTTCCGACTGACTTACAGCCAGTTCGCAGGCTTCCGCCACACGGCTCTCCTGTCCCGGTTTTACCACTATGCGGTCCACCACGATCTCTATTGAGTGCTTATAAGTCTTCTCCAGTTTGATCTCGTCTTCCCCGATGACCTTCAGTTCACCGTTGACCCTGACCCTGGTGAAGCCCTCTCGTCTGATCCTGTCTATGACCTTTTCATGAGTTCCCTTCTTGCCCCTGACCACAGGTGCCAACACCAGTATCTTGGTGCCCTCGTCCATGGCCATGATGGTATCCACCATCTGGTCCACCGACTGGGAAGCGATGGGCTTCCCGCACACCGGGCAGTGGGGCTTGCCGATCCTGGCATAGAGCAGTCTCAGGTAGTCATGGATCTCCGTGACCGTGCCTACAGTGGACCTGGGGTTCCTGTTGGTGGTCTTCTGATCAATGGAAATGGCCGGGCTCAGGCCCTCGATGTACTCCACATTGGGCTTTTCCATCTGTCCCAGGAACTGTCTGGCATAGGAAGAAAGAGACTCCATGTAGCGTCTCTGTCCCTCGGCGTAGATGGTATCGAAGGCAAGCGAAGACTTGCCGGATCCCGACAGTCCCGTGAGCACCACCAGTTTGTCCCTGGGGATGCGGACGTCCAGCTTCTTAAGGTTATTTTCGGCTGCGCCTTTTATTACTATTTCATTCTGCATTTACTGTTTTGTTATACGCTTCCTGTTCGTAGGTGTAATCCTCTTCAAGGTAGTTGTGTGCAGGATCCTTCCTGTCGATGAGCTTGTGCACAAAATATCTGCAGAGCTCCGGGTTCCTCACAAGTATGGGCCCGATGATGTATGTGCCCAGGAACTCTCCCTCAATGATGAAATCTCCCATGCCTTCAATGTGTCCGGCGTGATTCTCGAAGCCGATGACGTCCTTCTCCGTAAGGGGGCACTTGGTGTGCACGTCCTTGACTATGCGGCCCGTATGCTCGGGATCGAAGTCAAAGACTCCGATGCAGTCCTTGCCGAAGAGTTCCAGAGAGTTGCCTGTGGCCAGCACCGGCTTACCGGATTCGATGAACTCGGTGAAGGGATCCATGTCTTTCTTCATGTCCCGGAGAGTCAGATCCAAAGCCCTCTCCGTACCGCTTCCGATATAGAGCATATCGCAGTCAGAGAAGTTCTTGGGGTCTCCCACCGTGAAGGTCCTGACCTCCACATCCGCACCTTGTTCCTTCAGATGATATACGAGAGCCTTGACGTTGCCCGAATCTCCGTAGAGATTCATGAGGTCGTGATAAAGGTATCCAATTGTGATCTTCATTGCTCTTACCCCCTTATCCCTTTCCTGAAAGGCTCCACGTAGTCGAAGTTCAGCACTCCGTATACGTTTCCTTCTGTCTTTTGCTCGATGACCTGTTTGATGCCGGTCAGGTCATCCATTACTATGATGTTTTCTTTCCTGATGCCCGCCAGCTTGGCCCTCACCGCGAAGTCCAGTGCATTGGGTCCGGTGCAGACCACGTAGTCATCCGGGCTCAGCATCTCGAAGTTGATGTCGTAGAGCCAGGAAAGATCGAAGTGGACGTAACGTCTGCTGATCTCCCTGTGGCCCAGGACTATGGTCTTTCTGCCCTGCCCCTTGTTGTCCGCTTCCGCGTACAGCAGAGCCAGGTTGTATGTGGAATTGTTCTCAGCCTTGCAGTTGAGAATGGTGTACTTCCTGTCGTTTACCGTGAACTCGTCGTAGATCTTGCCCATGATCCTGTCATCGGAAAGTGCCTCCACTGTTGTCCCTCGGTCGATTCCCAGGATGTCGCAGACCGAGTAGGCGCCGATGATGTTGTACAGGTTGAAGAGCACGTGGCTGGAGACCTTGATCTTATCCTCACCGTTCACCGTAATCTCGTCGTTGGCATAGTCCACGTCGGTTATGGCGTAACTGATGTTCTCACGCCTGAATCCGCACTCAGGGCAGCTGTAGCTTCCCACGGATCCATAGTGGAAATAGTCGAAATCCATCTTGTGTCCGCACTTGGGGCAGTAAAGATAGTCCTTGATATCATCCATCCACTCGTAGCTATTCTCGGTCTTCTCGATGCCGAAGTATGTCATGGGCCCTCTGTGGCTCAGGCTGAACTTCCTGAGGATCGGATCGTCGCCATTTACGATGAGATGAGTCTCCGGAGCGATGCCTTTCATGATCTCCCCGTATACAATGTCGTAATCTCCCTGCCTGGGCGGTTGGTCGCGGGTGATGTTGTTGATCACCAGGTACTTGGGTCTCAGGAATCTGATGACCAGTTTCAGGTACCTCTCGTCCACCTCCAGCACCAGAGCGTCTGCCTGAACGGTGTCTCCCTTGGTGTGATTCATGATGGTGGTGGCCACGCCCTCCCACTGGTTGGCGCCGTCCCTGTTGCAGCAGACCTTCATGCCCGCCCTCTCCAGGACCTCCGTTATCAGTTTGGTGGTGGATCCCTTGCCGCAGGATCCCGTCACCATGATGACGTTCTCAGGATACCTGAGGCTCTTCATGGTCTTGGGGAAAAACTTCAGTACCACTCTTCCCGGCATGGTGGTGCCGCCGAAGTGGAGAGCTTTCTCCAGTTTATATATTGCTTTGCCTGTTACTACTCCTAACATATTCTCACCTATTTAAAGAGTTTTTTGTTACCCGGGCGTTCCGGGCCATATACATAATTATTATACCATATATTAACGGAAATTGTGAATGATTTTAGGAACATTTGTTCGCTTTTTCTTGTAAAAAATCCGCGCGGATAGTATAATATTATCAACAACAGACGCACTATCACGGAGGATATGATGACTGAATTCAAGGTCCATGCGGACTTCCAGCCCACCGGCGACCAGCCCCAGGCAATAGAGGCCCTGGCGCGCGGCATCCGGGAGGGCAAAAGATTCCAGACCCTCATGGGTGTCACCGGCTCGGGCAAGACCTTCACCATGGCCAAGCTCATCGAAGCCGTCCAGCGCCCCACCCTGGTGATCTCCCACAACAAAACACTGGCAGCCCAGCTCCACGGCGAGTTCAAGTCTTTCTTTCCCGACAACGCCGTGGAATACTTCGTATCCTACTACGACTATTACCAGCCGGAAGCCTACGTGCCCTCCACGGACACCTATATCGAGAAGGATTCCGACATAAATGACGAAATAGAGAAGCTGAGGCACTCCGCCACCGCCGCCCTGGCAGAGAGGCGCGACGTCATAATCGTCGCATCCGTCTCCTGCATCTACGGTCTGGGCTCACCCTTCGACTACGTGAACCAGATGCTGTCGCTGAGACCAGGTATGGAGAAGTCCAGGCGGGACATCATGCGTAAGCTGGTGGACCTTCAGTACGTCAGAAATGACATGGCCTTCGAGCGCGGCACATTCAGAGCCAGAGGGGATGTCATAGACATCTACCCTGCCGGAAATGACTCAGCTGTCAGAGTGGAGCTCTTCGGCGATGAGATCGACACCATCAAGGAAATGAACCCGGTGACCGGGGAGATCCTGGGGGTCAGGAACCACATTTCCATCTACCCCGCCTCCCACTACGTCACCTCAGAGGCCAATATGCAAAGAGCTCTTCGGGACATCGAACTTGAGCTGGAGGAGCGCATCCAGTGGTTCAAGGACCGGGGCAAGCTCCTGGAGGCCCAGAGGATCGAGCAGCGCACCCGGTACGACCTGGAGATGCTCCGCGAGATCGGCACCTGCAGCGGCATCGAGAACTACACCAGGCACCTTTCCGGCTTCAAGCCCGGGGAGAAGCCATACACTTTGATAGACTATTTCCCAAAGGACTTCCTGATGATAGTGGACGAGTCCCACGCCATGCTGCCCCAGCTTCACGGCATGTACGCCGGCAACCTGAGCCGCAAAACATCCCTGGTGGACTACGGCTTCCGCCTGCCCTCCGCCCTGGACAACAGGCCCCTCAAGTTTGAGGAGTGGGAAAAGATGATCAACCAGGCTGTATTCTTCTCCGCCACCCCTGCCGAGTGGGAGAAGAAGGTCTCCGGCGGCATAACCGCCGAACAGCTTATCCGTCCCACGGGACTGCTGGATCCGCCCATCGAGGTACATCCCACCAAGGGCCAGATCGACCACCTGATAGGCGAGATCAAGAAGACCACGGCCAATGGCGAAAAGGTGCTGGTCACCACCCTCACCAAGAAGATGGCCGAGTCCCTCACCGACTACCTGAAAGGGGTCAATATAAAAGTCAGATATCTGCATTCCGATGTGGATACCCTGGAGAGGATGGAGATAATCCGCGACCTGAGAATGGGAGTCTTCGACGTGCTTGTGGGAATCAACCTGCTCCGTGAAGGTCTGGACATTCCCGAAGTGGCGCTGGTGGCCATTCTGGACGCCGACAAAGAGGGCTTCCTCCGTACGGAGACTTCCCTCATCCAGACCATCGGCCGCGCCGCCAGGAACACCGACGGCCACGTCATAATGTATGCGGACAACATATCCCACGCCATGCAGGTGGCCATCGACGAGACCGAACGCCGCCGCAAGATCCAGGACGATTACAACAAGGCTCACGGCATAACCCCCGAGTCCATCCGCAAATCCGTAAGATCCGTAATAGAGGCAACCAAGACCGAAGATAAGGACGAAGGCTTCTACAAGGGAAGGAAGCCGTCGGAGCTCACCAAGAAGGAGCTGAAGGACTACGTGGCCAAGCTGGAGAAAGAAATGAAGCAGGCCGCCAAAGACCTGCAGTTCGAACGCGCAGCCCAGCTGAGAGACATGATCTTCGAGTACCGGGCAGGAATGTAGGAAAAAACATATGATCCATCTGATTCCAGACTCTCATCAATGGGAGACGTGATCAAAAAAAAGACTCAATCCCGTCTTTCGCAGGATTGGGTCTTTTGTTATGCTCTTTTATCTCTTCGGTCTCATGTAGAATCTGCCGTTGACCTGCTCGGTCTTGATCACGTTGGTGAAGGCGCCAGGGTCTATCTCTTTGATTGCCTTGATCACCTTATCCGACTGGTCGCGGCCCACCACCGAATACAGGATGTTCTTCGCCTCTCCGGAGTAGCCTCCCTCGCCCTGAATGATGGTGGCGTCGTGCTGGGTCATCTCATAGATCCTGGCGATGATCTCCTTTGGGTACGCTGTGACCACCAGAAGGGTATCCTGCTGGTATCTTTTGTAGTATGTGCCCAGGATGGTGGTGATCACGTACTGATAGATTATGGAGTACAGTGCCCTGTCGAAGTCGAACAAAAGACCCGCAGCCACCAGCAGCACGATATTGCCTGCAAGTATGTAGCCCCAGGCGTCTATTCCCTTCTTCTCGCTGAAGTAGATGGAGATGAAGTCAGTGCCTCCTCCGGATGCTCCCGCAGTTAGGCAGATCACCGACCCGATCCCGCCCACGATGCCCGCGAATATGGCGATAAGGATCGGTTCGTACGTGATGGTGATATTCGGGAAAATATCCGTTAGTATCGACGAAAGCACCACCACGTAGAATGACTCCAGGGTGAAGAACTTACCTATGTACCTGATCCCGATGTACGCCGGGATGACGTTCAGGGGCAGGTATATCACCGAGTACGGTATTTCCACACCGAAAAACTGCCTGCCGATCTGCTGCACCAGAACCGTTATGCCGCTGAACCCTCCCGGGATCAGGTTGCCGGTCCTGATGAAGCTCTTCAGGTTGAAGGCAAAAACGCACGCCGCCAGTGTAAGGGCGGCGTACTTTATGAGTGTCTTCACTATTTTTGAGTCTTTTAGTTTAGTATTTTCCTTCATATTCCGCGATCACGACCAGCCTCTCAGTATCGGAGCTGTCGTCTGTGCAGGTGCTGAGCACCAGAGTCTCCGGTTCTCCGCCCCTCTTCGGGATGCTGTACACGTCATCCTCGATGGAGATGTACTTGCCCTCGGTCACGTTGTACTTGATGTAGCCGCCCTCCGGAAGCAGGATGTAGAGGTCCTTGTGTGCCTCCAGGTACTGGGGGTCGGTGTACTTCTTGAGCTTGCCGAACATCTCACCGTTATGCATGTTGTGTCCGTAGATCAGGCTCTCCACATCCGAGAAATCAGATGCGCAGTACGTCGAAAGATAGATGGATCCGGACACGGACCACCTGTGTTTGTAGTCTATGGTGAGGTAGTAGTAGTCGGATGTTTTGCTCTGGACCACCGGGTAGTTCACGTTGGTGTCCGGTATGTAGATCCAGCCCACCACCTCGGAGTTGGCCGCCTTGAGGGCGGCGAAATCGATCTCCGGCAGGCCGGTGTCCTCCTTGTAGGAGCTGATGAACTCCTCTCTGGCCTCCTCATTGCTTGCCTCGATCTCATGATATGTGGTCAGTATCTGGATGATCTTGAAGCCTGAAACGGCGATCACCAGCAGAAGTATCACTATGATCAGCCAGCGCAAAAAATATCTGCCCTTGGATTTCATGTTCAGATCGTCCTCCTTCCCTCAAAAGATTTAAGAAGTGTAACTTCGTCCGCAAATTCCAGGTCGGACCCCACGGGAATGCCGTGGGCTATCCTGGATACCTTGATCCCCGCCGGATTCAAAAGCTTGGAGATGTACATGGCCGTGGCCTCTCCCTGAATGGTGGGGTTGGTGGCGATGATGACCTCCTCCACGTCCTGGCCCTGAAGTCTTTTGATCAGGGACTTCAGGTTGATGTCCTCGGGACCGATGCCGTCCATGGGCGAGATCACGCCGTAAAGCACGTGGTAGGTTCCCTTGTACTCTCTGATCCTCTCCATGGCCATGAGGTCTCTGGGAGTCTCCACCACGCAGATCTGGTCCTTGCGCCTTCCCGGATCGGAGCAGATGGCGCAGGGGTCGCTGTCGGTCAGATTCCCGCAGACTGAACAGTGTTTGAGCTGTCTCTTGGCGTTGACCATGGACTGAGCCAGTGCATCCACCTGATCCTCGTCCTTGTCGAGGATGTGAAAAGCCAGCCTCTGGGCGGACTTCTCCCCCACTCCGGGCAGTTTGGTAAGTTCCTTTATTAGTATTTCAAGCTGTCTTGGATAACCGCTCATCTATTTCTCCTGGATCAAAGTCCGGGGATCCCCAGGCCGCCTGTGAACTGTCCCATGGTGCTCTGGGATATCTCCTCGATCTGTCTGATTCCTTCGTTTACAGCGGCCATGATCAGGTCCTGAAGGGTCTCCACGTCGTCCGGATCCACCACTTCGGGCTTGATCGTAAGGTTGGTCAGTTCCTTCTTGCCGTTTACGGTGACTTCCACTACGCCGCCTCCTGCGGTGGTGGTGATCTCCTTTTCCTCAAGATCGGCCTGAGCCTGCTCCATCTGTGCCTGCAGAGCCTGCATCTGCTGGAGCTGCTGCATATTGAATCCGCCTCCTGCGGGTTTCTGTTTCTTGACCTTACCGGCCTTCATTCCCTTTCCCATTTTTAATCCTCCAATTTTATGTCTATGCCTATGGCGTCGCGGATCTCCTTGGCGTAGTCCTGCGACGGGGCGCTTTCTTCCACTATGTCTTCCGGATCCTCCACCACTACGCTGCCTCTGACAGAACGCTTGAGCACCGAAGATATTATCTTGTCTATGGTGTCCAGCTTCTCTCTGACGTACTTGGCGGCGAATTCCGTGGCGACAGATACGGTGTATGTGTTCTGTCTCAGGCTCTTGAGCCTGGTCCAGCTCCTGATGAGGTTGAAGCTTCCTCCCGTTGTCTCTCCCTCGTCCATTACCTCTTCCCAGAGCTTGCTGAGTTCGGTGATCCTGGCCTCTTCCTTCTGGCCAGTCTCAGGTTCGGACTCAATGGGAGTCGCCGGTGTCTGGGGCACGTCTTCCCTGTGGACCTCCGTGGCCTTGGCCGGATCGGTTTCGGGAGCCTTAACGGGTTCCGGTTCCGCTTCTGCAGCCTTCACAGGTTCAGGCTCCGCTGCCTTCACAGGCTCGGGTTCAAGGGTCTTCACAGGTTCCGGCACGGGGGTCTGCACCGCCGCTGCCTCCTTCGGGGCTTCCGTGGCCCTGATCTCAGGCTGCGGTGCCGGCTTCTCCACCTGCATGTATCTGCCTTTTGCGCCTGACAGCGCCACTATGTCCAGTTCCATGAGGATCCTGGGCTGGGTGGACCATCTGGCGTCGTTTATGGTCTTGGATATCCGGCGGATGGCCTCATCTATCTCCTCAAAAGATATATGGGAGGACTGCTCCCTCACTTTTTTGATGTTGTCCTCGGACATATTCAGGAGATCCTCGGGATCCCTCATGAACTTGGTGATCATCAGGTTCCTGTAGTGAGCGTTCCAGTCCTTCATCAGCTGCTTGGCGTCCTTTCCGTCTGAAAGGGCCTTGTCCAGAAGGGCCAGGGCTTCCCCGGTGCTCCTCTGAGATACCAGCTCCGTAAGTTCAGTGAAAAACTCCGTTCCCACTGTACCCAGGTAATCCAGCACTGTGTCTCTGTCGATCTCGCTGTCTCCCGAAGCCAGCACCTGATCCAGTATGCTCAGGCCGTCTCTCACGGATCCGTCGGCGTTGGCCGCCAGAAGCCTGATGGCTCCCTCCGTGATGTTCACTCCGCGCTCTTCGGCGATCTGCCTCATGTCGGCCGCAAGCACGTCCTGTGGCACCCTCTTGAAATCCAGTCTCATGCACCTGGACAGAATGGTCTGGGGGAGCTTCTGGGGCTCCGTAGTGCAGAGTATGAAGATCACATTCTCCGGCGGTTCCTCCAGAGTCTTGAGGAGGGCGTTGAAAGCTCCTGAGGAAAGCATGTGGACCTCGTCCACGATGTAGACCTTCTTGCGCCCTGCCTGAGGCGGGTACTTCACCGACTCTCTCAGTTCCCTGATGTTGTCCACGCCGTTGTTGGAAGCGGCGTCGATCTCGATGACGTCCATGAAGCTGCCCCGGGCGATGGCTTCACAGCTGGGACATCTGCCGCAGGGTCTCTCACCCTTGGAGCTGCAGTTCACAGCCTTGGCCAGAAGCCTTGCCACTGTTGTCTTGCCCGTGCCTCTGGTGCCGCAGAAAAGATAGGCGTGGCTCACGGTGTCCGTCTCGATCTGGTGCTTTAATATTTTGATGATGTGTTTCTGTCCCAGGACCTCCGAGAAAACCTCGGGTCTCCTGGTGCGGTACAAAGCTTGATACATGTGGGCCTCATCCGTATACGTTAAAAAAGATCGCCCTTTGAGAGCTCCCCTTACTTAGAGAAGGCTTATCTGCGGCACATAAGAACTTCCGCTTATTGCTGCTTCCTTCCGGACCTGACAAGGTTCACGGCATCCCATTGCGCAGGACCCTAACCGAGCAGGCGAAGCTCTCAAAAGGCGATCTTAAGTTGTTCATTCTGTCGATATAGTATATCACCTGAGGGGCTCAAGGTCAAGACTTGCAAAAGACTTACAGCAGTCCCATCTCCTTTGCCTCATCCCTGAGCTGATCCCTGAAATCCGGGTGCGCCAGGCTGATCATGGCCCTGACTCTGTCCTTCATGCTGAGGGGCTTCAGATTCACGCATCCGTACTCAGTGACCACGTACTGCACCTCCGATGAGGGGGTGGTGATGCGGGTGCCCGTGGGGAAGCGTGAGACTATCCTGGAATTGACCGCACCTGTCTTCTTGCTGACGTTCACCGAGGTTGCGGCGATGAAGGACTGGCCGTGCCTGGCCATCTGGGCTCCCTGCACGAAATCCAGCTGTCCGCCTACTCCGCTGAACTGGCGTCCGGCGATGTTGTCGGCCACCACCTGGCCCGTAATGTCCAGGGATATGCAGCCGTTGACAGACACCATGTGGTCATTGGCAGCGATCACAGAAGGTCTGTTCACCTTGTGGTACGGCAGGAAATATATGTCCGGGTTGTGGTCCAGGAACTGATACATGTCTTTTGTGCCAAGGGAGAAGGTGGCAACACTCTTGCCTTTGTAGTTCCCCTTGTACTTGTTGGTGACGTTCCCGTTCTTTATGAGGAAAGCCAGGGCGTCGTTCATCATCTCGGTGTGCACGCCCAGGTCGTTTCTGTCCTTAAGGCCGAAACCCACTGCGTTGGCTATGCCGCCGATGCCCAGCTGCAGGCAGGATGCATCCGGTATCCTGTCCAGAATATAGTTGGAGATCAGTTCTACCTCATGGGTCTTCTCGATGTTGCCCACCTCGAAGAGTTCCTCGTCGTACTCCACGATGTAGTCCGCCTCGGACACGTGGATCAGGTTCTCCTCGCCGTAGGTGTAGGGCACGTGGCGGTTCACCTGAAGCACCACCTTACAGTCCGTCTTGAGAAGATATGAGCTCAGGGCCACTCCCGACGCTCCGAAGCTGCAGTATCCGTAATCGTCAGGCAGGGACACCTCCATGAAAGCCACGTCCGGCGGACATGTCTCCCTGCACCAGATCTCGTTCTGGCTCAGGTGCACCGAGGTGTAGTCCACATTGCCCTGGGGCTGGGCTTTGCGCTCCATGGGCCCCATGAAATATGTAAGTATGCTGAAATGCTCCGGCTCCTGGAATATTCTCAGGGGCTTGCCCAGATTGGCGCAGCAGAGCCTGACGTTGTGGAGTTCCTCCGTCCTCTCTCCCAGGGCCCTGCACAGTCCGTAGGCCGTGCTGGAAGCAGTACCGATATACACATCGTCCCCGCTTTTCACGCATTTCACCGCCTCTTCAGGCGTTGTCAATTTCTCTCTATAGATCTCTCTCCAGTTGTTCTCTGACATCCTTTCCCTCCCGCAAAATATTGACGACCCATCTAATATATCCCCTTTGAGCGGATTTTGCAACCGTAGGAGACGCATCGCTTCCGTTGGGGGAGGATTTTTTGCGCCGGAACGGACACGATCCTTCAAAAATTGTGCTCCCAACGGAATGTATTGGTGCATCGCTTCCGTTGGTGGGACGTTTTTTGCGCCGGAACGGACACGATCCCCCGAAAAAAGCTCTGTCAACGGAACGATCCGCACCCTGTCTTCACCAAGCAAAAGGCCCCGCGTCCGCAGGGCCCCTTGCTATATAGTGTATGGTATTTATTTTTCAAAAACCAGCCTCACTGCCCAGACGGTACTGGTGACCGTCATGGCGGTGGCTAAGCTAAGTATCACGATGCTCATCTGGTCTCCTCCTTTTCTTTCTATTTTCTGGCGTCCAGCACGGCCATGTAGTCCTGAATGACTTTGACGCACTCCTCGATGGAGAGCTTACCGGTGTTCAGACATAGGTCATAGTTTCTGGAATCCAGCCAGTCACGGTCTGTGTAGTATTTGTGGTAAGCCGCCCTTTCGCGGTTGACGGACTCGATCTTCTGCATGGCTTCCGCTGCAGATATGCCGTCATAGCCCATGGCGAAATTTACCAGGTGTTCATAGTCTGCGTGAAGGAAAACGCTGATGACGTCTTCCCTGTCCTTAAGCACGTGGTTGGCGCACCTCCCCAGGATCACGCAGCTCTCGTCCTTGTCGGCGATGCTTCTTATGACGTCGGCAGTCATGTTGAAAATGTTGCTCTTTGACAGGTAGTCTCTGCTGGAGGGAGAAGCTATGTCTCTGGAAACATATTTTTTGAAAAAGCCTTCGTCGTACTTTTCGTCGGCGTCGGAGACGATGGACATGTTCACGCCGTGCTCCAGGGATACCAACTGCAAAAGCTCCTTGTCATAGTAGTGTATCCCCAGCTCCTTGGACAGTGTCCTGGCCAGGAGCCTTCCGCCTGAACCGTACATTCTGGCTATGGTGATTATGTGTTTTGCCATTCTTTCCTTCCTCCTATTCTCCCTACTCTCCCAGGTATGCGCTTCTCACTTTGTCGTTCTCGAGAAGCTCTTTGGCGGAACCTGAGATGGTGACCTTGCCGGTCTCCAGCACGTAGGCCCGGTCCGCTATGTCCAGAGCCATCTGTGCATTCTGTTCCACCAGAAGTATGGTGGTCCCCGCCTCGTGGAGAGACTTGATGATCTCGAAGATCTGCTCCACCAGTATGGGCGCCAGCCCCATGGACGGTTCGTCCATCATGAGGAGCTTCGGGTCGCTCATGAGAGCCCTTCCCATGGCAAGCATCTGCTGCTCGCCTCCTGAAAGGGTGCCGGCCACCTGCCTGTACCTTTCCTTGAGCCTGGGAAACTGCTCGTAGACCCTGTCCATGCGGCCTCGCAGGTCAGAGTTCTTCTCAGTGAAAGCACCCATCTCCAGGTTTTCCTGCACCGTCATCTGGAGGAAAACACGTCTGCCCTCAGGCACCTGGGAAAGTCCCTTTTCCACCAGCTTGTGGGCCGGTGTCCTGGTTATGTCCTCGCCCAGGAAGGTGATGGAACCGGTCTTGGGGCGGAGCAGCCCGGATATGGTGTTGAGGGTGGTGGACTTGCCGGCTCCGTTGGCGCCGATCAGCGTCACTATCTCCCCCTCATTTACTTCGAAGGATACGCCCTTGATGGCGTGGATGGCGCCGTAATAGACGTTGATGTCATCGACTTTCAGTAGCTGTCCCATTACTTCGCCTCCTTTTTCTTGCCCAGATATGCTTCGATTACCGCAGGATTGGACTGAATCTCCTTGGGGGTGCCCTTGGCGATGACTCGGCCGAAGTTGAGAACGGCTATGTCCTCGCAGACGTTCATCACAAGGCTCATGTCGTGCTCGATCAGGATGATGGCGATCCCGAATGTGTCTCTGATCTTCCTGATGTTGTTCATGAGTTCCGCAGTCTCAGAAGGATTCATGCCCGCCGCCGGCTCATCCAGAAGGAGGAGTTTGGGCTCCGTGGCCAGAGCTCTCACGATCTCCAGCCTTCTCTGGGCTCCGTAGGGAAGTGATCCCGCCCTGTAGTCGGCCATGTCCTGCATGTCGAAGATGGACAGAAGCTGAAGGGCCTTTTCGTGGGCTTCCTTCTCCTGCCTCCTGTACTTCGGGCCATGGATCAGACCGGACAGAAGCCCGTAATTGATCTCCCTGTGCATGGCGGCCTTAACGTTCTCTTCCACCGTCAGCTTGTCGAAGAGCCTTATGTTCTGGAAGGTCCTCGCCACACCCAGCTCACTCATCTTGGTGGTGTTCAGTCCTCTGGTGTCCTGTCCGTCGAAGAAGAATGTCCCTCTGGTGGGCTGGTACACCTTGGTCAGCAGGTTGAATATGGTGGTCTTGCCTGCGCCGTTGGGACCGATGATCCCTGCGATCTCGGTGGGCCCCACGGTTATGGTGAATTCATCCACCGCAGTCAGTCCGCCGAAGTCAATGCCCACTCCTCTTGTCTCAAGAATAGGCGCGGTCTCTTTCTCCCTTTCCGGGAGCACCGCGTAATCTATGGAAGGTTTGGACTCGTCATAGTTTTCGTAGGTATCGTAAATGGGTCCCTGGACCAGGTCCTCTCTGTACCTTTTTTTATTTGGGTTAAACTTGAATTTGAACTTCATCAGTCCGCACCTCCTTCCGCCGGCGCGGCGTCAGGTTTTTTGCGCCTGAGGTATTTCTCAGCAAAAGCTGATACCCTGGACCTGATGGCCGGATTGTAGGTGGCGATCATTACCACTATGAGGACCACCGCGTACACCAGCATCCTGTAGTCCGCGAACTGCCGGAGGGCTTCCGGAAGCACGGTGAGGACGATGGCTGCTATCATGGAGCCCCAGATGTTGCCCAGACCTCCCAGCACCACGAATACCAGGATCAGTATGGAGGTGTTGAAGTTGAACTTTATGGGAAGCAGGGTGGAATAGTTCAGTCCGAAGAGCACGCCGCCCATGCCTGCCAGCGCGGAGGAGACCGTGAAGGCCATGAGCTTGTTCTTCATGACGTTGAGGCCGATGGACTCTGAAGCGATGCGGTTATCGCGGCAGGCCATGATGGCCCTTCCCTGTCTGGAGTTCAAAATATTCTGTACCACGAACAGCGTCACCATCACCAGGATGAAGCCGTAGAAGAAGGTGGAGATCCTGTCCACCTGGGTGGCTCCCATGGGCCCGTTCAGAAGCATCCTGCCATCCGCCGAAAGCCCGTAATCGGACTTTGTGGAGATGTGGAAGCCGTTCTCGTCGATGCCCGCATAGACGATGTTCATTATGTTCTTGATGATCTCGCCGAAGGCCAGGGTAACTATGGCCAGGTAGTCGCCTCTTAAGCGAAGCACCGGGATGCCGATGAGGAACCCTGCCACTCCTGCGGCCAGAGCGCCTGCGATCACCGCTGCAAAAAACCTTACAGGGTCAGCCGCTCCCATGGTCCCCATGATTCCGGACACCACTATTCCGGTGTAGGCGCCAACTGACATGAATCCTGCATGTCCGAGGGAAAGTTCTCCCGAAATACCTACCACCAGGTTAAGGGATACGGCCATAATGACGTAGGCGCAGATGGGGACCAGCTGTCCCTGAAGGGAGCTGGATACCATGCCCAGACTTCTCAGCACGCTTATGACGGCGAAGCCCAGTATGGCGATGCCGTAGGATATTATCTCGTTTTTCCTGTAGGGTGAGAGTCCCTTTGATGTGATCTTCTTCATGACCCTCACCTACACTTTCTCTGTTATCTTCTTCCCGAGGAGGCCGGTGGGCTTCACGAGAAGCACTATGATGAGCACGCCGAACACGATGGTATCCGAAAGCTCTGTGGATATGTAGGCTCTGCCGAACACCTCGATGACTCCGATGAGGATGCCGCCCAGCATGGCGCCGGGAATGGACCCGATCCCGCCGAACACTGCGGCGGTGAAAGCCTTGATGCCGGGCATTGCGCCTGTGGTAGGCATCAGCGCCGGGTAGGCGGAGCAGAGAAGCACTCCCGCCACAGCAGCCAGAGCTGAGCCTATGGCAAAGGTCATGGAGATTGTGGAGTTCACGTTTATGCCCATGAGCCTCGCCGCACCGTTATCTTCGGATACGGCTCTCATGGCCTTGCCCATCTTGGTCCTGGTGGTGAACATAGTCATGAGGATCATGATCAGTATGGCGATCAGGAGGGTGAAGACAGCCTCCCAGGTCACCGTCAGTCCGCCGTCGAACAGCCTGATGCTGCTGCCCATTCCGCTGAACACCGAGGTGAACACCTTGGGTGCGCTGCCCCAGATCAGGAGCGCTGCGTTCTGCAGGAAGTATGACACGCCTATGGCCGTGATGAGCACGGCAAGAGAGCCTGTGCCCCTCAGCGGTCTGTAGGCCAGACCCTCTATGATGATACCCAGTGCGGTGCATACTGCCATGGCCAGCACGACAGATACCCAGGCCGGAAGGCCCAGGTATGAAGTGCCGCAAAAGGATATGTAGGCGCCGACCATGATCACGTCACCATGGGCGAAGTTCAACATCTTGGAGATGCCGTACACCATTGTATAGCCCAGCGCTATGATAGCGTACACGCTTCCCAGCGACAGGCCGTTGATCAGATTCGTGAGAAAGATCATTTTAAACCCTTTAAGCGGTCAGGGTATGCCGGCTCACGGCCGGCATACCTCTTCAAAT